>FWPV01003776.1_pt1 | contig 33667 bp, 29 predicted proteins | sample 2228371 | NCBI WGS metagenome assembly FWPV01 (sample SAMEA103939776, study PRJEB20133) | metagenome
CTTGGGCGCAGATGGCTCAGCCGCCGGGGCGGTGGATAACCCGGCGCCCATCGGCACCGTGGTCGAATGCCAGGCATGCCATAACGATGTGACCCCTACCAAGAGCAGCGTGGTCTTTCCCTCCGGGGTGGAGATCAGCAGCTTGGGCGGTGAGGCGATCTGCATGGAGTGCCACCAGGGTCGCGCATCCAAAGTACAGGTGGATGCCAGGCTGGAAGAGCTCGGCTTGACCAATGACCTGGATACGGTCAGCGCCGACCTGCGCTTTATCAACATCCACTACTTCCCGGCTGGGGCGGTGCTTTATGGCACCCAGACGATGGGCGGCTATCAGTACGAAGGCAAGACCTACGACCAGAAATTCCGCCACGTGGAAGGCATTGACACCTGCATCGGTTGCCACAACCAGCACACCCTGGAAATCAGGATTGAGACCTGCCAGCAATGCCACGAAGGCGTGACCAGCGCCGAAGATCTGAAGAACGTGCGCATGCAAGGCTCACTGGCGGATTACAACGGCAACGGCGACACCACCGAGGGCATAGCGGCTGAGATTGATGGTTTGCAGGCGATGTTGTTGCAAGCCATTCAGGCATACGCAACCGAGGTTGCCGGTACTGCCATCGCCTATACTCCCGACGCCTACCCGTACTTCTTTGTTGATAGCAACGGCGATGGGACGGTGGGTGAAGACGAAGCGGTTTTCGACAACGCCTACAACGCCTGGACGGGACGACTGGAGAAGGCAGCCTACAACTACCAACTGGCAGCCAAGGACCCCGGCAAGTTCGCCCACAACGCCAAGTACATCATTCAGTTGATGTACGACTCGATCGAAGACCTGAATAGCGTGCTTGCCACACCGGTGGACCTGTCCACGGCACATCGCCAGGATCCGGGGCACTTTGCCGGCAACACTGAAGCCTTCCGTCACTGGGATACCGAGGGCGAGGTGCCTGGCAGTTGCGCCAGATGCCACAGCGCCGATGGACTGCCGACCTTCATCAAGAACGGCGCCAACATCGCCACGCATACCGCCAACGGTTTTGCCTGCACCACCTGCCATGATGAGGCGAACTGGCCTAACCGCTATGCGGTGAACCAGGTGACCTTCCCCAGCGGCGCTACGATCACCTTTGGCGAGGGTAAGGACGCCAATCTGTGTCTCTTGTGTCACCAGGGGCGCTCTTCGACCCCGAGTGTGAACCGGGCGCTGGGCGATAAACCAGCCGACACACCAGATGAGACCATCCGCTTCACCAACATCCACTACTTCGCGGCTGGCGCCACGTTGTTTGGGAATGAAGCGCAGGGCGCTTATGAGTTCAGCGGTAAGGATTATCTCGGACCCCATAAGCACGTGACCGACCTGGGCTTTGACTGCCAGAGTTGTCACGACGTACACGCCCTGGAGATCAAGGTCGAAGCCTGCACTGCCTGCCACAGCGGCGCCTCCGATCCCAAAGATCCGGACACTTACCGCATCGGACAGACGGACTGGAATGGCAACGGCGATGCCACCGAAGGCGTCAAGGCGGAGATCGCCACCTTTGCCGAGCGGTTGTATGCTGGCATCCAGGTTTACGCCAAGGATAAGGGTACACCGATCGTCTACAACGCCGCTGCCTACCCCTACTTCTTCGTGGACGCGAATGAAGATGGCGTGGCTGACAGTGGTGAAAGGGGACTCGTCGGTTACAACGCCTGGACCCCGACCCTGCTGAAAGCTGCTTACAACTACCAGTACTATCAGAAGGATCCCGGTAACTTTGCCCACAACGCCGAGTATGTCATGCAGGTCCTGTACGACAGCATCGAGGCGGTGGGCGGTGATACCAGTGGACTGACGCGCCCGTCGGTTCAGGAATAACCTTTCGGTCTTAGGTTGTGCCTGAAAAATTGAATACCTGCCTCTATCCTGGCAGATGAGGCAAAAAAACCAGCCTCCTGGATAAAATCCGGGAGGCTGGTCGTATAAGAGAAGAAGGTTAATCAACTATTCCAGCCGTAACTTGGTGCCACATGTCCGACAGTAGCGATCTTGCGGAGCAGCGCGTTTGCCGCAGGCGTGACAATAAATGTATTTGGTGTCTGCAGGTATGTTGGAGGGCGGGGTCGCTCTTCGTCGCTTGCGTGGTGGCTGGCTTTGCACTTTGCGCTTGCCCGATTGCCAGTACCACACCCCGCCGCCTACAAGAAGGATGATTCCTAACACCAGCAAACCCCAGGGAAGCGCTGCCTGAAGCTGGCTACGCCAGCCCATGGCGGTATCGGCGACCGGCTTGCTCGGTTGCACCTGCATGCTGGCAATGGTCAGATCATCGGTGGCTTTGTCATACTTAACCGTGATATTAAACGTCTCCCCTGCAGAAAGCTGACCGATATTCGAGTTGAAATATGTCAGACCATCGTTCTGGGCTATGCCAGCCCCCAGAGCAGGGGAAGTGGTCAGATTGGTGGCATCTTTCGGTTGTTGCACCTGTACCCGAAATGATTCCACGTTGTAATCCCCAAGCCAGCGGTATTCGAATGTGCGGGTGATGCCATCCCGGTTGAGTTGCGGGTCGTAATATTCGAGCTGGATTTCCGGCATGGTGGCGGTCAGGGTGATCTCTGCCAGTTCCCCTTTCACCACACGCTCATAGGCGATGGTAAACAGGCTGCCATCGGGTTGTTTGGCGGCGACCGCGTTCGGCTCTCCAGCAGCAGCCGGGATGCGCAAGGTGAGGTCGGTTGGCAGGCTGATATTTGCCGGCAGGGTGATACGATAAATCACCAATACTGATGGACGGTCGTATTCGGGCCAGAGATCAACCTCAAGAGCGCTCAGGGTTCCCGGAGTTTGCGCCAAGCCAGTGAGATGCAGCAACCCGAATATGCTGCCAAAGAATACAAAGAACAAAAATAACTTGCGGAACATGGAATACCCTCAATCCGTGGTCTTTACGGCGATAAATCTTACCACGCATACATCAGGCGGGGAAGACGTAATCAGAGGGTCTAAGGATGCATTAATGGCGCGCCTCAGCCAATCGCCCGTCGCACCTGGCTGGCAAGGCTGCCGAACTTGGGGGTGTAGAGCATCTCTTCCTGGCGTGGGCGCGGCAGGTCCACCGCCAGGTCCAGGCGCAGGCTGCCGGGTCGCGGGCTAAGTACCAGCACCCGGTCCGCCAGGAAGAGCGCCTCGTTGATGGAATGGGTAACCATCACCACCGTCTTGCGTCGCGCCTGCCAGATGCGCAACAGCTCCTCCCCCATGCGTTCACGGGTGAGCGCGTCTAACCCGCCAAAAGGCTCGTCCAGCAACAACATCTCCGGGTCGTGCACCAGCGCCCGGGCTATTGCCACCCGTTGCGCCATGCCGCCCGAGAGATCGCGCGGCAGGGTGTTTTCGAACCCCTCCAGACCGACCAGTTCCACCAGTTCCTGGGAGCGTTGTCTGATGGTCTCGGTTGGCGCATTCTGCAATTCTAACGGCAGGGTGATGTTTTGCAACACCGTGCGCCAGGGCATCAGGTTTGCCCTTTGAAATACCAGCCCAATCTCGCGCTGCGGACCGGAAAGAGGTCTGCCCTGGTAATAAACCTCGCCCTCAGATGGCGGCAACAAACCGGATAAAATGCGCAACAAGGTGCTCTTTCCGCTGCCCGATGGACCTAAAACGCAGACGAATTCCTGTGGGTACACCGAGAAATTCAGCCGATCCAGCGCCTGCAACCCCGTCTCGCCGTTGGGGAAGACCGCGCTCAGTCCTCGCACCACCAGCACCGGTTCGAGGCGCGCCTCAGGGTGGGCATTGCCCTTTGCCGGGTTGATTGCTTCCTCCTCGTTGACCATCAGCCGATCACTTCCCGATAAAGTCATTGGTGTAGGCTTTCTCCAAATCCAGGGGCTTGCTCACCAAACCCATATCCAGGAGCAGGGTATGCATGTTCTCCCAGGCGACCGGGTCCGACCGCCCGATGACATCCGCTTTCCAGAACTCCATGGAAGTCGCCAGTATCTCTTTCTGCACCTTCTCGTTGGCTGTGGCTAACCCCTCCACATACTTCAGGCTGCTCTCGTAAGCCGCCTGCGGGTTGGCAAGCGCCTCAGAGATACCCAACGCGAGAGCTTTTACCATCCCCTCCACCAAACCGGGATTCTCGGCAATCGTCTTTTCGTTGGTAAGCAGCCCGTTAGAAGCCAGTTGGACGTAATCTGCTACTCGGATCACATCCACCGCAAAGCCCAGGTTGCGCAACTGGATCGGTTCATTGGCAGCATATCCCACAATCGCCTGTTCCTGATCCGCCGCCAAAGCTTCCACCTGGTTAAAACCGATTGAGTCCAGGGTGACATCGCTCTCTTTCAAGCCGACCGCGTTCAGCAATGCCCGCAAACCGATGTAGTTCGCCCCGAACAAGCCGGGCAAACCGATCCTTTTTCCCGCCAGGTCCTGAGCGATGCGGATGCCTTGCTCTTGCTTGGCTACCACCGCCACGGGGTAATCCTGGTACCAGGCAAAGACATACACCACCGGCAGACCCTGGGAGCGCGCCATCAGCACCTGCTCGCCGGAGACGATGGCAAATTGCAACTCGTTCGCCCCCACCAGCGCCACGGCGTCCGTCTCGTAGCTGTAATCCAGTTCGACTTCGATCCCCTGCTCTTCGAAAAAGCCCCTGTCCATAGCGACATACAGGGGGGCGAATTGAATATTAGGGATATACCCCACCGGCAGGCGCACATGCACCAACGGCTTGCTCGTCGCTTCAATCGAAGGCGTGGGTTGCGCTGCCGGCTGGCTGGCGCAGCCTGCCAGGAGAATGGAGATGGTCAACAGGCTGATAAACACGTTTCTGAGGTTCATTGTATCTTCCTTGCTGTTTAAGATTTACACGCGGAGTGTTATTTCAAGCTCAATACCCTTTGGTCGGGGCGCTCGCGCCAGGAGAGCAGTCGCGCCTCCATCAGCACAACCACACCGTAAAGGCTGAGCGCCATCAGAATCAGGGTGAAGACCGCCACAAAGACCAGGGCGGTGTCGTACTGCCCTCGACCGACATTGATGAGGAAGCCCAATCCCCGGTCGGCGCCGGCGAACTCTCCCACCACTGCCCCAATCACTGCCAGAGTGGCGCTGATGCGCGCCCCTCCCAGCATGATCGGCAACCCGGCGGGTACCTCCAAATAGCGCACCATTTGCCAGCGGGTGGCTTGCAGCGAGCGCATCAAATCCTGCAACTCTTCTGGAACCGAGCGCAGTCCGACAATGGTGTTGATCAACACCGGGAAGAACACGATCAGGGCGCAGATCAGTATCTTGGAGGTCAAACCAGTTTTGAACCAGATCACCAGCAGCGGGGCGATTGCCACAATCGGCACTGCCTGGCTGGCAACGATATAAGGGGAAAGCAAACGCTCGATCGGGCGCGATTTCGCCAGCAGGTAACCCAGGGCGGAGGCGCTGCAGATGCCCAATACCAGACCGACCAGGATCTCGAGCAGGGTGACCCCGGTATGGCGCAGCAGGCTGCCATCCTGTAGAGACAGCAAAAACCGGTTCCACACCTGTTCAGGGGAGGGCAGGATAAAAGCCGGCAGACCGGCGTAACGCGCCGTCAACTCCCATAGTAACAGGGCAGTCCCCAACGAAATTACCCCTAGATATAAACCCGAGCGATTCACCTGGACGAAAACCCCAGCAGATCGCTTGACTGGATGTGCTAAATCCATCTACTACCTCCCGCGCCGGGGCAATAAAATAGCCCCGGTCATTGCGATTGATCGGGGCAGGTGCAAGCAAGGACAAGCGCCTCCGGACGCCTCGCCCGCTGCGAATAAAAAAACCCGAAAACGAATTGTTTTCGGGGCAGCCCTGGCGCGGACCACGGAGTAGTCCACCCATCTCAGCCATTAGCAAGAATCAGGCAAAATACCCAATCCAGCCAGGCTCACCTTCTTTCATCCGGACTGTACCGTCGGCTCCGGAGTTTCACCGGATCGTGCGCTAAATTGCTGGCGCTCGCGGGCTTTACCGCCGGTCGGGAATTGAGGCGTACTGTCCTCTCACCCTGCCCCGAAGGTTTTCAGATTGTAACGTTGCGTTTTGTTAAATATATCACAAAATCGCCTGACGTTTTTACAGATAAATTATACCATGCGCAAGGCGGAGGACGCCTGTCGCAGCCAGATCGGACCAGGCAAGCGCACCTCTCAATTGCCAGCCATCTTATCTCAGGATGATGACGGTTTTTGTCCGATGGCTCAGAAAGCCTTTAATCAATCTTGCCGGTGGCGATGGCTTTCTTGACCTCGGCGATTGCCTGGGTGATCTGAATATCGCGCGGGCAGGCATCGGTGCAGTTAAAGATCGTATGGCAGCGGTACACGCCGAACTGGTCATTCAGGATGCGCAGTCTCTCCGCGCCAGCCCGATCGCGACTATCGAAGATGAAGCGATGGGCATTGACGATTGCCGCAGGTCCCACATATTTATCATTTGCCCAAAATGAGGGGCAAGAGGTGGTGCAAGCCGCGCACAGGATACACTTGGTGGTGTCGTCGAAGCGAGCGCGCTCCTCCTGGCTTTGCAGGCGTTCTTTGGTCGGTATGGGTTCATCGTTGACAAGATAAGGCATCACCGAGCGATAATGCTCAAAGAAGGGCTCCATGTCCACGATTAAATCTTTTAGGACGCGCAAGCCCAGGAGCGGTTCGACGGTGATATGTTTGCTGCCCAGTTCCTTCACCAATACTTTACATGCCAGGCGGTTGCGACCATTAATCCGCATGGCGTCCGATCCGCAAACGCCGTGGGCGCACGAGCGACGGAAGGAGAGGCTGCCGTCTATATACCCTTTTACATACTCCAGTAAATCTAAAACTCGGTCGGTAGGTTCTGCCTCTACCGTATAGCTCTGGTAATGGGGCTTTTTGTCGGTCTCCGGATTGTAACGAAACACCTTTAGCTTGACTTCCATGGCGGCTCCCCTTATCAGTAAACCCGTTCCTTGGGCTCGTATTTGGTCTTGACTACGGGTTTGTAGCGTAACTCAACCTGGTCACCCTTAAGCCAGGCGAGGCTGTGTTTCATCCAATTGACGTCATCCCGTTTGGGGAAATCCTCCCGGGCGTGCGCTCCACGGCTCTCCTGGCGAGCCAGGGCGGAGACAGTTGTGACCAGGGCTAAATCCAGCAGATTGCCCAGCTCCCAGGTGGTCAGCAAGTCGGTGTTGAAGATCTTGCCCCGATCGCCCACCTGGACATGTTTCAGGCGTTCCCTCAGTTCGAGGACTTTTTCCAGTGCTTGTTGCATGCCCTCCTCGGTTCGGAACACACTGACATGATCCATCATCACGCTCTTCATCTCTTTGGCGATATTGATGGCTTTTTCATTGCCTTTTTTATTCAACAAGTTGTCCAGTTGAGCGCGGGCAAAATCGGCGGCGTCGGCGGGGAGGGGTTGAAATTGGGCGCCTTTGGCATATTCAGCGGCTCTCAGCCCGGCATGTTTTCCGAAAACAATCAGGTCGAGGAGTGAGTTTGTGCCCAGTCGGTTTGCCCCATGCACCGAGACACAGGCAACCTCACCCGCGGCGAACAGCCCCGGGAGAACAGTGTTCTTTTCGTCCATGACCACCTCGCCGTATTTATTGGTGGGTATGCCTCCCATGGCATAGTGAGCCGTGGGTTGAACGGGCATGGGTTGGGAGACGGGGTCGACTCCCAGATAGGTGCGGCAAAAGTCAATGATATCGGGCAGCTTTCCCAATAGCTCTTCGGCGGTCACTACATACGGCGAGCCATCGGGACGCCGGCGTCCATCCAGGGCGGCATATTTATTCACCGTCTCAGGGCGCACGTCCAGATACATATAACGTTGTCCGTTGATGCCGCGCCCATCGCGCATTTCCAGGTACATCGCCCGGCTGATCACGTCGCGAGATGCCAGGTCTTTGACGGTGGGGGCGTAGCGAGTCATAAAGCGTTCGCCTTCGTTATTGATCAGCACGCCGCCTTCACCGCGCACGCCCTCGGTGATGAGGATGCCCAGTTTGTAGATGCCTGTGGGATGGAACTGGAAGAATTCCATGTCCTCGGCGGGGATGCCACGGCGCAGGGTGATTGCAACCCCATCACCGGTATAAGCAAAGGCATTGGAGGTGATTTCCCAGATGCGCCCGTGTCCGCCGGTGGCGAAGATGATGGACTTGGCGTGGAATGTGTGCAGCTCGCCGGTGGAGAGCTGAACGGCAACCACGCCTGTCGCAGCCCCGTTGGAGATGATCAAATCGAGCACATGAAATTCATCGAAAAAATTCACCCGGTTCTTGATGCACTGTTGGTAGAGCGTTTGCAAGATCATATGCCCGGTGCGGTCGGCGGCGTAGCATGCCCGGGGCACCGGTTTACCGGTGCGGTTGTTGGTATGCCCGCCAAATGGGCGTTGGGCGATTCTGCCGTCCGGCGTGCGTGAAAAGGGCAACCCCATATGCTCAAGTTCATATACAGCCTGCACCGCTTCGCTGCACATGAATTCAATCGCATCTTGATCGCCGAGGTAGTCGCTGCCCTTGACCGTGTCGTAGGTGTGCCATTCTGGATAATCTTCTTCGATGTTGCCCAGGGCTGCACCCACCCCGCCCTGAGCGGCGCCGGTATGGGAACGGGTCGGATAGAGTTTGCTGAGCACGGCTGTGTTGGCGGTTTTCGAGGCGTATAAAGCCGCCATCAAGCCAGCGCCGCCTGCTCCAATGACCAGGACTTCAAATTGGTGTGCTTTCATGCAGTTACTCCTCTCGCTTTGTCGCAGGGATGTCTGACCATGCAAGCTCCTCTCAGGATGCCAGGATGACATAAATCGCGATAATCAACAGGAACAACCACGCCAGGAATATCACGCCGCGCAGCAGAGGGCGCCAGATAGATTGACCGGTGTAATCTTCAACGACCACCCTCAGCCCATTGAAACCATGGGTGATGCCAAGCGAGACGATGAGCATCTGCATAATTTGCCAGAAGGCGGTCGCCCAACCCAGGGTGACGTCCGGGATATCGCTGTTAACCACATGGTTGGGATTGGGGAAGAAGGTCCAGCGCATCAGGGTTGCCAGGTCCATCTGAGTGCGGGCGCCCATCAAGAGAGCGCCAAGCGCTCCAATCAGACCCAGCAGGATCATCCCCAATCCGGACAGGCGGGTGAAAATCCACATGATATATTCGAGGGAGAAACCAGGTTGAACGGTGCGGGCACGCATAATCACCTCCAGAATGGCGGTCGCGCTAGCCGCCTAAACCGCGCTGAATCAAGAAATAGACGGTCAGCCCATAAACCGGGATAAACACCAGCCACTGGAGCCAGAGGGCTTCGTGTTGGTACATTTGCGCCTTGGGCAGAAAATCCTGCACCACAATCCGCAGTCCATTCAGGGCGTGAAACAGGACAAAGAAGGTGATCACGATTTGAAACGCCCATGACTCATAGATAATGTTGATGCTGGTTGCCAGGTCGCTGCCAGTCTGCTGCATGAAAAACGAGGCAATGACATGGAAGCCCACAAAAATCAGGATACCCAGCCCACTGATGCGATGGAGTATCCAGGCGATCATTGGACTACCGCCGCGATACCCCAATCCCTGGATCAAACCGACGTTTCTCTCAAGACCCATGGCGCCTCCCTGATGAAAAATTTAGCTAAGGTGAAGAGTGTCCCAATTATTCCATTTGCGAATGAAGGAAGAGAAGTGACGATAATCATACTTTTTTGGTTTCAGATATCCTTATAAAGAACCGGGCACCTGCTCTACAATATACCCCTGGATTTTACCCCTTTTTCGGTGAAGATATTCGCTTTTCGGGTAAAATTTAAGCCATTATTTTCTGGTAAGGAGGAAATGGTGTGTCTGAACCCAATCGACTTGACCGCCGCGATTTTGTGAAGGTTGTTGTGGCTCTTATCGGATCGATCATTGGAGGGTGCATTGCCATCCCCGCGGTTGGGTACATTTTATCTCCAGCGCTGGCTGTCCAAAAGAAGGAAGCCTGGATCTCGTTGGGTCCATTGGAGAATTACCCAATCGGCGTCCCGACATTGTTTAGCTTCACCCGGACAACCGTGAATGGATGGGAAAAAACCGTCAGCAGTTACGGAGCTTATGTGATACGCTTCGATGAAACAAAATATAAGGTGCTCTCGAATATGTGCACTCACCTCAGTTGCCGGGTGACCTGGAAGGAAGAAGCGGCAGAATATATCTGCCCCTGCCATGACGGACATTTCGGGATCGAGGGGCAGGTGGTTGCTGGACCGCCTCCAGCCCCGCTCAAAGAGTATCAGACCAAAGTGGAAGACGGAAATCTATATTTGTTCTTCATGGAAGGATGAAGATGGCGGCAAAAGTCTTAAATTGGTTGGATGAGCGCCTGGGTTTGACGGCGATTTATAACACTGTCCTGGATCGCAAGGTCCCCAAGGTGAATTGGTGGTTCACTCTGGGGAGCGCCTCGTTGTTTTTGTTTGTCATTCAGGTGGTTACGGGCATCTTCCTCACGGTCTATTACGTCCCGTCCCCAGACCACGCCTATGACAGCATCCAGTACATCATGAATGAAGTGGCTTTTGGCTGGTTGATTCGCGGCATCCATCATTGGGGAGCCAGCCTGATGGTGTTGTTTGTATTCATCCATATGCTGCGCACCTTTTACTTCGCTGCCTATAAATACCCGCGGGAGGTCACCTGGCTCACGGGTGTGTTTTTGCTCCTGGCGACGGTGGGGATGGGCTTCACCGGTTACCTCTTGCCATGGAATCAGCGGGCTTATTGGGCGACCACGGTGGGCACGGAAATCCCAGGCACGGCTCCCCTCATCGGCGACTTTATCATCCGCGTTTTGCGCGGCGGCTCGGAGTTGAGCGCGGTCACTCTGGCGCGCTTCTTCTCGGTACACATCTGGTTCTTGCCGGCGATCATCGTCTTGCTGATCAGCATTCACCTTTATCTGGTCATCCGTCTTGGCATCAGTTCGATTCCCAAGAAAGAGGATTAGGGCTTCGGGCAGGTTTGGCTTGTCTTATCTGATATTGCTCGATGTGAATTGAGTTTCAGCGAAGGCTAGAGATATAAGGAAGGCGGAGTGAACGAAGAACAAAAGAAGGAATATCTGGAGAAATACAAAGAAGAAAAAGCAAAAGGCGTTAAGTTTTATCCGGATATCATCTATAAAGATATCCTGGTCTCCTTTGCGATTTTTTTACTTCTGGTCGGGCTGGCAACATTCATCGGCGTGGCTAACGAACCCCCGGCGGATCCGAACGACACGTCGTACATCCCTCGCCCAGAATGGTACTTCCTTTTTCTCTTTCAACTATTGAAATATTTTCCGGGTCAAATTGAATGGATTGGCACAGTCGTACTGCCGACCATCGCGATTTTGGCGCTTTTACTCCTGCCTTTTTACGATCGTTCCCCCTTTCGCCATTGGAGCAAACGTAAGCTGGCTGTCTCTCTGATGAGCGTGATTGTGGTGGGAATCGTGGCGCTGACCATTATGGCGGCGGTGACCACCCCGCCCCAGGAAGAAACTCAGGTGGCAACGACCATCTCGGACAAGATCGCGCTGGGACAGGACCTCTATTCGGTTCACTGTGTGGAGTGCCATGGCGCCGACGGCGAGGGCGGGGAGATCAAAGGGGTTGAAGGTTTAGAAGGCGTGGTGGTTAAACCGATCAACAGCAAAGACGAAATGTACACCCGCAGCGACGAGACCTTGTTCCAAATCATTGATTATGGGCAGCCGGATTTGGGAATGCCCCCCTTTGGTAAAGGTTATGGCGGCGAGCTCAGCCGGGGGGAGATTGACGCCATCGTGACCTTTATGCGCTACACCTGGGACGATCGGGTGGAAATACCCGTGGAGGCGCAACAAGCAGGCGCAATTCCTGCCCTGGGCGCGGATGAAATCCCCTCCTATGAGGTGCATGTCGCCCCGCTTGTCAAACGATATTGCGTCTCGTGCCATAGACCCGGTAAGGAGAACCAGAATTACCTGATGCGTACTTACGAAGAGGTCATGCAGTCGGGAGATCATGCGCCTAACATCATCCCTGGCGATTTGAGCAGCAACTTGATCCGCATGCTCCACCGCGAGGAAATCGAGGCAGGCGGACCGATGCCGCCCACCAAAGCGCTGAAACCTGAACTGATCGAAATCTTTGAGCGTTGGGTGCTGGGCGGCGCTCCCAACACTGCCGCGGACGCAGCCGCGCTCAAACCCGCGGTAACGCCTGCTCAGGCAACCGTACCTGCCCCCGAAGCGTCGCCTCAGAACAGTGTGACCCCTGAAAGCTCTGCGGGCGCACTCCAGGCTACGCCAACGCCCTAATTCATCGCCGCTGAACATCGCCCCGTCAACCCAAACCTGCAGAGCGCGTTTCGGTAAGACCCCCTGAACGGGGGTCTTATTTTTCTCTCCCCGATCATTTTTAAAAATGCTTCCGAATATCCCCGCCTTGCGGGGTTAATCGTGATAAAATATTTATCTATATTTGGTCTATATTATCATGTATAGCGCCAGCTACCCTTTGACGATTCTTCAACCGGCGGTTCAATTCAAGTACAAATCAGGAGAGAAAAATGGAACAGTTTGATGTGGTTGTGGTTGGCGGCGGACCTGCTGGGGTGACTGCTGCCCTGAGGGCGAGAGAATTGGGAGCCAATGTGGCATTGGTGGAGCGTTCACGCATGGGTGGCACCTGCACCAATGACGGTTGCGTGCCCACCCGAGTGCTGGCGCATGCAGCCCGTTTATCGCGCGACTCGCGCCAGTATGCTGATTACGGTCTCGAGGGTCAGGCGCCCGTGCCGAACTTCAGCGCTGTCATCGCTCGCACCCAGCAGATGGTTTACCGCATTCATGAGAAGAAACAAATTGAAGATAACCTGCGTCTGGCGGGGGTGAAGGTGTTTTCTGGGATGGGTGCTGCCGGTTTTATGGATGAGCATACCTTGGCGTTACCCAATGGTGAGCGATTGTGGGGAGATAAATTCATCCTTTGCGCCGGCGGACATGCGCGGCGTTTTCCCTTCCCGGGGAGCGAATACGCCCTGACCCACAGCGATGTATGGTCGTTAAAGACGCTGCCTGGTTCGGTCGCAATTGTTGGCGGAGCTGCCACGGGTTGCCAGCTCGCATCAATTTTCGCCGACTTCGGCTCACAAGTGTATCTGCTGGAAAGGGGCAGGCATATCCTCTCCTTGGAGGATGAGGCGATCTCGCGGGTGATGCAGGATGTTTTCACGCGGCGCGGCATTCAGATCATTACCCAGAGCAGCGGCGTGGATCGCATTGAACCTGTGGAGAAAGGGCTGGAATTGTGGTACACCCAGGGGGGTGAGAGCCACAGCCTGGCGGTGGAGGCGGTAATTTTGGCGGTGGGTTGGCTGGGCAATGTGGAAGAGCTTAACCTGGAAGCCGCCGGGGTGAAGGTGGAACGCAACTATATTGTGGTGGACGATTACCTGCAGACATCCGTCCCGCACATCTTTGCTGCGGGCGATATCACAGGGCGGATGATGCTGGTGCAGAGTGGGAGTTACGATGGCAGGATCGCGGCTGAAAACGCCGTCTTGGGGGTCGGACAGCCATACAAACATATCATCGTACCCCACGGTGGTTTCACCGATCCCGAATATGGCAGTGTGGGACTTACCGAGGAAAAAGCCCGTCAGGCGGGTCTGGAGATTGTTACGGCAGAGGTGGCATACGAAGACCTGGATCGAGCGGTGATTGATGGGCATGCGGATGGTGTCTGCAAATTAATCGTCTCTCTGGAGACGCACCGCATTTTGGGAGCGCATATTGTCGGTGAGCAAGCCCTGGAGTCCATCCAACTGGTTGCGGCGGGCATGGCTGCCGATATGTGGGTGGAACAACTGGCAGAGCTGGAGCTGGCATACCCCACTTATACCGCTGTGGTCGGTTTGGCAGCACGCCATATCGTGCGTAAGCTGGGAGTGATGCCGCTTGCCCCCCAATGGCGTACGTTGGGTAAACCACACGCTGAGTGGGAGCGCAGCCAGGCATCCAGTCTGGGTGGATTCTAACCGGGTTCCCGGACGGGCATATCCGCAAAGGATACATGTGTGAATCGCTCTACACCGGTCCAGAAGCGGCTGGTAGCCACTCTTAAGGATACAACCCCGCTCGGATGGTTGATTTTGGCGCTGTTCCTGCTGACAGGCGTTGTATTTGTGCTTGCTCCAATCTGGGCAAGCTCCTGGGCGCGAGGGGCTTTTCCGGGTTTTGTGATTGAGCAGACGCTGGTGGTTTCGGATTATAACGGGCAGAATTGGAGCGGGCGCGCCGAGGGGTTGGCTTATCCGCAACGGGTCATCTCTCTTCAAGGACACCCTGTTGGCACACTGCAAGAATTTCAGGCGGTGCTCGGCTCATTGAAAGTTGGGGACAATCTGGCGGTGGGCGCTCTTTTGCCGGATGGTAAAAGAGCCGAGTATCCTGCGGTAGAATTGCGCGCCTTCCCCGGAGTGGATTTACTGCGCTTATTCTGGCTTCCCTACGTCACCGGTCTGGCGTTTTTATCCCTTGGGGTGTGGGTGTACCTTCAGCGTAGAAAGGCGTATTCAGGGCGCGCTTTTGCGCTTTTCTGCATCTGCGCCGCGCTGGTCAATGGGTTGATGTTTGACCTGATCACCACCCATGCTGCCACAGCCGTTTGGACGGTGGCGATTGCTTTTCAAGGAGGGGCGTTATTCAGGCTGGGGTTGGTGTTTCCGGAAAGCAACAGCACGCGAAAATCTCGCGAATGGTTTGATTATGCCCCGCTATTAATCTCTCTGGCATTGGCGGTTTGGGGAGTGACGGTTATCCACAACCTTAACCACCCGTGGGATTATGTGCTTGCCTGGCGTTTCAGCTATCTGTTCTCGGGTTTTGGCATCGCTTTTTTCCTGGGGATGATGATTTTTCGAATGAAGACTGTGCACACCCCGCTGGCGCAACAGCAGATACGGATAATCCTGTGGGGCAGTTTGCTGGCTTTTTTCCCGGTTAGTGTGTGGATGTTCGCACCCCTCTTTGGGGTCTTGCTTTCCTGGAACCCAATTCTGTTTTTGCCTCTTCTCCTTTTCTTCCCGCTCTCAATTGGCATTGCAATTGCCAGGTATCGCTTATGGGATATTGACGTATTAATCAACCGCACCCTGGTGTATGGCGTGCTGACTTTTTTGCTGGGGGCTATCTATTTTGGCATTGTAATCGTCCTCCAGAATGTTTTTGAGCGCATCACCAGGGCTGAATCCCCTTACATCGCGGTGGTCTCTACTCTGGCGATTGCGGTGCTGTTCAATCCCTTGCGAAAGCGGACACAGGTATGGATTGACCAGCGTTTCTTTCGCAAGAAATATGACGCTATCAAAGCGATCGAGGCTTTTACACAGTCCTTGCGCCATGAAGTAGATTTAGATCATCTGACAAAGAACCTGCTGGCAGTGGTCAGGAACACGGTGAACCCTCGGTACGTGGAACTTTGTAGCTGTGCCGTAACAGGTGAAGAGGGGGAGATGCCGTTCAGCAGGGATGACCCGTTGGTTGAAGTGCTGCTGCGCGCCCGTGATGGCGTGGAATTGGATCACCTGGACTTAAAATCGCCGGGCTTGGATGGATTAAGGCGTCAGGGAATTGTCCTGGTGGTGCCGCTGATCAGTCAGGGCGAATTGGTTGGGTTACTCAACCTGGGTTCTCATGCAGGTGATATGCCATATTCCCTTGATGATCGCTATTTGCTAAGCGCCCTCGCCGGGCGCGTGGCTCCGGCGCTGCGGATTGTGCAAATGATACGTCAGGAACGCCTGAGCGCTCTGGTGGATCAACGGCTGGGGAACGAGCTACGCGTGGCGCGGCTGATACAGCACACATTGCTCCCCAGACAGATGCCTCAACCCCCAGGATGGGAGATTGCCGGACACTACCAGCCAGCTCGGGAAGTAGGCGGCGATTTTTATGATGTGATTGAACTGAACGATGGACGGTTGGGTGTCATCATTGGCGATGCCACCGGTAAAGGCGTGCCGGCAGCAATGGTTATGGCGGCAGCGCGCGGGATTGTGCGCGCTATGGCGCTGCAGTTGGCTTCACCCGGGGTCGTATTGCAGAGAGCCAATGAGATGCTCCTTCCCACAATGCCTCCCAGCATGTTTGTCACATGTCTCTACGCGGTGATTGACCCTGCGGATGGCTCGGTCACCCTTGCCAACGCCGGACACAACCTGCCCTGCCTGACCGGGGCAGGAGGCGTAATCGAAATGGATGCGCGGGGCATGCCCCTGGGGTTGATGCCCGATATGGATTACGAAGAACGTTGCGCCAACATCCAACCCGGGGAATGTGTTTTGTTTTATAGCGATGGGCTGGTGGAAGCGCATAACGTCCGGAGGGAAATGTTTGGAGTTCCCCGGTTGAAAGAATTGCTGAGCGAGACGCCCGCCCAATCAGATCTGATTAACATGGTGCTTTGCGCCTGGCGCGACTTCCTGCCGGTGGACGGTGAACAGGAGGATGATATGACTTTGATTGTTGTCCAGCGGGCAGGGGGGTTGGTCAATAAACCGCTGCTTGTGCGGTTGGAGCCAGATGCGGCTGTGATGGATAAGCGGGGCTAGGATTAAAGCATCCGCCAAGTGTACCTGCCCATCGCTCCAACTCAGAGAGAAGAGAGGTTGTAGGATAGGTGGAAAACGAGGCTCATTGATGATGTTAGATAGAGGGATGATTTCTTTGGGATACCTTAGCCGGGCAGTTTTTGTGCTTGAGCTGGTAGGAGACATCACCGCCGCTTCTGAAGGCGCGTTGATGCAGGCTTATCAGGCTGCCAGCCAACAGGGAGCTGATAACCTGGTGCTGGATTTTAGCCGAATGATCTACATGAATAGCAGTGGGATTGGCTTGTTGGTGACCTTGTTAGTGCGGGCAAAACGTCAGGGGCAGAGGATGGCAGCGATTGGTTTAGATGACCACTACCGCCAGATTTTCCACATGACAAGGTTAGACGAGGCAATCCCCGTTTGTTCCGATATCAGCCAGGCATTGGCTCTCCTGGATGAGCAGCAATCTGAGTGAAGAGCCTGATTACTTCATCTCTGCACCCCTGATAGACTTTCTTATCCAAGATTCAGGAATTTTTAAAGAATTAGGGCTATACTAAGCAAGCTTCCATAATCTATAAACTTGCCTGCCAAGCCAGGTAAGGGATAGGATTATAGCGCGCCTGATAAAGGCGACGACATGGGGCAACCATGACTTAAGGAGTGCTCTCGTATGTTCAGTCTCACAAAGCAGAAATTACCGGTCTATATCCTGGTTTTATTGGTGCTTCCATTACTGGCGCTGGCTTGCCGAATCTCCATACCGGCGGGGGAAATCTCTACACCGGTTGAAGTGGTGAAGACCGTCATTGTGACGGTCGAGGCAGGTCCAGCGCCGGGTGGCGAAATCAGCCAGCCCCTTCAACGCCCCCAGGCTCCACAAGGGGATGAACCGCTGGTTGAGTTATATGCGCGCGTCAATCCGGCAGTGGTCAACATCACCAACTATATCCGCTCGAATGATCAGGTTGTCCCTTCCGGGCAGGGTTCTGGTTTTGTGTACGATAACCAGGGGCATATTGTCACCAATGCGCATGTGATCCACGGCGCCAGCGAGGTTGAGGTCACCTTCTCAGATGGGACGACCCGTCTGGCGGAGGTGATCGGAGAAGACCTGAACAGCGACCTGGCAGTCGTGCGGGTTGAAAACATGCCGGCGGGGATAGAGCCGCTACCGCTGGGGGATATGAGCTCGCTGGCTGTCGGGCAGACGGTGGTGGCGATTGGCAACCCGTTTGGGCTGGAGGGCACCCTGACCCGGGGTGTCATCAGCGCCCTGGGGCGCAACATCCCCGCGCTGACGCCGTTCTCCATCCCCCAATCGATCCAGACCGATGCGGCGATCAACCCCGGTAATTCCGGAGGTCCGTTGCTCAACCTCAATGGGGAAGTGATCGGGGTGAACGCTCAAATCGAGACGGATGGACTGAGCAGAAGCAATCTGGGCGTTGGTTTCGCCATCCCGGTGAGCATTGTCAAGCGAGTCGTCCCTGATTTGATTCAATTTGGGGAGCACAAATGGGCTTGGCTGGGTGTCCAGGGCGGGAATGTGACCCCGTTGTTGGTGGAGGCGATGAATTTACCGGTGGATAAAGGCGCCTATATTGCGAGTGTGCTGTCATCGGGTCCTTCAGCCAAGGCGGGTCTACGCGGCGCCGATGGCACACGCACGATCCGAGGGCGTGAGGTTAATGTAGGCGGCGACATCATCACCGCCATCAACGGACAGGCGGTCAATTCGTTTGATGAGTTGCTGATTTATATTGCGTTACAGACTTCACCCGGCGACGAGGTCACCTTGCAAATCCTGAGAGATGGCAAATATATGGATATCGTCGTCAAACTGGAAGAACGCCCCACATCCATCAATAGTTTTACCCAACCCTGAGATCAGGCGATGAAGTAAGAATAATACGAGCGTGCTGCTACAGGTTTCCCCGGCAGCACGCTTTATTGTTCTTCTTGTCCCCGGCTGATTAACTAGGGGCGCCGTTGAGGCTGGCGAGCAGGCTGGGAAGCTCGCTTAGTGTGGAAATCATGGCGTCTGGGTGGATGGTATCGGCATGGGCGCGGTTGGCAGGAGTGTCGGCGCGGCGGGTGATCCAGATGCCTCTCATGCCGCTATTTTGGGCGCCGAGGATATCTGCTCCCAACGTGTCACCAACCATCACCGACTGCTCCGGCGAGGCGCCCAAATCTTCAAGGGCGGTGAAAAATATCTTGGGGTTCGGTTTACGGATTCCTTGAGCTGCTGATGTGAGGATCGTCTTGAAATAAGGGCGTAAGCGCGCCCGGTCGATCAAAGATTGCACATCGGCGTCATCGCTGGCGTTGGAGATCAATCCCAGGCGATATCCCTTTGCCTGCAGAATTTGCAGGGTGGGATGAGCGTCGGGTTCGGTTTTCCAGTAAGCCTGGGTGACTGCATGCATTGATGCCAATGCCTCGCGGATGAGTTGATCTGAGACTGCGGGGTAGCCATATTCGGCTAAAACCTGGCGTAAAATGTAGGCGCTGGTATATTCGATAAATTCGGTCTCGCGTTCGATAAAGTACGCCTGAAGCTCGGAGCGAAAACGCTTGATGAACGTAGTTCCTTCGAGCTGATAACCAGCGTTTTGCAGGAAACGGAGCAGCTTGAGGTTGCCTTCCTGGATCGCCTGACTCCAATCCCCATCGAAGTATATCAAGGTGCTGCCCAAATCGAACAGGACCGTGTTGATGTGTGCATTATTTGTTGAGGGGTGATCGTGCATCGCAGTCAAATTTAATACCCTTGTTCCAGGTCAATCAGGTTGAATAACGGCAAATCGAGCAGGTATCGGCGCAAATTCTCAGCGAAGAGACCCATGGCGCGTTCCTTATAGCTGCTGGTGTTCCCAGAGATATGAGGCGTGAGCAGGACATTGGGCAGTTTCCAGAGGGGGCTATCTGGGGGGAGAGGCTCCTGAGGGTACACATCCAGCGCAGCGCCGGCGATCTTACGCTCTTTCAGGGCGGAGAGGAGGGCTGTATGGTCCACGATACCGCCACGCGATACGTCAACCAAAAAAGCGCTGGGTTTCATGGCGGAGATTTCTTCGACGCCGATCAAGTTCTCGGTGGCTGGCGTTTTGGGGACGGTGACCACCACGAAATCGCATTCTTTAAGCATGGAGCGCAACGCCTCGGGCGGGTAAAGGCGGAGCAAATAGTCCCCCTCAGGATCGCCCATCCCCTCTGGGGTGTAACCGCTATCCCGCGGGTTCTTGGCATCCCTTTTAGTCGCAATCACCTTTGCCCCAAAAGGTTGGAGAAGGCGGGCGACCTGGCGTCCGATGCTGCCATAGCCGACAATCCCCACCATGCTATCGCGCAGTTCGATTGGGATGAAGCGTTCCCAGCGATCTTGAGCCCACTCACCGCGTTTCTGATAAGATATCATCTCGGGCAGGCGGTGACCCAAAGCCAGCAACATCATCAAGACATACTCAGCCATCTGAGTAGCAGCGGCGCCGCTCAGGGTGGTCGCAAGTAGCCCAGGTTTGTGCAAGATGGGGGCATCCAGAGCGTGGTCCACGCCCGCCCAGTGGAATTGAATCCAGCGTAAATTGGGCGCCTGTTCTGGTGTGGGTATCACCCGGTTGGTGTAGAGCACCTCAACCCGTGACCAGACATTGGCTGGCACATCCTCGGTTTTTTGAGCCGGATAGATGTTGATTTTCAGACGAGGGGAAACGCCAGACAGGCGTTGAATCAGCTCATCGGTCAGTTGGGTGGTGATGAGCACTTCGATTGGGTTGGAGGAGTCAGACAAAGCGTTGCTCATGGGTAAACCAGATCGTCCGTTGACACTTGTTGCCCTGACGCGGGGCATCTGAGAGGCTTTATTTTAACCGATAATGGGTGTCGCTCAGAGATCGCAGGCGTTCTGCGGCGGATTCGGGGGTGAGATCGCGTTGGGGCATGCCCAGCATTTCAAAACCGACCATAAACTTGCGCACAGTTGCGGAGCGCAACAGAGGCGGATAGTAATGGGCGTGCAGATGGGTATAGGGATAGCTGCCTCCGTCGCAGGGCGCCTGATGGAAGCCCATCGAGTAAGGAAAGGATATCTCAAACAGGTTGTCGTAACGGGTGGTGACGTTCTTTATAATATCAGCCAGGGAAGCGACCTCGTCGGGGGTGAGATCAGGCAGGCTTTGGAGGTGTCGGTGAGAGATCAGGATCAACTCGAAGGGCCAAAAAGCCCAGAAAGGCACCAGGGCGGTGAAATGCCGGTTGCTGGCGACCACCCGTTCGCCGAGTTGCTGTTCCAGCGCCAGGTAATCGCAGAGCAAACAGCCATGATGTTGGTCCTGATAGTCTCGTTGGGCAGCGACCTCTTTGCCGGGTTCATTCGGGATTCGGCTGGTAGCCCAAATTTGGCTATGAGGGTGCGGGTTTGAGCATCCCATCAGGGCGCCTTTGTTTTCGAATACCTGCACATAAGCGATGTCTGAAAGGGCAGCCAGCTCGACGGTCTGCTCGGACCAGGTCTGGATGACGGCTTCGATATCCCCCAGACTCATTTCCGGCAGGGTCAGATCATGGCGGGGTGAGAAACATACCACGCGACAGATGCCGGATTCGGGCTGGGAGACGAAGATTGGCGAGCTGTTTGTCTCTTCCATCTCTCCGATAAGCTGAGCGATTTGTTCCCGTCGCAGCAAGGCTGGAAAATCATTATCAAAGACAAAGGTCTGTTGATAGGGTGGATTGCGTCTGCCGGCTGCCCGCTCGTTGCCGGGGCAGAGATAACACTGCGGATCGTAGGGGGGCAAGTTTTCAGGGGGCACCTTTTCCACCTGCCCGAGCCAGGGGCGCTTTGCCCGGTGGGGCGAGACGAGCACCCACTCACGCGTGAGGGGATTCAGACGACGATGAGGCACTTCAAGAAATGCTTTGGGGAGGAGGTCAGGGCTCATATTGTGTGTGAAGTGGTAAACGGCGGCAGCTATTTTTCTTCCAGGCGAGCCTCGCCCAGGTAGCCCATCTCTGCCAGTATTGAGAGCACTTTTTCCTGAGCTTCAGCTTTGATGATGACTGCGGTGGGTCCGAGGGGCTCGCCGAGGAAACGGGCGGCGCGGGAGGCGCGCAGCATATTCAACATATCGGGCGTACGCACACGAAGAACCAGGAGTCGTTCCACACGCGCTTCGGTGCCATGCTCTTGCCAGCGTTGCAGGGCTTTCGTCAGGCTTGGCGGCACGGTCAGGGCGTAGCGTTGCAGCAGGGTCAGCAGGTGGTTCACCCGCAGCCCTTGACTCTTTGCCCGTTGCAGAGAAGCCGGGGTCAGGCGATAGAGGTAAACATCGTCGCTTTGACCGCTCCATTCGCTGAAGCGCGCCAGTTGATAGCGCGCCGAGCGTGGCACCAGACGGGGCACGCGGATGCGGGCATCTGAACTGATTAACAGGGTTTCGTTCTCCTGATCCATGTCTTCGGGAGGGACGCCAGCCAGGAGCGCCTCCGCCCAGGCTGAAAAGCGGAACGCGGTTGGAGGCGCGTCAGGGGCAGGCGCGGCTAAATGTATGAATCCCAACCAATGCAAAGGACCCAAAATGGTGAAGCGGATCAAAGCTCCATCCACGTCATTCCAATGCTCGAAGCCGCGCAGGAACTCGCCGCTCGCCTCGCGGCGGATATACCAGGAGTCATAATCTCCAGCCGGGCGTTGGAAGTCGGGTTGAGTCTGGCGGATAGCCTCAATGAAGCTGTTGAGATTCCACCAGACACCCTTGGGCAAGGTGGCGAGGAAATCCAGGACAGCGTAGCGCGCCTGCAAGGGATCGTTTTGCCATTCTCCCTCGAAAACAAGACCCGGGATCAGGCGCAATTCATTGAAACTCGTGCTGTGGCGCCAGATGCGTGCCAGTTGCGCCAGCGCTTTAGAACGGGGAAGTTCCAGAAAGTGGCGGGTCGTGTCGGGGACGGGCATGTTGTTGGCGTCAGTCAGGCTGGCAGCGTTCAAGATCGCCTGCAGTACTTTGGGTGTCAGAGGGTAGGGGGAGCGCGCCGCGGGCGCCTGCCAGGTGGCGCTTAGCGCCGCTATCTCGCTTTCGGAAAAGCCCAGGCGCAGGGCTGCCAGATAGGTGCAGGCGTGATCCAGGATGCGATCGTTGGCGGGGATAACAACGGCGCGTTCGGTGGGTGTGGCAGCTCGTCCCAGGGTCGCACCTTGAGAGGCTTGAGGTTGAGGCATTAATTGCATCAAATCGGAGGGGATGTAGGCGAACTCCTGAGGTCCCTGGGGGGAGTCGAAGAAAGCCCGTCCAATCAGAGCGCGGTACCAGAGCATCTCCGCGGTTGAGATCGGATGCAGATAGGGGCGCTCACGGTCCCGCCGACCGGGTCCCATCTCCCGCACTTCACCATAACGGCGGGTGAACAATGACCAGGGCAGCATACCCTGATTGCGCAGGATGTCATCCAGCGCCTCCCGCCCTTCCTGAGGCAGGTTTTGCAACATTTCCAATAAGCGACCGGGTTCCACCAGGGCAGCGGTCAAACTGAGAAGCGCATCTTGGAACCCGGAAGCCTCTAAAGGTATCTCCCATAATTCTGCAACAATCTGGATGTAGCCCAGGTCTTGAGTGTGCAGGGTCTGTTCCAGGGTGAGCATGGTTTACCTGGCTTCCTACATTTTCAGGTGAGGCAGAGTCGAATCTTTCAAACGACAACTTCCACAGCGCCGGGCAAGAGTTCGACCTTGAGATGGCGGACATCCATACCAAAGCCGGCGTAGATTTCGCCATCCACATGGATGGTCAATGGGGCATTGGAATCCAGTTCCATTTTAACCAGCTTGCCCATGCGCACCTGACGGAAGCGTCCATGCGTGCCGCGCATCACTTCGGGGATCAGGCGCAGCATCAATGGACGAGAGACGCGCCCAATGCAGACATAATCGTACACGCCGTCATCCGGTTGCGCCTCGGGCGCTACCAGGAAGCCGCCTCCCTCGCGGCTGCCATTTGCCAACACCAACATGAGCAACTCATCCGTCCAGGTTTCGTTCTCGGTGGAGATGTGCATGCGAGGCGCATCATGATTGAGCATGATGGTTTGTAACACCGCCAAAAAATAGATCATGAAGCCGCGTAAGTAGGTGAACTTGCGCGAGCGAATGGTCACCGTGGCGTCGAAACCGATGCCCAGGGCATTATCCCAGTATTCCACCCGCCCGCTGCCATCTTCCAGCCTGCCGACGTCAATCCGTTTGGGCTTGCCGGTGAAGATTTTCTGCAAGGCGTAAGCCGGACGGGGATCGACGCCGACGGCGTGAGCGAAGTCGTTGCCGGAACCCAGGGGAACGATGCCAAGCCGGGGTCTGTTCTCAGGAGGCACCTGCATTACCCCGTTGATGACCTCGTGGATGGTGCCATCGCCGCCGACTGAGATGATCAACTCGTAGCCTTCCTCGGCTGCCTGGCGCGCCAGTTCGATGGCGTGGGTGGGATAAACTGTGCCGGTCCAGTCCGCTCCGCCGAATTGTTCGACGATGGGACGCAGGTCAGCCGCCTGACGCCAGGCTCGACCCAGGTCGGCGTTGGGGTTGATGATCATTTTGACTCGATGTTTAGGCATGTTTTTCCATTCCTGGCTTGTAGTTTATCAACTATCTAAAACACCGAGCCTGGAGTTTAGTAACGTGCTTTCAACTCGGGGACAGGCAAGTAGATGAGCCCCTCCTGGGGGTGTCCGAGGATAGATACTTCTTCAGGCGCGCTGGCAACCTTGCAAGCGGTATAGGCTGCCACCAACGCGTCCAGTTCACCTGGGGAGTAAAGCTCCTCCAGCGGCAGGATACCCTTGAGCAGGCGATGGCGGGTGATCTCCTCAAATAAGCGCATGGGATCAGGGACATTCACCTTGCACTCGTAGAGCACAAGCTGGCGTTGAATCCGCCCTTCAAGGGTCTGTTTGGGAAACGGGGGTTGTCCCAAAAGCACCGTGAAGCAGGCATGAGGATAGACTTCAATCGTCTGGTGGTCGCCATCTGGGGTCGAATAGGGTTGATAGCCCAGGTTTTCCAGACGTCGGTAGAGGTTGAAACCCATGCGCATCCAGCGCGGGGCGTTCTTTTCGCGACGTGGGGTGCGCGGCGAACTGATATTGTGTTGGCGCAGTTGGAACTCAGCCACACGAAAATTCACCCATCGCCCCGGGCGCGGCGGTTGGGCGAACGATTCGCGCACATCGGGCATCTCCATCATGCCCTGGTTTGGCTGGCGTGGGGCGCAAACCGCTACTAACGCCCGGCTTTGTCCAGCGACAAACGCCAGCACTTCGTTGATTTCCCCTTGCCCAACCGCCAACAAGCGCAGGTTGCTATCCAGCGCAGCATAGACGAAGGGACGCTGCCCGGCGGTCGGGTCAATGCCGATGAATGTGGTGTCTGTGAAAAACATCATTGGTTATAAATTCCATACATTTGGTCTGGTAAGAGATAGTTGGGAAAGCGGGCGCGGAGCATGCTCCTGGCGGAGTAACACAGGTGACAGGCGTCCGCATAACCCTGGGCAGGAGAGAGCTGAAAACGTCGAATAAATTCCGCCGGACCGCCGGTTAAAAGCGCGCCTGTGATGGGGTGTTCGTCTGGGTTGTAGCCGGCGCAGATTTTTGCCAATGGGGTCTGGTAGATATTGCCAAGCGAGATGCCCTGGCAGATATGGACGTTGCCCAGCGGGTCCAGGTGCACCCTGCCCGGATCGCGCAAGTCTTCAAAAGGGCACTCCCGGAAAGTTTGCCAGGGGTGAAGCGTTGCCCTTTGCGCCAGCTTAACCGCCGCTCTTCCCCGGTACATGACGGCGGATTCACCCTCTGGCAGTTGCCCCTGGACGCTGGCAGCTCCATTTTCGGGTTGGGCGACGCAAATCATGCCGACTGGGATATGCAGAGCCTGCGCTGCCTGTTGCGCATTTTGGGCGTTCTGGCTGAGTTTTTGGTCGTAATGGTACAGGTCGCTGCTGATGGTCAGGTCTTTGGTAAAAGGCGCAAGGGGGCGCAGCCAGTTGACCGCGTCTTCGGGGCTGGTCGCCCAGTAACCGTTGGTGACGACCCCCACCTCGAACCCGGCGTTGGCTGCCATTTCGACCCCTTTGAGCAGGGTCGCGTAGTAGAGAAATGGCTCACCCCCTTCGAAGTAAATCCAGCGGATGCTGCCCGTGTCGTTCGCTTGTTGGAAAATCTGGCGCAGTTGCCCGAGGGTCATGGTGCCCTCCTGCCAGGGGCTGCCCCAGACAAAGCAATGGTCGCATTCGAAGGTGCATTGATAGGATAAGAGCAAGTGCAACCCTGAAAGTTTCATTCTGCCATCCTGTTGCGTGGTGAAAAAGCCAGAAGACACCGCGTTATCTTGAGTTTAGCCTAAAACGGGCAGCTATGCAATAAAAAAGTGGATTTCTGTCATGGTTGGAACCATACACCTATCTTTTGACGAGAGCGCACGCCTCAGCTATACTATAAATTGGTACAATATCCCTGTGAGGGGAATTTCTTGTTCCATTTCCGACCAATTCATAAAGAAGGAGTTCTCGAATGGCAGAAACATTCAAATTAACCTACGCAACCATGTTCAACCCTCCCGAGGAACTACATACTCGCTTCGAACAGGCTCTGGTCAAAACCAGAGCGAACCTGGGTAAAGAGTATGGCATGATCATCAATGGTCAAGAGCGGTTTGCTGAGCAGAAATTTGAGGACCGCTCGCCCGCCAACACCGACGTTGTTTTAGGAGTATTCCAGAAAGGGACGGCGAAGGATGCCCAGGACGCCCTGGCGGCAGCCCGTAAGGCATTCCCCAAGTGGAGCAGCATGAAGTGGCAAGACCGGGTAAAGCTGATGCGCAAGGTCGCGGACCTGATAGACGAGCGCATCTTTGATATCGCCACGGTCATGGCGATGGAAGTGGGCAAGAACCGTATGGAAGCCCTGGGAGATGTGGCGGAGACCGCGGACTTAATCCGTTACGCCTGCTATCAAATGGAGAAAAACCGGGGATTTATCGTCAAGATGGGGCGCGATCCGCTGGTTGGATACAAATCCACCAATATCTCTGTGCTTCGCCCTTACGGTGTATGGCTGGTGATCAGCCCCTTTAACTTCCCCGGCGCGCTCACCGGCGGACCATCAGGGGCGGCTTTGGTGACCGGCAACACCCTGGTGATGAAGCCTGCAACCGACACACCCTTCACCGTACGCCTGCTGGCGGAGTGCTTCCGGGATGCCGGCTTGCCCGATGGCGTGTTCAATTACGTGACCGGACCGGGCAGCACCCTGGGTCAGGCATTAATCGAAAGTGAGGAGGTGGATGGCATCACCTTCACCGGTTCGTATGATGTGGGGATGAAAATCTTCCGTGATTTCGCCCAGGGTAAATATGTTCGCCCGATTATTCTGGAGCTGGGCGGCAAAAACCCGGCGATTGTCTCGCGCCGCGCCGATCTGGAGCGGGCTGCGATTGGGATTGTGCGCTCGGCGTTCGGTCTGCAGGGGCAAAAGTGCTCCGCCTGCTCGCGGGTCTATATCCACGAGGCGGTCTATGACGCCCTGGTCTCAAAACTGGTCGAGTTGACCAATAAACTCACCATTGGCGACCCAACCGACCGTCAGGTGTACATGGGACCGGTGGTCAACAAGAGCTCGTATCAGGATTACCAGAATTTCTGCGAGGAACTCTCACAGTCCGGGACGATCTTGACCGGCGGCAAGGTGCTCACCGAAGGCGAGTACGCCAAAGGCTATTTCTGCACCCCCACCCTGGTAGCCGATCTTCCCTTGAGCCATCGTCTGTGGAAGTATGAGATGTTCCTGCCCATCACCACCGTCACCAAGTTCAAGAAGCTGGAAGACGCCATGACCCTGGCAAACGATGTCAATTACGGTCTCACGGCTGGCTTTTACGGCTCGAAGAAAGAGGCGCAATGGTTCTTCGAGAATATCCAGGCGGGAGTGACTTACGCCAATCGTCCGCAGGGCGCCACCACGGGCGCATGGCCAGGCTTTCAGCCATTTGGTGGGTGGAAAGGCTCTGGCTCGAGCGGTAAGAATGCCGGTGGTCATTATTACCTGCCGCTCTATATGCATGAGCAGATTCGCACCCTGGTTGAATGAGGTTCCAGCCTGACCCAAGGCGGTATTCGATGCCAGGCAAACCGGGAGCATTAACCCCGACCGAGCCGGTTAATGCTCCCGGCTGAATCACTCTGATTGAGGACGATGAGCTATACCGGCAGGATTGGGCAATTTATTTTCTTTTTGGGTTTTCTTGGCTTGGTCATCTTCCTGGCGACAGACCAGGCGGGCATGCCGAAATACCCGCTATTTTGCTTTGGATTGGTCTTGATTTTTTTTGGCGTGTATGTTATGTGGACGCATCGCAACCCGCCTGAACCCAGCGACCGATTTTTCACCCTGCGTAAAATACGCCAGAAAAAATCCGAGAATATCGAAGCAGAGAAATACGCCGCAACCGAAGAACGAAGTAAAAAAGCCTGACAACCCCATCCTCACCGGAGGCGGTTGTCGCGATAATTGCCATGTGACTGATGATCTACTGGATGGAAAAATGATATGTCAAAATTGATGCCATTATCTGAAGCAATTCGACGCTTTGTTGCAGATGGTGATACCGTTTATGCTGCCGGTTTTACCCATCTGATTCCCTTTGCGGCTGGACATGAAATCATCCGCCAGGGGCGCAAGAACCTGGTGCTCGCCCGCGCCACCCCCGACCTGATTTATGATCAGTTGGTTGCCGCTGGTTGCGCTCGCAAGGTGATATTCTCATACATGGGCAATCCCGGCGTTGGCTCGCTCAGGATTGTGCGCGCCGAGGTCGAGGCTGGCAACCTGGAATGGGAAGAGTATTCCCATTTTGGGATGATCTCCCGTCTTCAAGCCGGCGCGACCGGGTTGCCATTTATGCCGATGAAACCCACCGGCGCGGGCGATCTGGAACGCGCCAATCCCAATCACCGCAAGGTGGTTGACCCCTATTCAGGCGAGGATGTGGTGGTCGTCCCAGCCCTGAATCCCGATGTGGCGATTGTACATGTCCAGCGGGCGGATGCTCAGGGGAACGCCCACATCTGGGGCATCATTGGGGAGCAAAAAGAAGCTGCCTTCGCGGCGAAGAAAGTGATTCTGACGGCGGAGGAGATTGTGGATGAGACCATCATTCGCTCCGATCCCAACCGCACCCTGATACCCGCCTTTATTGTGGACGCGGTCTGTCATGTGCCGTATTGCGCTCACCCCTCCTACACCCAGGGGTATTACGACCGAGATAATGCCTTCTATCTGGAATGGGACGAGATCAGCAAGTCTCGCGAGGGAGTCCTTGCGTATCTGGACGAATGGGTATATGGGGTGAAGGATCGGGCGGAATATTGGGATAAGTTGGGGGAGGAGGTCCACGCCCGTCTGAAGGTGGGCGACTACTTCAGCGTCCCGGTAAATTACGGCAAATTTTAGCCCGGGAGAGGCACAGACGGCTAACCGAAGACCATTCTTTGTAATCGTTTCGAGGATAATGACTTATGAGTAATTTCACCTCACCTGAGCTGCTCACCATTAACGCTGCCCGCTTGCTGCGGGATGGCGATGTTGTCTTTGTGGGGGTAGGGTTGCCCAACCTGGCGTGCAATCTGGCGCGGCGCACACACGCTCCCAACCTGGTGATGATTTATGAGGCGGGCGTGATTGGCGCTCAGCCTGCTCGATTGCCGCTTTCGATTGGAGACCCAACCCTGGTCAGTGGGGCGCTATCGGTGTGCAGCATGTATGATATCTTCGCTTTCTACCTGCAATCCGGCAACGTGGATGTGGGCTTTTTGGGCGGGGCGCAAATTGACCGATACGGCAATATCAACGCCACGGTGATCGGCGATTACCATCACCCTAAAGTGCGCCTGCCTGGTTCGGGTGGGTCAATGGAGATCGCTGCCTGGGCGAACCGTTGCTATATCCTCACCCCACATCAGAAACGGCGCTTTCCTGAGAAGGTGGATTTTCGCACCTCGGCGGGTTTTCTCGGCGGGCGCGCCGAGCGCGAAGCCTTTGGTCTGCGCGGCGCTGGTCCGCAGGCGGTGGTCACCGACCTGGGCATCCTTGAGCCAGACGAAAATGGCGAGCTGGTTTTGACCGCTCTCCACCCCGGGGCGACGGTTGAGCAGGCGCGCCAGAATACCGGTTGGGATCTCAAGGTCTCCCCCGATTTGCGTTTCACCGAGCCTCCCAGCCAGGAGGAATTGCGGATTTTGCACGAAGAACTTGATCCGGATAATATTTACTTGAAGGAATAGGTTGCTCGCCGGATCAAGCCCTTGGACATCCTGCGTTATTCGGTTTCGATGGGTAAATGAACCAACCCGCTCTGCGACGATCCTGGTTAGCCAGGGTGTTTCTCACGCCCGCAGAAAGGCGCCTGCGGGCTGGTTTTCGTTTATTGTTTCAGCTATTTTTCCTGGCGTTCTTCGCTTTATTTTTGGGGATATTATATGGGATTGCCGGGATGTTATCCCCGGCGCTTCAACAGGGAGATCCTTTACTGGCGAGCCAGGCGATTATGCTGATGGCGGTCGTCGCCTCGGTTTACCTTGGGCGGCGCTGGTTGGATCGGCGCTCGTTCCTCAGCCTGGGCTTATTCTGGAATCGGCGGGCGCTTCAGGATATCGGTGCAGGGCTTTTGATCGCGGCGTTGATGATGGGGTTGATATTCCTCATCGAATGGGGCGCCGGTTGGCTATCTGTTCAGGGGTTTGCCTGGCGCTCCGAAAGCCCGGTGCAGGTGGCGATGGGGGTGTTCAAGATGCTGCTCATTTTTACGGTGGGAGCCTGCGCCGAGGAGTTACTGCATCGCGGCTATTGGCTACAAAACCTGGCAGAAGGTTTAAGCCTGTTCTGGGCTGTGCTCCTTTCCTCTGCGTTCTTCTCCCTGACCCATCTCGCCAACCCCTATTTCGATTTTGCTGCTCTGCTGGGGCTTTTTGCCTCCGGTGTTTTTCTGGCTTACGGATATGTGCGCACGCGCCTGTTGTGGCTGCCGATCGGTTTGCATATTGGCTGGAATCTGTTTGAGAGCACCATCTTCGGCTTTGCTGTGAGCGGTTTGGAGGGCTTACCACGCCTCATCTCGCAAACTGTTTCCGGACCGAATATTTTCACCGGAGGCGCTTTCGGTCCCGAGGCGGGTCTGGTCTTGTTGCCGGCGTTATTGTTGGGAGCCGGGCTGGTTTATCGCTATACCCGAAATCGCCCAGGAGAAACCATCTGAAATCCATTCAGCGGAATCGGCGGAACCCTCCATGACCTTTTTACTCGCTGTTGCTCCCATCGCCTTGATCTTGTTCCTCATGGTTGGATTGCGCTGGGGAGCGGCGCGCGCCGGCGGTGCAGGTTACCTGGCAGCCCTGATCATCAGCCTGGGATTCTTTGGGGCTGGACCGCAACTGCTGGCATACTCCCACGCCAAGGCATTGCTCTTAAGCCTGGATGTGTTGCTGATTATTTGGGCGGCTTTCCTGCTCTATCGGGTGGCGGATGAAGCCGGGGCGATACGCGCCATTGGTCAGGCGCTGCCCCACCTGACCAACGACCGTGGGATGCAGGCGCTGATCATCGGCTGGGTGTTTGCCACTTTTCTGCAGGGTGTGGGTGGTTTTGGCGTTCCGGTGGCGGTGATCGCCCCCATCCTGGTGGGGCTGGGCTTTACCCCTCTGGCGGCGGTGGTCATCCCTTCGATTGGACACGGTTGGGCGGTCACATTCGGCTCGTTGGGTTCTTCCTTCCAGGCGTTGATGGCAGCAACCGCTTTACCTGGCGAGGAGTTGGTTTCGCCAGCCGCCTTGTTCCTGGGCATCGCATCTGTCTTTGTGGGTTGGATGGTGGCGCACGCAGCCGGAGGTTGGTCTTGTGTGCGGCGCCTGTTTTGGGCGGTGGTGATTTTGGGGCTGGTCATGGCGACGACCCAATACGTGGTGGCGGTGGCGGGTTTTTGGAATATCGGCGCCTTCATTGGGGGCATCGCCGGGTTGCTGGTGGTTTTCCCTCTGGCGCGACGCTTTCGCGGCGAAGAGCAGGACAATGGCTCTCTGAATGTGCGCGCCTTGTTGGTCGCCCTTTCGGGTTATATGGCGATGATGGTGATTATCCTGTCGGTGCAGCTTGTGCCTGTGTTCAGGGATGCTCTGGGCAAGGTGGTCATCCAGGTGGATTTTCCAGAGATCAGCACCAGCCTGGGATACCTCACACCGGCAGGTCCCGGGCGGAAGATCACCTTGTTCCGGCATACGGGCGTCGTCCTGGGATATGCCTCACTTGTGGCTTATCTGATTTATCGCACGGCAGGGCTGTACAAGAGCGGCGCGGTGGGGCGCATCCTTAACGGCACCGTGCGTCGGGTGTTGCCTTCTACGGTGAGCATCCTCTCCATGGTGACGATGGCGGTGGTCATGGAACATGCGGGCATGACCGATGCCCTGGCGCGAGGCATGGCGAGCATTGGGGGGTTATTCCCCTTCATCGCCGCCTGGATTGGGGCGTTGGGCGCGTTTATGACCGGCAGCAATACGAATTCCAACGTTGTCTTTGGCGCGCTTCAGTTGCGCACCGCCCAATTGCTCGGATTCAGCGCCGCTCTCATCCTGGCGGCGCAGACGGCTGGCGCAGCACTGGCATCAGTCCTGGCGCCGACCAAGGTCGTGGTTGGGGCGAGCACCGCAGGCATGGCTGGTAAAGAGGGGGATGTGATGCGCCGATTGTTGATTTACACCGGGATATTGGTTCTGATCATCGGCTTGCTGACAGTGATAGGAGTCTGGCTTGGCTAGAGGCGGAGGGAGATGGATAGCCTGATCAAAAAGTTGCGCGCTCACAAGTTTGAAACCCACCTGGCAGCGATATTATTAATGGCTGTTCCGCCTGTAGCTTTGTATTTCGCGGCTGAGCGAGGCGCGGTGGGTTGGATCTGGTTCCTGATCAGCCTGGTTATCCTGGGAAATCTCCTGGCTTTGCTGGTTGAATAGGGAATACAAACCGATTCAATCCTCTGCCTGGGAAGCGCCGATTGCCCATAAAATCAGCCTGCCGTCCAGACCACCGCTTGCCAGGTATTTGCCATCCGGGCTGAAAGTCAAGCTGGTAACCGCTTTGGTATGTCCGGGCAAAGTCGCCAGCAATTCGCCGTCATCCGCTGCCCACAAACGCAGCGTCGCATCCCCTCCGGCAGAGGCAAGCAGCGAGCCGTCTGGGGCATAACATACCTGCCAGACCAGGGCTTCAGGTCGGTTGGCGCGCCCGGTGTGACCGCTGAGTTCGAGCAGGCTGGCGCGAATCTCGCCGCCCGGACCAGGCGGCGCAGCCAGGTCCCAGATACGCACGCCGTTGTTCACATCTCCAGAAGCCAGATATTTGCCATCCGGGCTGATGGCAATGCTATAGATTGATTCGTACGCCACAAGAGAAACGACCATGCGCTGGGTAGCCACCTGCCGCAGGCGGATGACATTGCTGTTCACGATCGCCAGGTTGGCGTTATCTGGCGTGAAGGCGATGGCTGGGATGGCGTAGCTGCCTCCAATCATCTCTCCCAGATTTTGGAGATCACCGACATCCCATAGGCGGGCGACGGCATCGTAACCTGCGGTAGCCAGTAAAGCGCCGTCAGGGCTGTAAGACAGGCTGCTGATGCTCTTCTGGTGAGCTTGAAATTCATGCAGGGTCAGCCCACTCTCAACCTGCCAGATGTGGAGCGCGCCATCTCTTCCGCCGGCTGCCAGAAATCGCCCATCTGGGGAGAAATCCAACCCGGGAGTCGCCACGCCCGGCGTTAATTTTCGCTTTTCTTGGAGCGTGATGGATTCCAGCAGGTAAATTGAATCCCCGGCGGCTACTGCCAACATGCTTCCGTCCGGCGACCAGCGGATTGCCAGGATTTGATCCCAGGGGCTGAATTCGAGGTGGGAGATTGGGGTAAGTTCGGAGGCGTTTTGGGGCGTGA
>FWPV01003777.1_pt1 | contig 33666 bp, 33 predicted proteins | sample 2228371 | NCBI WGS metagenome assembly FWPV01 (sample SAMEA103939776, study PRJEB20133) | metagenome
GGCCGCGGCGGGGGGCTTGCGAGCGGGAGGGGGCTCGGGGGCGTCGCTACCGGCGGCCGCGGCCGGCTTCGCGGCCCCGGCCGCGGGGGCCTCCTCCACGCGGTAGTGGACTTCCGTCGCCCCCCGGGGGGCGGACTTCACGAGGTCGGAGATCTTGAAGCCCATCTCGGCGAAGACCGGCAGGCCGCCGGCCTCGAAGGCGAAGCGCTCGTAGCGGTCGAGGTTCAACGCCTCGATCATGAAGTCCGTTCCCGCCGTGACCGAGGGGGTCGAGAGCGCGCAGCGCAGACCCGTGTCGGTGAGCGCCGATTTGAGGCCGCCGGTCACGATGTTGCCGAGCTCGCCCAGCATGTCGTGGATCGCGGTCTCGTCGTCGATCTCCCCGGGCTCGACCCCGAGCATGTTGGCCGCCATGCGGCGGGCGAGCTCCTCGCCGACGTGCACGCTCACCACCCCGGTCGCGTCGCCTGCGAAGCACACCGAGGAGACCAGCCGCCTTCCCTGCAGGCTCGAGGCGGAAACCGTCTCGACCGGCGTGAGCGGAAGCGAAAACATCGTCTCGAAGACCTCGGTCACGGATTCGCCGATCTTGGCGCGGGGGTCGAGCGCCTCGAGCTTGGCCGGATCCACGTGCGGCAGCCGGGACATCGCCTCCGGCGTGCCGAACTCGAGCCCCGCCTCGGCGGCCTCGACGCCCTTGAGGCCGGCCTCGACGACGAAGACGTGCTCCCCGTGGCGGAAGGCCATGCGCTCGAAGCGGTCCATGGCGAGCGAGCGGATGGTGAAGTCGGTCCCGAAGGTGATCGAGGGGGTGGAGAGGACGCAGGGGTGGCCCGCGTCGTTGAGCGCGGATTTCAGGTTCCCGCCGACGATGTTGGTCACCTCGGCGAGGAGATCGCGGACGTCGGTGGCGAGATCGACCTCGGCCGGTTCCTGCTCGAGCATGCGCCCCGCCATCAGGCGGCCGAAGGCCTCGGTCACCTGGAGGTTGAAGATCCCGGTGACCGCGCCCGCGAAATTGAGAGTGCCGACGAGGCGGTGGATGCCGTACCCCGGCGGGGGCTCCTCGGAGAGCGGCTCGACCTCGAGGGCGAGCATCGTGCCGTAGGTGTCGGTCACCGCGGCGGTGATGCGCCCGCGGATGTCGAAGGAGGAAACGTCGCCCATCGCTGCCTCGCGGGCGGCCGCGGAGCCCCCCCTTTGCGCTCCCCGCCCGGCTCGTCGCCGCTCAGGGCTTGAGCTTCAGGCTGTCGAAGGGGTCGCGCTCCCAGGAGCGCGAGGCGGACTCGATGGCGCCCGCGTCCGTCCCGTAGAAATCGACCGTGGCGACATGTTCGCACAGCGACCGGATCTTTTCAACCACCGGCCGGTGCTCGGGGTGGGCCTGGTAGCGGGCGAGGCTTTCGGCGTTGGCGAAGAGGCCGACCAGGGCGAAATCCCAGGAGCGCTCGGTCCGCAGCACGTCGCGGCCGAACTCGTACATGCGGATCTCAGGGACGCGGTTGGGCAGATCGTCGAGGAGCCGCTCGAGGTCGCGGATCTCCTCCTCGGGGACCCCCGGCCGGAATTTCATCAGGACGACGTGGTTGAGCATATCGGTCTTCGGCCTCCCGTGGCACCTCAGGGTTGGGCCGGGATCCAGCCGGCGCCGCCTTTCGGCCGGACCGCAACCCCGGTGAACCAGACCCTGAATACGCCGTCCGCGCCGCGGCGGTCAAGGGAGAGCCGAAGCGGGCCGACCGTCCGCCAGTCCTCCCAGGTCGTGACCCGCGTGGGCCGGGGGTCGCCGCCCTTGCGGTAGACCCACTGCAGGATGCGGCCCTCGGGGTCGAGGAAGAGCTCGTAGACATCGCCCGGCGTGTAACCCTCGTCGGCGGGGTAGGCGACGACGACCCGCCGCGCGCGGCCCTCGCCGATCGGAAGCGCCGCCGGGGCGGGGTCTTCGGTGATCTTCGCCGCGAGGTCCCAGGTGAGCCGCAGGGGGAAAAGAAGCCAGTAGTTGTCGTTGACGAACAGGGGGTCCGCCGCGCGGGCGCGCTCGGGGGCGGAGCCGGAGGCGAGCCCCGCGCGCTCCCAGGTCAGCTCCTCCGCGGGCCCCCCCGCCTGCCGGAAGGTCACGCGGTCGGGGGCGGGCGCCCAGAGCCAGCTTCGGCTCACCTCCCGGTCGGGGAGCTTGACGTGGAAGGTGTAGGCGATCTCCTCGACCGCGGCGAAATCCGAAACCCCGCTGCCGCGGGCGATCGCGGCCCGCAGGTCGTCGGCCGCGGCGGCGGAGGCGGTGAGGACGAGTGCCGCGCCGACCGCGAGAAGGACCGGCCCGGGGGCCGTCCGGGGGGGGTGGAGGCGAATCATGGCGGGTCTCCCTTCGCTTCGGGGACGATCGTGTCCGCCCGGTTCGGGTGCCGGGGGCTCCCTAAGATAACCCGGAATCGTCGCGCGAAAAGGGGGGTAGGACCGGCCGGGGGGAGCGCCGGGTCAGCCGCGGCGGGAGCGCAGGTGGACGATCTGGTTTTTGATTTCGCTCACGATGAAGCTGCTTTTCAGGGCCGCCGCGATCGGGCCCTCGCCGGGCGGCGCCCCGAGCACCGCGGCCGCGTGCCGGCGGATCGCGAGGATCCCTTCCGCCACCTCGCGCCGGAAAAAACCCGCGCGGGCGAGGCAGTTCGGCGGCGGGGCCTGGCCCAGGTTGATCCGCAGGCGGGGGACGAAGGATGCCCCCGCCTCCCTCTCCCCGGCCGGCTCCGTCGGCCGGCGTTGCTGGTAGGCGAGCTGGTTCGCCATCTCTTCGAGGGTGAAGTAGGAGGCGAGCGCCGCGGCGATCTCCGCCTGCGTGGGTTCGATCCCCGTGGCGCGCCGGGTGAAATCGATGATCTCGTGGAGGGCCTCGGTGAGGCGGGGCCCCAGCCGCAAGAGATCCGGCGGCACGGGGCGGGGGGGAACGCGACCCGCGCCGCCCGGAATGGTGCGCTTCCTATCCGCTGGGGACCCGGCGTGCGGCATCCGACGAAGAGGGCGGCGGGAAGGGCGGGCCGCACCCCGGCCGGCGGCCCCGCCCGTTTTCCCGTCCGAATCGTTCCTGCCCGCGGGCGCTGCAAGGCCGCGGCGGGGGAGAACCGGCTCAGAACTCGCCCAGCGGCCGCTGGAAGGTCCAGTCGAAGGGTGCGACCACGAGCTTTTCGGTCGTCTGGTCGGTGTTGCCGCCGAGCGCCGCAAAGGGGTAACTGACCAGCCAGACCGCCGTCCCCAGCACCGTGCCCACGATCCCGACCGGCCGCATGACGAGCGCATCCCACATCATCTGGCCGCCCGTCGGTTCCTGCTCGCAGTCCGTGTAGTATTCCTTGTCGAGGCAGTTGCCGCCGGCCGTGCGATAGGCCGAGGCCGCCCCCGCCGTCCCGGCAAACAGCACGAGCGCTGCCATGAGAGCCGCCATCCACGCCGATTTCCCGAACCTCATGGTATCCTCCTTCGTGGCGGACCCCGGTACCCTCCCGGGGTCCCCTCGCTTGCGGGCCTGGGCGGCCCGCCGGGTTGCATGCCCTGCAACCGTCCTCTATTATATCCGACAGTCGGCGCGAAACTCAAACGAAAACCATAACCATCTGAGCTAACAAGGTTTTTTCAGGATCCCGGATGGGCGATTTCTCCGAGACCCTCGAGGTCGCCGTGCCGCTGCCGGTCCCGGGGACCTTCACCTACGGCGTGCCGGCCGCGCTCGAGGGGAAAATCCGCCCCGGCATGCGCGTTCTCGTCCCCTTCGGCCGCAGGCGGCTGAGCGCCTGGGCCTTGGGGCCGGGGGTGCAGCCCGGGCGCGGGGACCTCAAGGCCGTCCTGGAGGCGCCCGACGCGGAGCCGCTCTTTCCGGAGGGGATGATCCCCTTTTTCCGCTGGACGGCCGCCTACTACAAGCAACCGCTCGGCGAGGTGATCCGGACCGCGCTGCCGGCGGGGACGCGCCTCTTCGAGCGGAGCGTCTACCGCCTTCGGCCGGAGGCGCTCGCCCGGCTCGATACGGAGCCGCTTTCCCCACCCGAGGAGCGGATCGTGGGTCTGCTCCGCCGGGGGGAGAAGACGCTCGCCGGGCTTTCCCGCGGGGTTTCGGAGGCCGGCCTCCGCCGCCACCTCGCCGCCCTCGAGCGTCGCGGCCTCCTGGAGCGCGCGCGCCGCCTGGCGGGCGGCGGCGGGGCCCCGCGGCTTCAGCCCTGGGTGCGCGCCCTTCCCGGGGCTGCGCCGCGAACGCTTCCTCCACGGCAGGAAGAGGTCTTCCGCGAGATCGTCCGCGAAGGCGAGATCGCCCTCGCGGAGCTCGCCCGGCGCTTGCCCCGCGCGCCGGCGGCCGTGCGGGGGCTGGAGCGAAAGGGCCTGGTCGAGCGCTTCCGCCGCCGGCTCTACCGCGACCCCCTGGGCGAGCCGATCCTTCCCGATCGGCCCCCCGTCCTCACCCCGGAGCAGGAGGCCGCGGTCGCCGCCCTTGCCGCCGCCCTGGGCAAGGGCTTCGCCCCCTTCCTGCTGCGCGGGGTGACGGGGAGCGGCAAGACCGAGATCTACCTGCGTCTTGCCGCCGCGGCCGTCGCAGCCGGGTTTTCCGTCCTGGTCCTCGTCCCCGAGATCGCGCTCGTCAGCCAGACCGAGCGCCGCTTCCGCGCCCGTTTCGGCGAGCGGGTCGCCGTCCTCCACAGCCGGCTCGCCGCGGGCGAGCGCTTCGACCAGTGGTGCCGCGTGCTCGAGGGCCAGGCGCCGATCGCGCTCGGCGTGCGCTCGGCGGTCTTCGCCCCGCTGCCGCGCCTCGGCCTGATCGTCGTCGACGAGGAGCACGACCCCTCCTACAAGCAGGAAGGGGGCGTTCCCTACCACGCGCGGGACCTCGCGCTCGTCCGCGGCCGGGACCACGGGGCGGTCGTGGTCCTCGGCTCGGCCACCCCGTCGCTCGAGTCGGCCTACAACGCCAAGCGCGGCAAGTACGCCGAGCTCGTCCTCACCCGCCGCATCGAGGAGCGGCCCCTGCCCACGGTGCGCGTGGTCGACCTCAGGTCCCTGCGCGACCGGCGCGGCCCCGGCCGTTTCATCGGCGAGGAGCTGCGCGCGGCGCTCGCCGAGACGCTCGGCCGCGGCGAGCAGGCGCTGGTCTTCCTCAACCGTCGGGGGTTTGCGGGGTTTCCGGTGTGCGCCGCCTGCGGGGAGGCGCTTCGCTGCCCGCGCTGCGAGATCGCCCTCACCCTCCACCGCGCCGAGCGGAGCTATCGCTGCCACTACTGCGGCTTCGCGCGGCCGGCCGGGGAGGAAACCTGCGCCTCCTGCGGGCGACGCGAGATCCGGCCCCTGGGCCTGGGGACCGAAAAGGTCGAGGAGGCGCTCCGCGCGCTCTTCCCGCAGGCCCGCATCGCCCGCATGGACAGCGACACCACCCGGGCGAAGGGAAGCCTCCTCGCCCTGCTCCGCGGCCTGCGCGAGAAGACGATCGACATCCTCGTCGGGACGCAGATGGTCGCCAAGGGCCACGACTTCCCGGGGATCACCCTCGTGGGGGTCGTCTGCGCCGACCTGTCGCTGCACTTCCCCGATTTCCGCGCCGGCGAGCGCACCTTCCAGCTCCTCGCCCAGGTGGCCGGCCGCGCCGGGCGCGGCGCGCAGCCCGGGAGGGTCGTGCTGCAGACCTACAACCCGGAGCACGTCATCCTCCAGGCCGCTTGCCGGCAGGACTACGACGCCTTCTACGAGGCCGAGATGGGCTTTCGGCGCGAGCTCGGCTACCCGCCCCTTTCGCGGCTCGTCCTGCTCAAAATTTCCGGCCCGCGCAAGGAGGAGGCCGAGCGCGCGGCCCGGGCCGTGGCGGAGGTGTGCCTCGATCTGCGGCGCCGGGAGGGCGGGCGCTTGGCCGCGGTCGAGGTCTTGGGGCCCGCCGAGGCGCCGCTCGCCCGCCTCGCGGGGCGAAGCCGCTTCCAGGTGCTTCTCAAATCCGCGGAGCCGGGCCCGCTCCACCGCTTGGCCGAGCGCTGCCTGGCGCGGCTCCCCGAGCTCGGCCTGCCGGCCTCGGCGGCCGTCGAGGCGGACGTGGACCCCCTTTTTCTGCTCTGAGGCCCGAATCGGGAAGCGCAAGGCGGGTTGACAGCGCCGCGGCCGCCTCGATAGGATCTTTTGTTCTCCACGCCCGCAAACCGCGGGCGGGGGAGCTGCGAGGCGAGGTCGAAGACGGAGATGGCGATCAGGAACATCGCGGCAGCCCGGGGGTGCCTCGGGGCGCTCTTTGCGCTTCTCGCGGGGTTTACCCCGGCCGGGGCCGGGGCGAACCCCGCGCTCTTCGTCCCCGCGCCCCTGTTCGAGTTCGCCCCCGTGATCGACGGCGAGACCGTGGTCCACGACTTTGCGATCGCCAACCGCGGCGAAGCCCCGCTCCTCATCCACCAGGTGCGGGCCGACTGCGGCTGCACGGCCGTCACCTACCCGCGCCAGGTCCCGGCCGGCGGGGAGGGCAAGATCCGGCTGCGGCTCGACACCTCGGGCTACGGCGGCCGCAGGATCGAAAAAACGGCCGAGGTGCTCACAAGCGACCCGGCCGCGCCGAGCTTTCGCCTGCGGCTGGCGGGCGAGGTGCAGCGCCTGGCGCTCATCCAGCCGCGGGTGCTCCAGCTGCGCGGCGAGGCGGGGCAGCGGCTGCAGGGCGAGATCCTCGTCCAGCCCGAGCCGGGCCACCCCTTCCGTATCCTGGAAGCCCGCGCCGGCGGCGGGACGATCCGGGTCGAGACGCTCGCCGCGGAGCGGGACGGCCGGCCCGCCTTCCGCCTGCGGGTCGAGACCCTGCGCACCGAAGCGGGCTCCTACAACGACGTGATCCGCCTCAAAACCGACCACCCCCGCAAGCCCGAGCTCGACCTGCGGGTCTTCGTCTTCCTCAGGCCGGCCTCCTCCCCCGCGGGCGCGGCGGAGGGCCGCCGATGACGCCGATCCGTGTCGTCGCCTTCGACTGCGACGGGGTCCTCTTCGACACGCTCGAGGCGAACCGCCATTACTACAACCGCATCCTGGCCCGCTTCGGGCGCCCCCCGCTCGACTCCGAGCAGCTCCGTTTCGCCCACGCGCACACCGTGCACGAGACGCTCGCGCTCCTCTTCCCGGACCCCGCCGCGCGCGATGCCGCGCACGCCTTCCGCCGCACGATCGACTACGGCGACTTCATCGCCCACCTGAGGATCGAACCCGACCTCGAGGCGCTGCTCGACTGGATGGGGGGCCGCTTCCGCACGGCGATCGCCACCAACCGCACCGACACGATGGGCCGGCTGCTCCGGGCGTTCGGCCTGGAGGACCGCTTCGACCTCGTCGTCACCTCGCTCGACGTCGCCCGGCCCAAGCCCGCCCCGGACTGCTTGCTCAAAATTCTCGAGCGTTTCGCGGCCGAGCCGCAGGAAGCGCTCTTCGTGGGGGATTCCGCGGTCGACGAGGCGACGGCCCGCGCCGCAGGCGTTCCCTTCGTCGCCTACCGCAACCCCGCGCTGGCGGCCGCCTACCACATCGACGCCCTGGGGCGATTGCGCGGGCTGCTCGACGGCCTCCAGCCCGCGGCGGGGCCGGGTCTCTCCGGGGAGGGAAAGGAGACACGGCGATGACCGAGACCTTCGCGCTGACCGACGCGCCCGAAGAGGACGGCGGGTGGGAAGAACGGCGCCTGTGCAGCGACGAATCCTGCATCGGGGTGATCGGCCCCGACGGCCGCTGCAAGGAGTGCGGCCGGCCGGCGGAAGGCGGGGAACCCGAGGCGCCTCCCGTCCCCGTTCCGGCGGCGTCCGCCCCGCCCGCGGCGGGGGGCGAGGAGGGCGGGCAGCCTGAGCCGGAGGCGGATGACGACGAATGGGCCCGGCGGCGCCTGTGCAGCGACGAATCCTGCATCGGGGTGATCGGCCCCGACGGCCGCTGCAAGGAGTGCGGCCGGCCGGCCGAGGGGTAGCCCCCCCCGCGCGCGTTCAGGCCGGGAGCGGGTGGGCTTCGGCCTCCGCCGCAGTGAGCGGCAGCGCGATCGTGAACAGCGCCCCGTTTCCGGGCACGTTTTCGGCCGTGATCCGGCCGTGGTGATCCTCGACGATCCCCAGGCAGATCGAGAGCCCCACCCCCATCCCCATCGTCTTCTTGGTCGTGAAGAAGGGGTCGAAGATGCGGTTCAAGTCCTTGGGCGGGATGCCGGGGCCGGAGTCGCGGATTTCGATCACGAACTCGTCGTCCCGGTTGTAGGTGCGCACGGCGATTTCGCCGTAGGCGCCCTGCTGGAGGTGGACCCGCTCGAGGTAGCCGGGGACGCCGGTGACGGCTTCGACGGCGTTGTTCACGAGGTTCATGAGCACTTGGCCCATCTGCTGCGGGGAGGCGACGAGCGTCGCCCGGGAGGCGTTCAGCTCGAGCCGGGGGGTGATCATGTTTTTCTTGAGCAGGCTCTTGACGAGCGCAAAGGTGTTCTCGACCACCTGGTTCATGTCCACGAGCTGCTTGCGCTCCTTGCCCGGCCGGTTCAGGTCGATCAGGTTTTTCACCGTGTCGCGGATGCTGTTGAAGGCGCTCTTGATGAGCTCGAGCTTGCGCTGGAGGTAGTCGTCGCCGCTGTAGGTCGTCTTGAGGACGTTCAGCAGCGCCGTGATCCCCTGGAGCGGGGAGTTGATCTCGTGGGCGATCGAGGCCGCGAGCTGGCCGGTCGCGGCCAGGCGCTCGGAGCGGATGAGCTGGTTCTGCAGCCGTTTCATCGCCGTGATGTTCCGGGCGACGCACAGGCGGCAGGGCTCGCCCAGGTAGACGATGCGGCGGCAGCTGAGATCGAAGGGGATCGCGCCCCCGTCGCGGGTGCGCAGCTGCACCTCGAGGCGCGCCTCCCCGCCCGCGCCGGCCTCTTCGAGCACGGATGCGAGCGAATCGGCCTGCTCGGGGATCGCCAACTCGACGAGCGGGCGGGCGACGAGCTCCCGCGGCTCGAACCCGATGTTCTCGCGCACGCGGTCGTTCGCCTCCATGACGAGGCCCTTCTCGTTCAGGATGAAGACGCAGTCGCCCACGTTCTCGAAGAGCTCCTTGTAGCGCGTGAGCTCCTCGGCGCGCTTGAACTCGGTGGTGTCCGTCGCGATGATCGTGGCCGCGATCACCCGGCGCTCGAGCCGCAGCGGCCCGATGCGGAAGGTGTACCAGAGCGCGCGCCGTTCGTTTTCCATGAGCACCTCGAACATGTCCGTCTCCCCCGTCTGGAAGACGCGGCGCACGATGTCGCGGGAGGTCTTGCGTGCCTCCTCGGGGAGCAGCTCGTGAAACGAGCGGCCGGTCATGAGCCCCGGCGGGATGCCGGCGAGCGCGTGGTTGGCGAAGCGCACCGTGCCGGACTGGTCGACGGTGAGGATCGTGTCGGGCGCGGTCTCGACGAGCGAGCGCCAGAGCTCCTCGGACTCGTTCAGCCGCCGGGTCGCCTCCTTGAGGCGGTTGATGATCGACTGGGCGTGGGAGCCGAGGATCACGAGCAGGCAGAGCACGACGACGCGGATGTAGATGTCGTAGAGGTCGGGCCCGATCAGCTGCTTGATGAGGTTGAACTGGTTCGAAAAGAAGATGTTCAGGATGGAGTCGAGGACCCAGTAGACGGTCGAGATCAGGATGACCGACAGCACCATCGAGTCCGAGGACTTGCGGAAATCCAGGCCTGAGGGTCTCATGGGAAGGCTCCCGCCTCGTTGCGGTTGCGGCAAGGCGCCGCGCGGCGCACGCTCCGAAAACGCCCCTCGGATCCTACCACAACGCGGGGGGGGCGACCAAGAGGAAATCCGGCCGTGAGCGCAACCCGGGGCGCACGGTGGCTTGCCGCGCGCGGGATCCCCTTCCGCCTCGTGCGCTACGAGCATGCCGCGAAGGGTGCGGCCTTCGCCGCCCGGGCGACGGGCGTCCCCCTGGCGGAGGTGGTGAAGACGCTCGTCGTCGAGACGGCCGCGGGGGACTTCCTCCTCGCGCTCGTTCCCGGTGACCGCGAGCTCGACCTCCGGCGCCTGGCGCTCGCGCTCGGCGTCAAGCGCGCCCGTCTCGCCGACGCCTCCGACGCCGAGCGCGTGACGGGCTATCGCGTGGGCGGGATCGGCCCCTTCGGGACACGGCGCGCGCTGACCGTCGCGATCGAGGCGTCGGTCCTCGCCCGCGAGCGCATCCTCGTGAACGCCGGCTGCCGCGGGGTGATGATCGCCATGGCCCCCGCGGGGTTATTAAAGCTCCCCGGCGCCCGCGTGCTCTCGATCGCCCATCCTCCCGCCGCTTCCCTCCCTCCCCGCCCGGGGCCTCCTCGCGATTGACAGCCCCGGCCCGCGGACCCATGTTCCCGGGCAGACCCGCATCAGGAGGGCCCTGCATGAACCCGAAAACCGCAACGCTTGTCCTTCTTGCGGCAGGCGTTTTTTGCATCCCGGCCGCAACGCCCGCGGCCGGCGAGGACAGCGCACCCATGAAACCCGATCGATCCATGCTCCGCATGGCGACCTTCGCCGGCGGCTGCTTCTGGTGCAGCGAGGCCGACTTCGAGAAACTCCCCGGGGTCGCGGAGGTGATTTCCGGGTACACCGGGGGCCGGGTCCCCAACCCGACCTACGAGGAGGTGAGCGCCGGCCGCACGGGCCACGTGGAGGCCGTCCGGGTGCTCTACGACCCCGGCCGCATCGGCTACGGCGAGCTCCTCGAGGTCTTCTGGCGGCACATCGACCCGACCGACGCCGGCGGGCAGTTCGCCGACCGCGGGACCCAGTACCGCACGGCCATCTTCTACCACGACGAGGAGCAGAAGCGGCTGGCCGAGGAATCGAAGAAGTCGCTCGCCGCCTCCGGCCGCTTCAAGCGGCCGATCGTGACCGAGATTCTCCCCGCCAAGGAGTTCTACCCGGCCGAGGAGTACCACCAGGACTACTTCCGCAAGAACCCCTTCCACTACGGCATGTACCGCGAGGGCTCCGGGCGAAACGCCTTCCTCCGCAAGGTCTGGGGCGAGGAATCCCCCCGGCCCAAGGACGACGGCCGCACGACGCGCTGGAGCGGCTTCCGCAAGCCCCCCGCCGAGGAGCTGAAGAAGCGCCTTTCTCCCCTGCAGTTTCAGGTGACCCAGGAGGAGGGGACGGAGCCCCCCTTCGAAAACGAATTCTGGAACCACAAGGGCGAGGGGATCTTCGTGGACGTCGTTTCCGGCGAGCCGCTCTTCAGCACGACCGACAAGTACGACTCCGGCACCGGCTGGCCGAGCTTCACGCGGCCGATCGACCCCCACTTCATCGTCGAGCGGATCGACCGGAGCTTTTTCATGGTCCGAACCGAGGTGCGCAGCCGCTACGCCGACTCGCACCTGGGGCACGTCTTCCCGGACGGCCCGCCGCCGACGGGGCTGCGCTACTGCATCAACTCGGCCGCCCTGCGCTTCGTGCCGCGGGAGCGCCTGGAGGCCGAGGGCTACGGCGAGTACCTGACCCTCTTCGGGAAAGCGCCCTGAGGCGGCCGCCTCCGGGTTCCCCCCCGCGATTGACTCGGCCGCCCGGAGGGCATAAGGTCCCCCGCGACCCGGCACGGAAAGCCGTCTCCCGCCCGCGGGGCGGGATGCCCCCCCTTGCCCCGCCGGCCTTCGCGGGCGTCCATTCCCCCGCCGGGTCGTCGGACCGGGCGTGTTCGGATTTCTCAGCCAGCTTGCGCCGTTTTCCCCCTGGATCCTCCGCTACCGGCGGCGGCACCTCAAGGGCGATCTCGTCGCCGGGCTCACGGTCGCGGTCGTCGCCATCCCCCAGTCGATGGCCTACGCCCTGATCGCCGGGCTGCCCGTGCAGCACGGGCTCTACGCCTCGGTCGTCCCCACGGTCGCGGCCTGCCTCTGGGGAAGCTCGGCGCACCTCGTGACCGGGCCCACGACCGCGGTGTCGCTCGTCGTCTTCACCACCCTCTCGGAGGTCCTCGCCCCCGGGGCCCCCGGCTGGGTCGAGACCGCCTTCGTGCTCGCGCTGCTCGTCGGGGCGATCCAGGTGGCGATGGGGCTCGCGCGGCTGGGGGGGCTCCTCGATTTCGTCTCGCACTCGGTGATCGTGGGCTTCAGCACCGGCGCGGCCGTCCTGATCGGATTCAAGCAGCTCCCCAACTTCTTCGGCCTGGAGGCGGGCCGGGGCGGCCACGTCCTGAAGGCGCTCGCCGAGATGGCCTCCGACCTGCCCCGGGCGCACCCCGAGACCCTGCTCCTCGGCCTGCTCACCGTGGTCGTGATCGTGGTCGTAAAAAAGCTCCGCCCCGCCTGGCCGGGCACCCTCTTCGCCCTCGTCCTCTGCGGGGCGGCGGTCGCCCTCTTCGACCTCGACCGCCGGGGGGTCGCCGTCGTGGGGGCGATCCCCCAGCGCCTCCCCCCCTTCCACGTGCCGGCGGTCCCCTGGGCGGAGATCCCGCGGCTTGTCCCCGGCGCGCTCGCCATCGCCATCCTCGGCCTGGTCGAGGCGGTCTCGATCGCCAAGGCGATCGCCTCGGAGACACGCCAGCGGCTGAACGTCGACCAGGAGTTCGTCGGCCAGGGGATGGCGAACCTCGCGGCCGGTCTCTTCAGCGGCTACCCCGGAAGCGGCTCCTTCACCCGCTCGGCGGTGAATTTCCGCAGCGGGGCGAACACCCCTCTCAGCGGCATGGTCTCGGCGGCCGCGGTCGGCCTCACCGTGCTGGTCGCCGCGCCGCTCGCCGCCCGCATCCCCATCGCCGCGCTCGCCGGCGCGCTGCTCGTCGTCTCCGCCGAGATGATCCGCCCGCGGGAGATCCGCCGCATCGTCGCCGCGACCCGCAGCGACGCGGCGGTCCTGGTTGCGACCTTTCTCGCCGTGCTCTTGCTTGCGATCGAATTTGCGGTCTTCGCCGGCGTTCTCCTCTCGATCGGGCTCTACCTCAAGACGACCTCGCGGCCGCGGATCGACTCGACGATCCCGGACCTCGTGAGCGGCAAGATGGTGCGCTCGCGCCGCGGCCGGATCTGCTGCCAGATGGACATCGTGCGGATCGAGGGCTCGATCTTCTTCGGCTCGGCGGCCTGGGTGCAGGAGGACCTGCAGCGCAGGCTCGGGAGCCACCCGTGGATGGCCTGTCTCCTGCTGCGCATGCACCAGGTGAACAACCTCGATGCGAGCGGGGTCCACGTGATCGACGGGATCCATGACGAGCTCCGCCGCCGCGGGGGCGGGATCTATTTTTCCGGGGTGAACAACCGCGTCTTTCAGGTCTTCAAGAACTCGGGGCTGCTCGGCCGCGTCGGCGACACGCACATCCGGCCGAGCACGGGCGCCGCGATCCGGCAGGCGATGCGCGAAAACTTCTGCCCGGTCGTCTGCGCGGCCTGCGAGGTCTCCGTCTTCCACGAGTGCCCGGATCTCAAGCGCGGCCGCTGGGAGGTCCTGGGCAAGGGGGTGCGGCCGCGTTGCGCGTTCGAGGCCGCGGCGGCCGCCGCGAAGGCCCCGCCCGCAAAGGAGGAAACGGCGTGAACCTGCTGACCCTGGTGAGCGCGAAGCCCGAGTCGGCCCGGGCGCTCGAGATCTCCTCCGGAATCGCGGCGAGAATCCCCGGGGAATGGACGGTGGCGGCCGTGCGGCGCGGCACCCCCGCGGCCGAGCCGCCGCCGCCGCTTGGCGAGGAGCTTTGCGCCGCGGCGCGTGCGGATCTCCCCCCGGGGGTCCGCATCCTGCTCGACGCGGCCGAGCGGCTGCGGGCGGCGGGGCTGCTCTCCGCCTTTTCCGGGATCCGGCTGCGCGAGGAGGCCCGCGGGATGAGCTTTCACCTCGACCGGCCGACGGGCGGGCACGTGACCTTCGTCGAGCGCTTCGGCGACGCGGTCGAGGAGCTGAACCGCGAAATCGACGAGCACGCCGTCGATCTCGTCGTCTTGGCCGCACCGCGCCGCGGTCCGCTCGGCCGCTTTGCGCCGTTGAACGTCCCGCGGCGCTTCGCCCTCGATCTCAACGCCTCTTTTCTCGTCGCCCGGCGGGGGGGGCTCGACGGCCGGGTCCTCGTGTGCGCCGACGGGTCGCCCTCCTCGCAGCGGATCTTTCCCTTTCTCGAGAAGATGCTCCCCGCGCTCGGCGGCCCGATCGAACTCCTGTGCGCCCACCGGCCCGACTCCCCGCCCGAGGAGCATCGCCGCGCCGCGCGCTGCCTGAACGCCGCGGCGGCCTGGCTCGCCCGGGCCGGGAGAACGGCCGCGATCTCCCGGCCCGTGGGTCCCCGGCGCCACCGCGTGATCCTCGACGCCGCCGGTGCCGAGGCCCTGATTGTCCTGGGCGAAAGCGGCAAGCACGACGTGCGCCGCCGCACGGTGGGGACCCTTCCCCTGCGCATCCTGGCGCACACCGACGCAAGCGTCCTGTTCGTCAAGCAGCCCGCCGCCCCGGACCCCGATTGGTTCGACGCGGAGTGCGGCCCCGAGGTCCCCTGAAAACAGATCGGGCGGGGGAGAGGCCCCCGCCCGATGAGGCGTCAACCAGAAATCCGTCCCGCGCCTCGTTTATAAAACCCTTCGGCGCAAAACGCCCGCCGTCGCCGTCAACCCCAGCCCGAGGAGGAGGATCGTCCCCGGCTCGGAAACGGGCTTTGGGCCAGGGGGGGCGACCCGGGCCGCAACCCAGGCGCTTCCCTCCGCCCCCCCGGCCGCGAGGGGGATTCCCTGGATGTGCGCGGCCGAAATGTAGCCCGTCTCCCCCGTCGGGGGAAAGAAGGAGGCGGCCGTGACCCCGGAGAGGATCACGCGCAGGGTCTCGCCCGCGGTCAGGCGGTTTCCGCTGGCCGCGGAATCGAAATCGAAGCCGATTTCGAAGCCGCTCAAGGCGCTTGCCCCCAGCCCCAAGCCCCCCGCAGGGCTGAACGAATAGGCAAAGCTCGCCGTGGGGACATATCCCGCCTCGAAGGAGGGGATGACCACCACGCCCGCCCCCAGGTTGTAAAGATTGAAGAACCAGGAGCCGACGAACTGCGAGCCGGTAAGGTTTCGCGCGTCGAGTTCCAGAAGCACCCCACCTGCGGCGCGGTCACTCACGTCGGCGACGAGCCAGGGCGAGGTGCCGACAGGGGTATCCCCCGAGTAGATGAAGTCGAGGTTGATGGGGGTCGCCCCGAGCGATGAGGTGAATAAAAGCGGCCAGACCAGCAGGATCAAAACGAATGAAAAAATCTTTGCGTTTTTCATGCCCACCTCCATCAGGTTGGAACCTGGCCGTCTTTTAGGAAGCCGCCCGGAAGAGAGACGACCGCTGGGGCAAAGCAAAGTTTTCTGCAAGTTACGTCAGCGACCCGGCGCCTGTCAAGAAAAATAACGATTTCGATGAGATATGAAATCACTTTCCCCGAAATGAGAGTTTTCTTGCCCACCAGAAACGAAGACTGCAGGAGGCTTGCGGCGGCCCGCGGGTGCGCTCAGGGCCAGGTGGGGTCGCTGGTGACCGTGGGGTCGTCGGGGCGGATGAAACTCAGGCGGAAGTTCCGGATCGTCGCCGTCTGCAGGTCGCCTGCCCCGGTCTGGGTGGTGAAGCCGAAGAGGACGCGTTCGAAATCCTGGTGGTCGGTCGCAAGAAGCCGGATGGTCTGCTCGAGCTGCGCCGGTCTCGTTTCAGGCTCGTACTTCACGCGCGTGTCGGCGAAGAAGCTCGAGAGCGGCTCGTTTTCCCCGCTGCAGGCGGGGGTGGCGCACTGGCGGAGCCAGGTTTTCAGGGTGTATTCGTAGGTCCCGCCGCTTGGGTTGCGGCTGCGCGTGACCTCCAGGCGCACGGCCCAAGGGCCGCGCGAGGCCGCGCCCTTGAGCCAGTCGTCCGCGTCGTCCACGACCGCCGGGGCCCCGCCCACCTGGCCGCTTTCGTAGGTGATCAGCCGGTCGCGGTAGTTCTTGGGGTTGGCGAACTGGTTGATCGCGTAGAGGCGATAATCGAAGGAGCCGGCATACACCGTCCCGTCGGGCATCACGAGGGGTTTTCCGCGCACGTCCCCCTGCGTTTCGAAGACCCACTTGACGCTTCCGTCGGCATAGAGCGCATGGACGCGGTTGTCGTCGGAGCCGAAATAGACGTGGTTGTCGGCGTCGAGCGCGACCGGCGACTGGATGTTTCCCCCCGCCGTGTAGGTCCAGCGCAGATCCCCGGTTGCGGCGTCGATCGCGTAGAGGCGGTCGTTCATCGAGCCGACGTAGACGACCCCGTTCGTTCCCACCGCGGGGCTGGAGCGCACGGCTTCCCCGGTCGAAACGGACCAGACGACGCCGCTTGCCGCGCTGTTCAAGGCGTAGATAAAGCCGTTGTCGTTTCCGACATAGACGCGGCCGTCCGGTCCCACGGCGGGCGAAGAGCGGAATTTGTCGGCCGACGAGGGGACCGTGAGACCGACGAGCGTACCGCTTGTGGCGTTTAAGGCATAGAAAAGGCCCTCATCCGTTCCGAAATAGACCGTTCCGCCCGCAGGCGAGAAGGCGGGCGAGGATCGGATGGGGTTGGGTCTGTCTTCGTCGATAAGGCTGGAGACTTTGTAGGGCGGCCACAGGCGATCGCCGCTGGGGGTGAGGGCATAAAAGAAACCGTCATCCGATCCGAAATAGATGTTGCCCGCGGCCGAGACCGCGGGCCGCGTCGTGACCGCACCGCCCGTTGGGTAGCGCCAGATCTGCCTGCCGTCGGGAAGGACGGCGTAGAGGTTCCCGTCCTCCGAGCCGACGTAGATGGTGCCGGCCCCCCCGATGGCGGGCGAGTAAACCCTCCCGCCGGTGGCGAACCGCCAGCGCAGGGTGCCGTCGGGGTTGAGGGCGTAGAGGTGGCCGTCCCAGGAGCCGAAGTAGATCGTCCCGTCGGCGGCGACGGCGGGGGAGGACTCGATGTTCCCGCCCGTGAGGTAAACCCAGTTTTGGGTGCCGTCCCCGGTCGCGTTGTGGCGGTTGTCGTCGTAGGAGGGATCCCCGCGGCAGGAGCTTACCCCGCCGCAGTAAGGCTCCCTGCGGCAGGGGATGTTGAGCGCGCTGTTTCCCCAGAAGACGTAGTGCACGGCGTCGCGCCCGCTCGTCCCGGGGTCGTTTCGCGTGTTGGGGTTGAGGCTTGAGCCTTCGCAGTAGCGCAGGCTCTGCTCGAGCGCCGCGCTGTAGTTCACCCGCGTGTCGAACTCGAGCCCGATCTTCGGCGGGATCAGCCCCCGCCGCGGCCCGGAGTTGTCGAGGAAAAGCGTCCCCGCGGCCTCCAGGCGGCTGTCGCCCGAGAAGCCCAAGAGCTCGCTTTGCTCGATGTCGCCCCCGATCGAGGCCGTGTCGTTCTTGTTGGGGTTGCCGTTGATGAGCGCGAAGACGAGGCCGTCCCCTTGCCCGGCGTACTGCAGGGTGAAGAAGACGCGGACCCCGCGGTTGAAGAAACAGCCCTGGGCGTTGCAGTACTCGCGGACGCCCCCGATGTTCCGCGTGTCGCGGAACCACACCCCGCCCAGGGCGGGGCCCGCTTCGCCGCCGAGGAGGATCGCCTTTTGCTCGTTGTCCACGGCGACGATGCGGTCGCTTTCCGCGCGCTTCACCGGCCGCAGGACGCTTGCGAGATCGGATTCCTCCTCGAAGGCGATGTCCGCCCCGCGTTCGTTGGGAGCGAGGCCGGCATGGCTCGTGATGCCGATCGCGTGATCGAGATCCCCGCCGTAGCTTGCCTCGCCGGATACGCCCCGGGCGCTCAGGAGGTAGTTCCGCGGCGAGAAGAGAATCTCCTCGTCCGCGGGGATGTTCGTGAACGGGATGCCGATGCACCCTGTCTGCGTGGAGCTCAGGTTGTAGAGCCGGAAGCGGTCGCCCAGGTCTTCTGCCGAGCGGTAGTAAAAATCGCAGTCGCGGAAGCGGAAGGCACCGTCCCGCAAAGGAAAGACGTTTTTCGCAACCGGCTGCAGGTCGAAGTTCCCCAGGGTCATGAGGGTCTGCCCGGCCGCGAAGGGGTGCACGGAGAAGCAGATCGTCTCATTCTGGCCGACGACGAAATCGTCGTTCGCCTGGAAATCGAGCGTGTTCTCGTCGACGAGGGCGGCGCCTGAAATCGAGGTTTTCGCCGTCTCCGGGATGCCCGTCCCGGAAAGATCGATGAAATCGAAATTGACGAGCCGCAGCAGGGGGGCCGTGACGGGGATCCGCCCCAGGAAGCCCTCGGGCACCTTCCCCTTGGCGACGTTCAGCCGCACCGTGCCGGAGGGCTCGATCGTCTGGTTCGCGGCCGACTCGAACCAGGGGGTGAAGACGTTGAGGGCGAATTCGCCGGCCGGCTCCAGGCGATAACGGGTCGTATTCAGGCGGTTGATCGCCGTCGTCGTGAACCCGGTCCCGCGCAGCTCGCTCATCCCGTAGCGCAGCCCGGATTCCGAGAGGTAGACCGCGCGGCGGCGGGCGTTCGCTTCCGCCGAGCCGGCGAGCGAGGTGCCGAAGAGCGAGACCATGAGCGCCCCGAGGAAGCCGAAGATCACCATCACGAGAACGACGTAGGCGAGAAGGTTCCCGGATTGGGAGCGGATCGAACGCCCGACGGCTTTGCCGGCTCGGAGGAGGACCTGCAGGGGACTGGGCATGCGAGCCTCGTTCATGGCGCGTTGATCAGGGCGCGCGGGTAGATCTCCACCCCGAAGGGGATCTCCAGGCCCGCCATGCGGAAGGAGACCCGGATCGACTCGATCTCGTTGTCGTTGTTTTCGTTGTCGAGGTTGCGGCCGGCCGTGTAGGCGATCTCCGCCGTCTCGACGGCGACGTTGTCGAGCAGGAGAAATTTCGTCCCCCCCACCGTGAGGTAAATCCCCGGTCCCTGCGGCCCGTTTTCGATCTCGAGCGTCCGGCTCCCCCCGCCGAGATCGTTCTGGTAGGTGATCCGCCGCGTCGCAAACTGAGGGGCGGGCGTGGGCTTGAGCGCGCGCAGCTCGGCGCTGATCCGATCCAGGGCGACCTGGGCCTTGAGCGCGGCCTCGGAGTTCCGCCGCGAGGCGATGTAGCCGTTCACCCCGCTGTAGAGGAAGAGCCCCGCGAAGGCGCCGATCAGGCCGATCAGGATCAGCGTGGTGACGAGCTCGATCAGGATGAAGCCCCTGGCACGGGTCGGTTTCATCGTCAGAAGGCGACCGGGGGCGAGTTCGCCGTGCGGCTGCGGGTGAAGAGGGCGACGAGATCCTTTCCGGCGGCGCCGACCGTGACCTTGAGGGTCCGCGCCGCGTCGGCCGGGCCGGTGTAGGGGATCTCGTTTCCGCCCGCGTCGAAGGCGACCCAGGCCGCGGAGACCTTCTCCCCGTACTTCCGCGTGGGCGCATCGATCAGGCCCTTGAGTGTGACGAGGGCGCCTTCCGGGTCGCGGTTCACCTCGTAAACGTAGTCCGCCGTGACCCGCTCGAGGAGGCGCTCGGCTTCGGCTTCGCCGGCCACGAAGGCAAGGGGCCGCACACTCTGGGACATCGCCGTCCCCATGAACTGGATGAAGATCACCCCGACGATCGCCGCGGCGACGATCGTGACGATCACCTCGAGCAGCGTGAAGCCGGCGCGGCCTGCGGGATGCTTCATGTCGCCCTCAGCGGACCAGCCCCGTCTCGGGCTCGATGCGGACGGTCGCGGTGTCGCCCCCCGCGCGCAGGGTGAGGGTGAGCGGGGCGGCAAGCGGCGTGTTTTCCGTTTGCCCGCTGTAGGAGGCGTAGGGCCGCCCGATCCCGTCGAAGAAGACGACCGCGTTTTCGACGATCTCGGCCTGGAGATCCTCCTCGCGGATCCGGTTTCCGGCGGCGGGGTAGTCCCCGCCGGGCACGCGGCGCTCGTTTGCGGCGAGGTCGGGGTTGGTGCCGCGGAAGACCCAGTACTCGGCGCCCGAAAACTTGACCCCCCAGACCGGGGCCTCCGGGTGCGCCGTCTTCATCGCCATCGCCTGGGCGTAGCGGATCTGGTTCCGGACCTTGTCCGCGGCCGCGGAGAGGTTCACCCCCGCGGTCGTGACCGAGCGGCCGAGCACGGTCGCGGCGAGGATGCTCATGAGAAGGAGCACCACGATGATCTCGACGATGGTGAAGCCGGCCGTGCGGTGTGCGCCCATGCCCCTGCCCCGGAAGGAGCCCTCGCCCCCCCAAGCCTCCTCGATCACTATATCCGGGGGCCTGCGGCAAGTCAATTCGGACAAGGATTTCCCGGGGTTGCGCCGCGGCCTGGGGGGTTCAGTGGCCGTAGCCGCCGCTTTGGATGCGCCGCACGAAGCCGTCCTCGATCCGCACGACGTCGATGAAGCGGCTGGGCCCCCAGTTGTAGATCCATTGCTCCACCTGCACGATGCGTCGCACCCCGTAGACGCCGCGCCGGCGCTCGAACTCGCGGTGGAGCCGGGGGGAGGGCGGGCCGTCGAATTCCTCCCAGCGCTCCTCCTGCCAGGAGGAGACCTCGGAGGGCGGGCCGCACTCCTCCAGGAGCTTCGTGCGCGGGTCGCCCTCGGTGATGAGGCGCGCCCCGCAGCGAAGCGCGGCGGCCGTCGCCTCGGGGGCGGGCCAGAGCAGCAGGGCCGCAAGCAGGAACCAAACCGGGCGCGTCGGGGTCATGGGTCCTCCGGAGGACGTCGCGGTTGAGTTTCGCCCCGAAGACGGGTAGATCGGTTTCGCCCCCGCCGCGGGACGCATGCGACATCGTAAGGCAACGGGGAGGGTTTTTCCATGGGTGCCGAACCGAAGGTCATCCGGCTCGATGAAATCGCCGATGTGCTCGCCGCGCATTTCCGCGGCAGGCAGGAGATCACCGTGTACGTCGGCTCGAATGCGGCGACCCCGACGGCCTCGCTCGAGGCGCTGACGGCGGCGCTCAAGGAGCGGCGGCCCGGGCTCCCCTTTCTCAAGATGGTGCATCTCCTGCTGCAGGGGCCGGTCCCCTACGTCGAGCCCGGCCTCCAGGACCGGGTGATGACCTATTCGATCTTCTCCGCGGGCGAGGTGCGGACCGCGGCGAACGAGGGGCGCGCCTACTACCTCCCCTGCACGCTCGCCAACCTCGACAGCCTGATCGGCAAGGGGCGGCGCTTCGAGCCCGACGCCGTTCTTTTCAAGGTGAGCCGCAACCCCTTCACCGGCGAATACAGCATGGGGCTTTCGGTCGAGGCCCTGCACACCGCGGTCGACAACGCGCGCGTCGTGATCGCCGAGCTCGACCCCAGCATGCCGTTCACCGAGGGCCAAAGCGTCGTCGACGCCTCCTCGATCGACTACCTGATCCGCGATGGGGTAAAACCCGTCCACGAGATCCCGGCCCCGGACTTCGACCGCCTGCCGCCCGCGGAGCGCCGGATCGGCGAGCTGATCGCCGAGCATTTCATCCGCGACGGGGTCACGATCCAGGTGGGGATCGGCAAGATCCCCGACGCCGTGATCGGCTCGATCCGCAGCGCCTCCTACCGCGACCTCGGCATCCAGACCGAGATCTACGGCGACGGGCTGATGACGCTCCAGAAGGCGGGCATCGTCACCAACCGCAAGAAGAAGGTGAACCAGGGCTACAGCACGACGAGCCTCGTCATGGGCTCGCGCGAGCTCTACGACTTCGTGCACATGCGAACCGGCGTCCAGATGCGGCCCTCGGCCTACACGAACTCGGCCGAGACCGTGCGCAAGAACAGCCCCTTCGTCTCCATCAACACGGCGATCGGGGTCGATCTCTTCGGCAACGTCTGGGCGGATTTCATCGAGCTGCGGCGCTACTACAGCGGGGTCGGCGGCCAGCCCGACTTCGTGCGCGCGCTGAACGACCGCATCTACGGCACCCCGATCATCGCCATGAAGAGCGTCACCGAGAAAGGGCAGTCCAAGATCGTCAAGCACAGCCCGCCGGGGATCGGCCTCACGGCGAGCTCCTACGACGGGGTGGTCGTCGTGACCGAGTGGGGGATCGCGGACCTGCGCGAGCTGACCGTGGGCGGCAAGGCGCTGGCCCTCGCCGCGATCGCCCACCCGAGCGTGCGCGAGGAGCTCATGCGCTACGTGCTCGAGGACCCGATGTTCACCAAGCCCTTCGGCTACCGGCCGGGGGCGACCCCGCGCGGGGTGACGCTCTATGCCGGAAGGATCCCGCTCGAGGAGAGCTGATCTGCGGCGCGGTCTCGCCCTCGGCCTCGTCGCGCTCGCTTTCGCCTGCGCGCCGGCGGCGCGGATCGCCGTCGCGCCGATCCCCGAGTTCGACGCGGCCTTCGTCCGCGGCTCGGGCTGGGTCGGCGGGGACGGCGCCCACTCGGTCCCCCTCGCGGAGGGCGCGCTTCTCTGGACCTTCGGCGACAGCCTGGTCGGCGAGGTGCGCGAGGGGCGGCGGGAGATCGCCTTTTTCGTGCACAACGCGATCGCCCTGCAGCGGGGGAAGACCCCCGCCGCGGGCGGGCTCTCCTTTCATTTCGGCCGCGGCCCGGCGGGGGAACCCGCCTCCTTTTTCGCGGGCAGGGAGGGCGGGGGCTGGCGCTGGCCCTTCCACGGGCGGCGGGGGCGGGAGGGGCTCTTCCTGTTTCTGCTCGAGGTGGAGCCGGCCGCGGGCCCGGCGGCGTTTTCCTTTGCGCCCGCGGGGGGGCTCCTGGCCGCGGTCGCCAACCCCGCGGATCCCCCCGAAACCTGGCGGCTCGATCTGCACGAAATCCCCTGGGGAACCGCCGGGCGCCGCTTCGGCCAGGCGGTGGTCGCCGAGGAAGGTTGCACCCTCGTCTTCGGGACACTCGAGGACAAGGGGCCGGCAGGCCCCGTGCGGCACCTGCTGCTCGCGCGGGCGCCGGCCGAGGCGCTCGCGGATTTTTCCTCCTGGCGATTTTACGACGGGCGGGGCTGGTCGGGGGTGGTCGAGGAGGCCCGGCCGCTGCTCACGGGGATCGCCTCCGAGTTCTCGGTCTCGCGCCTTCCCGGCGGCGGCTGGGTGCTCGTGGCGAGCGAGGAGGGGCTCTCACCGCGGATCCTGGTCCGCTTCGCGCCGCGTCCCGAGGGGCCCTGGGGGGAGGCGATCGCCGTCTATTCCTGTCCCGAGGCGGCCTCCGATGCGCGCATCTTCTGCTACGCGGCCAAGGCCCACCCCGCCCTTTCCTCGCGCCCCGGGGAGCTGATCGTGACCTACGTCGCCAACGCGACCGACCCCGAGCTCCTCGCGCTCCGGCCCGAGCTCTACCGGCCCCGCTTCCTGCGGCTCACCCTTGACCCCGGTCCCGCACGCTTTGCCGGATCCAGTCCAGAAACGGCTCGGAGCCTTCCTGGACCGTGAGGCCGAGGATGCAGGGGCACTCGTAGGGGTGCAGCCGTTTGACGGCGGCCGAAAGCTCCCCCATGCGCTCCGCGGTCGTCTTGGCCACGAGGACCGCCTCGGAGGCCTCCTCGATCTTTCCCTCCCAGAGGTAGACCGAGCGCATCCCCGGGATGGCGTTCACGCAGGCGGCGAGGCCCTGCGCCACGAGCTCGCGGCCGATGCGGAGCGCCTCCTCCAGGCTCGGCGCCGTCATGTAGACCCAGCGGATGTCCATGGTTCCTCCCGGCGGACAGGGTTTTCGGGTTCTGTAGCAGATCCGCCGCGGGGGGACAAAGCGCCGGCCGGCGGGGTCTCCGGGGAGGGGCCCCCGGGCCGGTTGCGCTCGAAGACGAAGAGCCGGATCCCCGAGGCGCTCTGCTCGAGGAAGAAGCCGGTCGCCGCGGGCGAAAGGAGCGCCGGCGCGCGGGCCGCCTCCTCCCCGCCACCGAAGCCGCCGTCCCGCGCCGGGGGGCCGAGGGCCATGCGTGCCAGCACGCCGAGCAGCCGCTCCCGGGGGGCGAAGCAACCCACACCCAGCCTGCGCCGTGGTTCCGTCGCCATGGTTCGCCTCCCGGTCAGGCCAGCTCGAGGTGGAAGACCTCTTCGGCCTCCTCGATCGACTCGAACTCGAGCCACTCCCGCCAGAGGATCCTCCCCTCGCGCAGGCGCACGTGCTCGATCAGCGTTCCCCCCTGGTACTCGTAGCGGTCCTCGTAGAGCTCGTTGGCGATCTCGTGTCTCATGCCGAACCTCCTGCCACGGGGTTTGCGGGGCCGACCGGGGCCCCTTGCCGGCCTCGTATAGCCCCCTTCCGTGACAGATCCGGTCACAGGTCGAAAAAAACTTCGATTCCTGCTATAGGCCGACCGGGGCCGCCGCGGGGGCGGCGACGGATCGGGGCCGCGGGGGGCGTGGGCGATGGCGCGGGGAGACCAGCTGGCACGGCAGTGGCGCATTCTCCAGGAGCTGATCGTCTCGCGCGCCGGGCGGAGCGTCCCCGAGCTGGCGGACGCCGTGGACTGCCACGTGCGCACGGTCTACCGCGACCTCGATGCGCTCCAGGCCGCGGGGTTCCCGGTCACGACCGAGCGCGAAGGCCGCCGCACGGTCTGGTCGCTCCTCGACCCGGCCAAGCGCAGCCTCCCCGTCCCGTTCAGCCTGCCCGAGCTCGTCGCCCTCTACGTCGGGCGGCGGCTCGCCGCGGGCCTGGAAGGCACCGTCTTCCACGAGGCGCTCGAGTCCCTGGCCGCGAAGATCCGGCTGCTTTTGCCCCCGGAGATGGCCGCCCACCTCGAGCGCGAGCAGGAGGGCATCGCCGTCGCCGCCCCGCCCGCCAAGCGGCACGCCGCCTATCGCGGCACCCTCGAGCGGCTCGCGGCCGCGGTGAGCGCCCGGCGCAAGGTCGACCTCACCTACCGCGCGGCCTCCGCCGCCCGGGAGACCCGCCGCCGGGTCGACCCCTACCGGCTGCTCTACCACGGCGGCTCGTTCTATCTTCTCGGCTTCTGCAACCTGCGGCAGGATATCCGGGTCTTCGCCGTCGACCGCATCCGGCGGCTCGCGGTGACCGAGGAGGTCTTCCCGCCGCCGGAGGGCCTGCGGCCGGAGGCGGTCCTCCAGGCCGACTTCGGGGTCTACCACGGGCCGACCGTCACCGTGCGCGTGCGCTTTGCGCCCGCGGCCGCGCCCTACGTCCTGGAGCGGACCTGGCACCCCAGCCAGCGGCTTCGCCGCGAGCCGGACGGGAGCGTTCTCTTCGAGGCCGATGTCGCCGGTGGGGAGGAGATCAAGCGCTGGGTGATGAAGTGGGGGGCCGAGGCCGAGGTGCTCGCCCCCGAGGGGCTGCGGCGGGCGATCGCCGCGGAGGCCGAGGCCCTCGCCCGCCGCTACGGGGTCGCCCTCAGGCGAGCTCGGCGGCTGCCTCGGCCATGAGCCGGCCGATCGGCAGCTTCCGGGGGCAGAGCTCCTCGGCCCGCGCGTAATCGGCGGAGGCGAGGGCCGCGCGCACGCGGGCGGGGAGCGCCCGGTAGCGCGCCCGCGCGAAATCGGCCCGCCCGTAGCCGCGCGCGTACATGAGGTAGCGCATCACCCGGCCGACCGGGACGCCCTCGGCCACCGCGGGCTCGCACCGCCGCGTGCAGCCCGCGCAGTAGGCGCCCGCGGTCGCCGCGGCGAGCTCCTCGAGCGCCTCGCGGCCGGCGGCGGAGAGCCGGGTCCGGTTCACCGCGGCCGCCGTGTTCTCGGCGAGCAGCGCCATCGTCGGCATCTGCGAGCAGATGCTCGCGATCTGGGGGTTTTCCCACACGGCCTTGAGCTTCGCCTGCCCCGGCGTGAAGCCCTCCTTCACGAACCGGCCGGCGAGCTTGAGCTCCTCCTCGCCGGCGGTCCCGACCGGCCCGCCGCCCTGGGTCTTCATCGCCGTCAGCCCGATCCCGGCCTTCGCGCAGGCGTCCACGGCGCGGCGCATCGCGTCGGTGTGCATCAGGCGGTAGTTGTAGGTCGTCATGATGCCGTCGATCCAGCCCAGGCGCGAGGCCGCCAGCAGGCACTCCTCCATGTTGCTGTGGGTGCTGAAGCCGAAGAGGCGGATTTTGCCCTCGGCCTTCATCTTCTCGCCCCAGCGGCGCACGTCCTCGTCCATCTTGCCGATGCTGCGCACGGCGTGGACGAAGAAGAGATCCACCCAGTCGGTCTTCATGCGCTCGAGGGAGAGCTGGAGGTGGTCGCTCATCCCCTTGAGCGTCCAGGCCGTCGATTTCGTGACGAGGAAGATCTTCTTGCGGTCCTCGGGGTACTTCTCGAAGTACCGGCCGATCCCGAGCTCGCTGTTTCCGCCCTCGTAGGAGTTGGCCGTGTCCCAGTAGGTCACCCCCCAGCGCACGGCCTGGCGCAGCATGAGCTGGTTGGCGGGGATGTCGAACATGCCGCCGAGCGAGAGGATGGCGACCTCGATGCCGCTCTTGCCGAAGGGGCGGGTCGGGACCCGCACCGGCTCCTGGGCGGCAAGGGCCGGGGGAAGCGCCGCGGCGGCGAGCAACCCGAGCCCGGCCGCACCGGTCGTCTTGAGGAATTGCCTGCGGGAGCAGGACGGGGTCTCGTTCATGGGCTCCTCCGCTTGTCGTGGCCTTAGCTTCCGCGGCCGCAGGCGGCCGGGAAGAAAACGGGGTTACAGGGTCATGCGGTGCCGGGGGTGGCGGCTTTCGTTTTCCGCGGTGACGCGGATCGCCCGTTGTCCCAGCACCGGGCACTCGTGCTCGCAGACGCCGCAGCCGATGCAGCGCCGCGGGTCGACGTAGGGCTGCTGCAGCCGGATGGCGATCGCGAGAGGGCTTCCCGGCCCGGGGAGCTCGCTTTCGGGGACGGCCGAAGAGAGCTCGATTTCCCGCTCCCCGTGGCCGCGGATGCGGACCCGCCGGCCCGAGGCGAGCACGACGAAGTAGTCCCCGGTCGCGAAGCGGCCGGCCTCGAGTCGGCCGGCGGCAAGCCCGATCCGCTCCCCCGCGACCTCCCCGACGCGCAGCGGCTCCTCCAGCCGCACCTCGGGGTAGACCGCCCGCGTGAAGATCGCCTTGGGGCTGACGGGGCAGTTTTCCTGGCAGACGATGCAGGGGCGGTCCATCGCCCAGGGCAGGCAGCGGCCGCGGTCCACGAAGGCGCAGCCGATGCGCAGCGGCCCGCGGCCGGCGAACTCCCCCGTCCCCAGGCGCTCCTCGAGCCGAAGCGGCCGGATCGCGGCCGTGGGGCAGAGGTGGCCGCAGGCGATGCAGGTGTGCTGGCAGCCGCTCCGTCCCGCGCGGAAGTCGAGCTTGGGCGTCCAGAGCGCCTCGAAGCCCTCCTCCAGGCCCGCCGGGTGGATCACGTTCGTCGGGCACACGCGCATGCACTGCCCGCAGCGGATGCAGCGCGCGAGGAACTCCTCCTCCGCGAGCGCACCCGGCGGCCGCACCAGGCTCGGGCTCCAGCCCGCGCCGGTTGACCCGCCGACGCGGCCGAGGGGGACGAGCGCGGCCCCGGAGACGACGGCGGCGAGGAGAGCGCGGCGGCCGGGGTCCGGAAGCGGCATTTCGCCGCCCGCGGAAGGCCGCGCCGAGAAGGCGATCGCCCCGTGGCGGCAGTCCGCCAGGCAGTTCAGGCAGACCACGCACTCGGGGGTGCGGATGCGGCCGGTCGGCGCGCAGGCGCCCTCGCAGGAGCGCTCGCAGAGGCCGCAATCCCTGCAGGCCTCGGGGGTGCGGCCGATGCGCAGCAGGGCGAAGCGGCCGAGGAGCCCGAGCAGCGCCCCGAGCGGGCAGAGGAAACGGCAGAAAAAGCGCGGCCGGTGGAGGTTGAGCAGCAGGGCGGCGAGAAAGACGGCCGCGATCGCAAGCGCCCCCTGGGCCAGCCGCGGCTCGCCGCGCGCGGCGAGCCCCAGCCGCTCGAAGAAGGGGAGGAGCGCGAGGTCGACCGAGCGCTGGGCGAGGCAGAGGGGATCGAGCAGCCCCGCCCAGAGCGCGCCGCCGCCCGTCGGCCCGAGCGCGGCCGCGGCGAGAAAGAAGGCGAGCAGGAGGTACTTCAGGTTCTGGGCGGGGAGGAAGCGGTTTTTCGCGATGCGGGCGGGAAGGCTTCGCCCCCGCATGCCCAGCCAGCCCACGAACTGGTGCATCGCCCCGAAGGGGCAGACCCAGCCGCAGAAGACCCGGCCGAGCAGGATCGTGACCCCGACGGTCAGCAGGGCCCACAGCAGCCCGCGGTAGAGCGTGTGCGTGGAAAGCAGCGTGGCGAGGGCGACGAGCGGGTCGAGCTCGAGAAAGAGGTTCACCGGCCAGCCGCTGAGCTCGGTGAAGCGCTCGCCGAGCGTCGCCGCCGCGCAGAACCAGAGGAAGAGCGCGGTGAAGAAGACCTGGCTGGCGCGGCGCGCGGCGACGAGGCTCATGCGGACACCTCGGCCGGGGAAAGCCTGCGGAACTCCGTCGTGCCTGCACCCGCCCTCTCGGCCTCCCCGAGGAAGGGGAGGTCCTCGGGACGCTTGCCGAGGAGCTCCGCCCCGCAGGCGTCCACGGCGACGGGGTCGGTGCCGGCGATCAGGGTGCGGGTCTCGCGCAGGTCGGAGAGCGAGCCGCCGGTCGGCCCGTTCGTCATCATCGTCGTCGTGCCGTCGAGAACGACGAGGGTCGGCCGCACGAGGAGGGAGAGCTCGGCGATCAGGCGGTGGACGTCCTGGTGGAAGAGGTTTCTTCGCCCGCCGAGGAGGCCGTACCAGTTCTTGAGGGTCATGGAGGCGCCGCTCCGGTGGTGGTCCTTGACGGGGGCGACCCCGATCAGCCGCGTGATGCCGGCGAGCGGCCCGGTGAGGACCGGCCAGTTGCGGATGAGGCGGCCGCCGGCGAGGCTGACGGGGGAGAAGAGGGCTTCGGAGGGGAGGACGACCGCGGCCCCGGCGCGCCGCGCCGCGGGCCCGATGCCGCTCAGGGCGAAGCAGCTCGCCGGGTCGTTGATCGGGTTGTCGGTCACGACGACCGCCTCGGCGCCCGCGGCGAGGCAGAGCCGGACGAGCTCGGAGACGAGATCGGGATGGGTCGTGGCCGAGAGGATCGGCGGGGAGGCGAAGGCCGCGTTCACCTTGATCAGGACGCGGTCGCCGCGCCGGACGAAGGACTCGATCCCGCCGAGCGCCCGCAGGGCGAGGCCGAGCGTTTCGCGGCGCTCGGCGCCGCGGGCGATGGCGAGGCGGGCGGCCGCCCCCGGGAGCGAGAAATCGGGCAGCCCGGCCTTCGCCTCCTCGCGGGGGAGACCCCCGGGACCCGCCGGGTCGTGGGCGAGGCCGGCGAGTCCTCCCGCGAGCGCGATCCCGAGGCCCGCGCCGGCCGCGCGCCGGAGGAATTCGCGCCGGTTGAGGGGGTCAGCGGGGCGCATGGCCGGCCTCGGCAAGGCGTTTCTCCAGCCGGCGCGCGAGATCGAGCGCCAGGCCGGGATCGGACGCCTCGCGGGCGCCCGCGAAGAACGCCCCGCAGGTGAAGACGACCTCGAAGGTGTCGAGGACCTCGACGCGGGAGGCCCCCTCCAGCCCCTCGGCGGGACCGACGGCGGCGCCGAAGGTGCGGAGCATCTCGAGGTAGGCCCGGGCGAGGGCCTCGGCTTCCGCGGCGCTTTCGCGCCGGGTGAAAAACAGCATCGCCTCGCCGGCCTCGGTGCGGTAGGTGGCGCGGTAGACCCGGTCGAGGCCGGCCAACCCGAAGGCGTCGGCCGCAACCCGGCCCAGGCTCTCGGGGACGAGGCCCTCGGCGGGGAACAGATCGCGCGCGGCGAAGGCCGGCTCGGCCGCGGGGCGCTCGGCGGTCAGGCCCCGGGCGATCGCCCGCATCGCCTGCGTGAAGGGCTCGCCCGCCCCCGAGGCGATGAGCTCGACGTAGCGCGTGCCGTGGACGAAGAAGAAGGCGTTTTCGGCGGCGTAGGCGAACTCGGAGAAATCGAGCGCGGCCGCCCCCGGCCGGCGCTGGGCACTGAACACGGAGAAGGCGTTTTCGAAGGACCCCATCTCGTAGAGGAAGACCTCGATCCAGGCCTCCTCGAGGCCGTCGACCGCGAGCCGCTGGCAGTCCAGGCGCACGAACCCCGCCGCGAGGTAGAGCTCGGCCTTGCCGTCGATCTTGTCGGAGAGGGTTTCGCGGTCGAAGCGCTCGGGCGGGGTCAGGGCGCGCAGGCCTTCCGGGAGGGGAACGAGGGCGGCCGGCTCCGGGGCGCGGGCGGCCAGGGCGCGGGCGTGAAGGAAGTTTTCGACCGCCGGGTGCGGGCGCTTCTGCTCGCGCAGCACCGCGGCCGCGATGAGGGCGAGCAGCGCAACCAGCGCGACCGCGATCGCCGACTCCCGGCGGGAGGGACGCCGCGGCGCGGCGGGGTGAACGGCGACGGACATCGGGCTTCCCGGGTGAGGGGTGACGACTCCCGAGCCGTACACGCAAACGGCGGCGCCTGTCAATTCCCTCGCCTTCCGCGTGCGGCGAGGCTTGACCCGGCCGGGGGGGTCCTTATGTTCGGCCGTCGGTCGCGGGGGATCGCGGCCGTGGGGAACCGAAGAAAGCGGCGGGTCGGCTTGACCCGCGAAAGGAATTGCGCCATGAGCTGGGAATCGTTCTGCCGGGATCTCGAGGATCGCATCGCGGAGATCCGCTTCGCGCTGCGGCGGGAAATTTCTTCTCTTCTGGACCGGGGGGATGAACCCGCCGCCCGGTGGCGGGGGGGCCGTGAAGGGATCGCCGGCTTCCTTTCCGGAATCGACCGGCGGCTTGCGGCGATCCCGGGGCTCTGCCCGGCCGGGGTCGATCGCGCGCCGGGCTTCGACGAGACGGCCCGCGAGCGCTTGCGGCGTGCGCTCGCGGAGATCGGTGACCGGAGCGGCCGGGTCCTTCTGCCCGACAGCCTCTCCTGGGTCTCGGGCTGATCGGCCCCCGGGGACGCCGATGGCGTGAACGCAAGACGCACCTCCTTCCTTTGCCCGCGCTGCGGGCGCCTGCTCAGCGCGGGCGAGCCCGCGTGCCCGTACTGCGGCCTCAGGTCGCCCGGCGCCGCCTGGCGGCGTCTGGTGCCGGCACGCGCCCTGGGCGACCCGAGCCTTCTCTTGCGCCTGATCGTCGGCGCGAACATCCTTTTCTTTGCGGTCGCCATCCTCCTCGACCCCGCCGCGGCCGGCATCACGATGAACCCGCTCGTGCTCTTCCGGCCCTCGGACCGCGCGCTCTTCGCCCTGGGGGCGACGGGGACGATCCCGATCGACGGCTACGGCCGTTTCTGGACGCTTCTCGCGGCGGGCTACCTCCACGCGGGGCTTTTGCACATCGTCTTCAACCTCGCCGCCCTGCGCCAGCTCGGCCTGATCGTCGGCCGCGAGTACGGCGCAAGCCGCATGTTCGCGATCTACACCCTCGCCGGCGTGTGCGGGTTCGTCGCCTCCTGGGCCGTCGGCGTGCGCCTCACCGTGGGCGCCTCGGCCGGGGTCTGCGGGCTGGTCGGGGCGATCCTCTACTACGGCAAAAGCCGCGGCGGCAGCTACGGGGCCGCGCTCTACCGCCAGGTGGGGACCTGGGCGCTCGTTCTGTTCCTCTTCGGGTTTCTGGTGCCCGGGATCAACAACTGGGCCCACGGCGGCGGGCTGCTCGCCGGCGCCCTGCTGGGGAGGATCCTCGGCTACGCCGAGCGCCGCCGCGAGAGCGCCGTTCACCGGGCGCTTGCGGCCGCCCTGCTCGCCCTCACCGCCCTGGTGCTCCTGGTCGCCTTGGGGCACGGGCTCGCCGCGCGCTTCGGCCGCTGAGGCCGCGGCCGGCCGCCGTCCTCTACTCCCAGAAACGGTGGAAGTGGTGCACCGGCCCGTGGCCGCGGCCGAGCGCGTAGTCCGCCCCGGCGCGCAGCGCGGCCTCGAGGTAGGCCTTCGCCTCGCGCACGGCCTCGAGGAGCGATCGCCCCTTCGCCAGGCCGGCCGCCACGGCCGCGGAGAGGGTGCAACCGGTGCCGTGGGTGTTGCGGGTGGCGATCCGCGGGGAGGACAAGGCGACGGTGCGCCTCTCGCGGGCAAGATAGAGGAGGTCGGTGCTCGCCTCGCCCTCGAGATGCCCGCCCTTGAGCAACACCGCGCGGCTTCCCAGCCGGCCGAGATCGGGGAGGGCCGCCTCCATCTCCGCAATCCCGCGGAGCGGCCGGCCGAGGAGCACCTCGGCCTCGGGGAGGTTGGGGGTGATGAGGTCGGCGAGCGGGATGAGCTCTTCCTTGAGCGCCGCCACGGCCTCTTCCCGGAGCAGGCGGTCCCCGCTCTGGGCGACCATCACCGGGTCGAGCACGATGTTGCGCGCGCCCCAGTGCCGCAGGCGCTCGGCGACGGTGCGGATCAGCTCCGAGGAATAGAGCATGCCGATCTTCACCGCATCGGCCCCGATGTCCTCGAGGACGGCGTCGATCTGGGCCGCGGTGAAGGCGGGGGGCACGGGGTGGATGGCGCGCACGCCCGTCGTGTTCTGCGCCGTGAGGGCGGTGATCGCCGAGGCGCCGTAGCCGCCGAGGGCGGCGATCGTCTTGAGGTCGGCCTGGATGCCGGCGCCGCCGCCCGAGTCGGAGCCGGCGATCGTGAGGACGCGGCGATAGCTGCGCGCGGGACGGTCCATCGTCACCCCTTTCGAAAGTGGTCCCAGCCCGGGGCGCCGAGCTCGCGGGCCGAGCCGGTTTCGTCGATCCACTCGCGCACGCCGGCCGCGGCGATCTCGCCGATCACGGCGAGCTCGCGCCCGAAGCGTTCGCGGAAGCCCTCGCGAAGCTCCGAGATCGCCCCGGGGTCCACGGCGGCGAGGAGGACGTAGTCCTCGCCGCCCGCGAAGGCATACGCCGCGGGTTCCTCGCCGCGGCCGCGGCAGAAGCGGCGGAGGGCCTCCGAGACCGGAAGCCGGTCGGCGTGGAGGCGCGCGCCGACCGCGCTCTCCTCGAGGATGTGGCCGAGGTCGGCGCCCAGGCCGTCGCTCACGTCGATCGCCGCGTGCACCGCGCCCGCCGCCGCGGCGAGAAAGCGGCCCTCGGCCAGGTGCGGCACGGGTCGCCGGTGGGCGGAGACGAGCGCCGCCGCGTCTGGGCCCTCCGCCCGGGCGCGGCCGAGGAGTATCTCCAGCCCCGCGCGGCTTTCGCCCAGGGGGCCGGTGACGACGAGCAGGTCGCCGGGCCGGGCGCCCGCCCGGGTCAAGAGCTCCGCTTCGGGGACCTCGCCGTAGACCGTGATGCAGATCACGAGGTCCCGCGGTGCGGCCGTCGTGTCGCCGCCCAGCACGTTCACCTGCCAGCGGGAGGCGAGATCGCCGATCCCGCGGTAGAGCGCCTCGAGCGCCTCGAGGGAGATCGCCTCGGGGACGGCGAGGGCGACGAAGGCCTCGCGCGCCTCGCCCCCCATGGCGGCGATGTCGCTCAGGTTCACGGCGAGCGCCTTCCAGCCGAGCTCCTGGAAGTGCCCTTCCTCCCGCAGGAAATGGATCCCCTCGACGAGAAGGTCGGTCGTCACCAGGGCGAGCCGGCCGGGCGCGGGGCGGAAGGCCGCGGCGTCGTCGCCGATGCCGCGCACGACGGATCCGGGCCGGAAGAGGGCGCCGGGCCGGATGCGCCGGATGAAGCCGAACTCGCCCACCTCCGCAAGCTTCACGGGGCGCCTCCGGCGCAGTCGGACCGGGTGAGCCGCGCGGCCGCGGCCAGGCGATCCGGCGTCAGCGAATGAAGGGCGTCGAGCAGCCGTCCGGCGAAGGTGCCCGGCCCGGCTGCGCCTTCCGCCGCCTGCTCGCCTGCGACCCCGAGGCAGGCGAGCGCGGCGGCCGCGGCCGAGAGCGCGTCGGCTTCCACCGCGAGACAGGCGGCGACGAGCGCGCTCGCCGCACAGCCCGTGCCCGTGACCCGTGCGAGCAGCGGGTGGCCGTTCGCCACGCGGATCTCGC
>FWPV01003778.1_pt1 | contig 33662 bp, 2 predicted proteins | sample 2228371 | NCBI WGS metagenome assembly FWPV01 (sample SAMEA103939776, study PRJEB20133) | metagenome
TCGCCATTCGCCATTCGCAAATTCCCGCCTCTACCGCACCGGCGACCTCGTCCGCTGGCTGCCCCAGGGCGTGCTGGAGTACCTCGGCCGCATCGACGACCAGGTCAAGGTGCGTGGCTTCCGCATCGAGCTGGGCGAGATCGAGGCCGCACTGCGCGAGCATCCGGCGGTGCAGGACGCCGTGGTCACTGCCCAGGGCGATGTGCTGCACGCCTACTACATCCCGACTCTGCGCAGTGACGGCTCTAGCCATCCTGAGGAGGCTGCTTCTGCCGGCGGGCCAGCCGTTGCCCCCACTACAGCGGAAGGGCTGCCTGCGCCGTCTGAGCTCAAGACCCACCTGCGCCGCCGCCTGCCCGAGTACATGGTGCCTGCCACCTTCACCGCGCTGGACGCTTTCCCCCGCTCCCCCGCCGGCAAGGTGGACCGCCGCCGCCTGCCCGCCCCCGACCAGGCCGCCCTGTCCACCGCCCACTACGTGGCCCCGCGCACGGCCACCGAGGAACGGCTGGCCGCCCTGTGCGCCGAGCTGCTCCAGCGCGATCGGGTGGGCGCCGAGGACAACTTCTTTGAGCTGGGCGGCCACTCGCTGCTCGCTACCCAGCTCATCTCCCGCATCCGGGACAAGTTCGGCGTCGAGCTGCCCCTGCGCACCCTCTTCGAGCAGCCCACCGTCGCCGGCCTGGCCCAGGCGGTGCAGCAGGCACTGCGCGAGCACGAGAATCAGGTTGCTGCCGCAGATAAAGCCGCTGAACTGTTAAGAATGGTCCAATCTCTTTCACCAGAACAAGTGAAGGCACTTCTGGCTGCCAAAGAAAGCGCTCAGCAAGACGCGTTGTCCCACGGCCAAAACCGATCGTAGGAGCTAGTTGATGCATCCTCTACTGCAAGACATCGAAAAGCTTCCGCCGGAAAAGCGTGCTCTACTAGAACTCTTGCTGGCGGAACAGGGCATCAGCCTGACCGGCATGGTGGGGGCAAAAGATCAGAAAAGGACGACCATCGGCCGCAGGCCGGCAGAGATGGCCGAAATACCACTGTCTTTCGCCCAACGTCGTCTTTGGTTCCTCCATCAACTGGAGCCGGGCTCTCCCACGTACAACATCAGCTCGGCCGTGCGGCTGCTGGGACGGCTGCGAGTGCCGGTTTTGCAACGCGTTTTGGACGCTATCGTGCGCAGACATGAAATCTTGCGCACAACGTTCCCTGTGAAGGGGAACGGGGAGCCTGTGCAAGTCGTCGCGCGCGAGGCCTCTTTGCCTCTTAGGATCGTAGACCTTCAGGATCTGCCCACGGAAAGGCGGGAACATGAGGCCAGAAGGCTGGCGGCCGAGGATGCCCAACGACCGTTCGATCTGGAGGCCGGCCCGTTGGTGCGCGTCCACTTGCTGCGCCTGGCCGATGACGACCACGTCCTGCTGGTGACCATGCACCACATCGTCGCCGATGGCTGGTCGGTGGGTGTGTTCATTCAGGAAACGGCTGCCCTCTATCAGGCTTTCACGCAGGGTAAACCGTCACCGCTGCCCGATCTGCCGATACAATACGGTGACTTCACCCTCTGGCAACTTCAATATCTCGGCAGCCCCGAGGACGAACGATCACTTCTGCGACAACAGCTCAATTTCTGGCAACGCCAGTTGGCCGACATGCCGGCCATGCTGGAATTGCCTGCCGATCGGCCCCGCCCCCGTGTTCAGACCTACCACGGTGACCACATCAACTTCGAGGTTCCGCCGGCGCTTTATGAGGGGCTACGACAATTGGCTCACCAGGCCGATGCCACCCTGTTCATGACGCTGCTGGCCGCCTTTCAGACTTTACTCTACCGTTTAACGGGCCAAGCCGATATCGGCGTCGGCACACCCGTTGCCAATCGCCATCGAGCCGAGCTAGAGCCCTTGATCGGCTTTTTTGTGAACACCCTGGTGCTGCGGAGTGATCTATCGGGCAACCCCTCCTTTGTCGAATTGCTTGGCCGTGTCAAGCAGGTTGCGTTGGACGCCTTTGCTAACCAGGATGTCCCGTTTGAACAGGTGGTGGACGCGGTGAGCGGGTCGCAACGCGACATGAGCCGGACGCCCCTGTTTCAGGTGCTGTTCGTGTTGCAGCACGCGCCGCAGGCGCGCCTGACCTTGCCGGATATCAGCCTCGACCGGCTGGATGTTGACAGCCCAACGGTGAAGTTTGACCTCACGCTAACCGTTAACGAGGCGCCGGATCGGCTTCTGTGTACCTGGGGCTACAACACCGATCTCTTCGACCGCTCCACTGTTGAGCGCATCACGGGGCATTTCCTGACCTTGCTTACGGCCATCGCTGCCGACCCACGGCAAGCCATTGATCGTCTGCCGCTGCTGTCGCCTCAGGAAGAGCACCTGTTGCTTGATGAATGGAGCCGCTCTACCACTGCGCCCGGCGATCTTCGGGCAGTCCATCAGTTGTTCGAAGCTCAAGCCGCAGCCACACCAGACGCGATCGCGATCGAGGTGCCCGACGCTGAGGGCAGGCAGGTTGTTGAGCAAATCACTTATGGAGAGCTCAGCCGGCGATCTAACCAGGTGGCCCGCCATCTGACGAACCTGGGCATCGGACCCGAAAGCCTCGTGGCCATCAGCGTCAGCCGCTCTATCCACATGGTGGTTGGCCTGCTGGGCATTCTGAAGGCCGGTGCTGCCTATCTGCCTATTGACCCCAACTATCCGGCTGAACGGATCGCCTTCATGTTGCGCGACTCCGGTGCTCAGGTGTTATTGACACAGCAACCCATATGGAATAAAGCGATGCAGGACATCGTCACACATGATGCGATGTACCAGCAAGGCATGGGCGATGAAGACGCAACACCGGGCGCACGGCGGGAAAGCGTGAAAGGCGAGACAATAGCGCAAACCGCTCGTGATACGCGTCCTACGCTGCGTCACATCGTGCTGCTGGACACCGATTGGCCTGCGATAGCGCAACTCCCACCAACTTACCGATCCGCCGATCTGCCGGCTCCCGACGCCCTGGCCTATGTCATCTATACTTCCGGTTCCACCGGCAACCCCAAGGGGGTTCTGGTGCCCCACAAAGCCCTGGCGAACTATGTCGTGTATGCAGCGCAGCGCTTTGGCCTGGAACCTCGGGATCGCCTGCTGCAGTTTTCCTCACTGAGCTTCGATGCTGCGGCCGAAGAGATCTACCCGACGCTGTTGACGGGCGCCACCTTGGTGTTGCGCAACGATGCGATGCTCAGCTCTGTGCCAACCTTTCTGCGCAGTTGCGCAGCCCTGGGTCTCACGGTGCTCGACTTGCCTACCGCTTACTGGCACCAGGTGGTCGCAACGCTGGAGGAGGAGCGCTTGCCTTTGCCGGGGCAGTTAAGGCTGGTCATCTGTGGCGGCGAAAGGGCGGTACCGGAACGCGTACGTGCCTGGCAGCGGTTGGCCGGGCATATTCGCCTGCTGAATACCTACGGCCCCACCGAGGCGACCATCGTTGCCACCGATTGGGAGCTGCCGACGGATCGCGAACTGGTTCTGGCGCGCGAAGTTCCCATCGGCCGTCCCATTGCCAATGTCACGGCATACATCCTGGACCGCTGCTTGCAACCGGTGCCTATCGGCGTGCCAGGCGAGCTTTACCTTGGCGGTGCCTGTGTGGCCAGGGGCTATCTCAACCGACCGGAGCTGACTGCAGAGCGTTTCGTGCCGGATCCGTATCACCCCATCTCCCCCTCTCCGCGTCTCCCCACCTCCGGAGCCCGTCTCTACCGCACCGGTGATCTGGTCCGCTGGCTGCCCGACGGAAATATCGAATATCTCGGCCGCGTTGATGAACAGGTCAAAATTCGGGGCTTCCGCATCGAATTGGGCGAGATCGAGGCCGCTCTACGACGTCACCCGACGATCCGGGACGCAGTGGTGACGGCTCGAGAGGACCGCCCGGGCGACAGACGTCTGGTAGCCTACTTTACCACCAACGGGAGCGGCGTGCCTACCGTATCGGGGCTACAAAGCTTCCTGCGGCATCAATTGCCCGATTACATGGTGCCGTCCCAATTCATGCACCTGGACGCCTTGCCCACCACCGCCAGCGGCAAAGTGAACCGCCGCGCCCTGCCCAAGCCCGATCAGGGGCGGCCAGACCTGGGGCGAGAATTCGTGGCTCCACGCACGCCCCTGGAGAAGCACCTGGCAGAGCTGTGGCAAGAACTATTGGGGGTTACACGCGTCGGCGTACACGATAACTTCTTTGAGCTCGGTGGCGACTCCTTGAAGGCCGCCGTGTTGATCAACCGCTTGCAGCAACAAGTAGGACAAGTTATCTGGGTCGCAGCCCTCTTCGATGCGCCGACTGTGGGTGAGCTGGCCAGATACCTGGTCGAGAACTACCCCGGCGCGGTGGCGCCATGGGGAGGCGACCAGGTCGCGCCCTTGCCGGCTGAAGTCACCCGCCGCCAGATACACGTAACCCCGGAGAAAGTCGCCGAGATGCAGCGCGCCATTGCGGCCCGCACGCCTGAGCCTGCAAGAGAACGCGCCTTCCTCAGCACCATCACCCACAAAAACCCACCGGCCGTTTTCATCCTCTCGGCCCCACGCTCCGGGAGCACCCTGCTACGCGTGATGTTGGCCGGCCATCCCCGCCTCTTCTCACCACCCGAGCTGGCTTTATTGAGCTATCAAACGCTGCAAGAACGCCTGGCCGCTTTTACCGGTCGTAACGCCGGCTGGTTGGAGGGAGTATTGCGCGCAATCATGGAAATCAAAGGGTGCGATCTGGATGAGGCACGTCGCATCATGCATTTCTACGAAAGCCGCAACTTGCCGACCTTCCAGTTCTACGGGTTGCTGCAGGAATGGATCGGTGATCGCACCCTGGTAGACAAGACCACCACCTATGCGCGTGACCCGGTGGTGCTGCAGCGCGCCGAGGCCTATTTTGAAAACGCCAGGTACATCCACCTGGTGCGCCATCCTGCGGCCATGATCCAATCCTATCTCTCCAGCAAACTGGATCAGGTCTTCGGTTATGGCTTTCCCTTCTCCCCGCGTGAGAAGGCAGAGCTATTCTGGCTCATCAGCAACCAGAACGTGCGCCAGTTCTTCCAACAGATCCCGGCCCAGCGCCGCTATTTCCTGCGGTTCGAAGACCTGGTGCAGCGGCCGCGCGAAATATTGGAGGACATCTGTCGGTTTCTGGACATCGAGTTTGTGCCCGCTATGCTGGAACCTTACCAGGGACGCCGCATGACGGACGGCGTGCATCCGGAGTCGCGTATGGTGGGAGACCCCGGCTTCCTGGAGCGACGGAGTATTGATAGTAGCGAGGCCTTTAAGTGGCAGCAAATGCCGGCCGGCGATGCCCTGGCCCGCGAGACCCTAGACCTGGCCCTCGCCATGGGTTATGAGATTGCCCCAGAGGCGGACGGTCAGATGTTAGCCCCTTCGCCTGTGCCACGCACGGCCGAGCTCCCACTCAGCTTTGCCCAGCAACGCCTCTGGTTCCTCGATCAGCTCGACCCCGGCAACCCGGCCTATAACATCCCGTTGGCTGTACGCCTCAAAGGTCGTCTCGATGTGGATGCTCTGCGCGGGGCGTTGAACGAGATCGTAGCGCGCCACGAGGTGCTGCGCACCGCATTCCCCAGTGTACGCGGCGAAGCACATCAGGTGATTGCAACCCAATGGTCGTTGCCCTTGTCCGTGGAAGACTTGAGCTATCTCCCCCGCAACGAACAGGAAGCAAGGGTACAGAGGCTGGCCGCTGAGGAAGCCAGGCGCCCCTTCGATCTAAGCAAAGGGCCGCTATTCCGCATCCGCCTGCTCAAACTGGGAGGAGAGCCACCTGCCAACGATGGTCATTCGGCCAATCAAGAGCATGTGGTGCTGCTCACGCTGCACCATATCATCTACGACGGCTGGTCGGGCACGGTGTTCGTGCGCGAACTGGCTGCCCTCTATGCGGCTCTGGTGCAGAGCCGGCCTTCGCCGTTGCCGCCTCTTCCCCTGCAGTACGCAGATTATGCGGCCTGGCAACGACAAGCGTTACAAGGTGAAACCCTTGAGCGGCAACTGCGTTATTGGCGCCAGAAGCTGTCCGGTGCCCCGCCGCTGTTGGAGCTGCCTACCGATCGCCCGCGACCGCCGCTACAAACCAGCAACGGTGCACACTTAACTTTTACCCTGTCTCACGACCTGACAGCACGACTGAAAGCACTGGGCCAGGGTGAAGGTGCCACTTTGTTCATGACCCTGTTGAGCGCCTTTCAGACCCTGCTCAGTCGCTACACGCACCAGGACGATATCTGCGTCGGTACGCCCGTCGCAGGCCGCAACCGACGGGAGCTCGAGGGCCTGATCGGCTTGTTCGTTAACACCCTGGTTTTACGCAGCGATCTGTCCGGCAAGCTCAGCTTTCGGGAACTGCTGAGGCAGGTACGCCGCACCTGTTTGGAGGCCTTTGCGCATCAGGATCTGCCTTTCGAGATGCTGGTAGATGAGCTCCATCCCACCCGTGACCTCAGCCATTCACCGTTGTTCCAGGTCATGTTCGTGTTCCAGAACCTGCCCGGGCAGCGCGTCGAGTTGCCCGGCGTATTGCTGGAGGAGGTGGCGTTCGATACTCACAGCGCGAAGTTTGATCTTACCTTGATCGTCAACGAAACACCGTCCGCTCTGGCTGCAACATTCGAGTACAACACCGACCTCTTCGATCGGGCCACGATCCAGCGCATGGCCGGCCACTTCCAGACCTTGCTGGAAGGCATTGTCGCCGACCCCGACCGGCCCGTGGACTTCTTGCCCCTGCTCACCGACGCGGAGCAACACACCCTCCTGGCCGAATGGTGCGCCAACCCCGCCCCGTTCGACACCGACGACACCCTGCACCATCGCTTCAGCCAGCAGGCCCGGCGCACGCCGGACGCCGTGGCGGTTATGGCGCCGCGGAGGGGGGGAATGGGGGAAATGGGGGAAATGAGGGAAACGGGGGAAATGAGGGAAATGGGGGAACCGAGCGCCTCCGAGTTCCGCCGAGTTCCTCCAAGTTCCCACGAGGAACCGACAGCACCACGGACACCGAGTTCCTCCGAGCTCCTCCCCGTTCCTCCGAGCTCCCACGAGCTGGACGAGCTGTCCTACGCCGAGCTGGAGCGGCGCAGCAACCAACTGGCCCAGCACCTGGCGGCCCTGGGCGTGCAGCCTGGCCACATCGTCGGCCTCATGACCGAGCGCTCCACCGACACCCTGGTCGGCCTCTTCGGCATCCTCAAGGCCGGCGCCGCCTACCTGCCCCTCGACCCCACCTACCCGGCCGACCGCATCGCCTTCATGCTCTGCGACAGCGCCGCCCAGGCCGTCGTCGCCCACGCCCACGTGTGGCTACGCTTCGCCGGTAGTGACGACTTCAGTCGTCCGGTAACGACTGAAGTCGTTACTACAAAGCACGACGCGCCCCTTCGTAGTGACGACTTCAGTCGTCCACCCCTTGGTAGTGACGACTTCAGTCGTCCACCCCTTGGTAGTGACGACTTCAGTCGTCCAGAAACGGCTGAAGCCGTTACTACGAAGCCGCAGCCGAGGATTAAGGCCGTCCTCCTCGACCGCGACTGGCCCGCCATCGCCCGCCAGCCGGACGCCCTGCCCGCCGTCGCCGTGCCCCCCGACGCCCCGGCCTACGTCATCTACACCTCCGGCTCCACCGGCCGGCCCAAGGGCGCCGTCATCTCCCACCGCAACGCCCTCAACCTCGCCGCGGCACTCGACCAGATCGTAACGGCTGAAGTCGTTACTACGAAGAAGGACGACGCACCCCTTGGTAGTGACGACTTCAGTCGTCCTTCCCCCCTTGGTAGTGACGACTTTAGTCGTCCGGTAACGACTGAAGTCGTTACTACGAAGAGGGGGCGACGGCCGCTGCGCGTCAGCCTCAACGCACCCCTGGCCTTCGACGCCTCCGTCCAGCAGTGGTCCATGCTCCTCTACGGCCACACCCTAGTCGTCATCCCCGACGACCTGCGCGGGGACGCCGACGCCCTCCTGGCCTTCATCCGCCGCCACCACCTCGACCAGCTCGACTGCGTCCCCTCCCAGCTCAAGCTGCTCCTGGACGCCGGCCTCCTCGACCCAGACGCTCCCTGGACCCCGGCCATCCTCTTCCCCGGCGGCGAGGCCATTGACCCCGCCACCTGGCAGGCTATCGCCAACGCACCCGCCACCGCCTTCTTCAACATGTACGGGCCCACCGAGTGCACCGTCGACTCTACCACCGCCCTCGCCAGCGCCCACCCCGGCCGCCCCGTCATCGGCCGACCCCTGGCCAACGTCCGCACCTACGTCCTCGACCGCTACCTCCAGCCCGTCCCCATCGGCGTCCCCGGCGAGCTCTGCATCGCCGGCGCCGGCGTCGGCCTGGGCTACCTCAACCGACCCGACCTCACCGCCGAGAAGTTCGTGCCCGATCCGTTTGTGAATCACGAATCAGCGAATCAGCGAATCACCAATCAGCAAACAGCGAATCACCAATTCGAGATTCAAGATTCGAGATTCGAGATTCGCCATTCGCCATTCGCAAATTCCCGCCTCTACCGCACCGGCGACCTCGTCCGCTGGCTGCCCGACGGACACATCGAGTTCCTCGGCCGCACCGACTTCCAGGTCAAGGTCCGCGGCTTCCGCATCGAGCTCGGCGAGATCGAGGCCGCCCTCATGCGCCATCCCGCGGTCAAGGAGGCCGTCGTCCTGGCGCGCGCCGACCGCAGCGGTGACAAGCGCCTGGTCGCCTATGTGGTGCCCGCCACGACCGAGGCCGTCACCACCAGGGAGCTGCGCCACCACCTGCTGGCCGAGCTGCCGGAGTACATGGTGCCCTCGGCCTTTGTCCTCATGCCGGCCCTGCCCCTCACCCCCAACCGCAAGGTGGACCGCAAGGCCCTGCCCGCTCCCGAAGAGGCCGAGCGCGCCGAGCTGGGCACCGACTACGTCCCGCCCGCCACGCCAACCGAGCGCATCCTGGCCGACATCTGGGCCCAGGTGCTGGGCGTGGAGCGTATCGGCGCACACGACAACTTCTTCGAGCTGGGCGGCGACTCGATCCTCTCCATCCAGGTGGTGGCCCGCGCCAACCAGGCCGGCCTGCGCCTGACCCCGCGCCAGCTCTTCCAGGCCCCCACCGTGGCCGGACTGGCGGCGCTGGCGCAGGAGGCCGGCGCACCCCTGGCCGAGCAAGGGCCGGTCACCGGACCGGTGCCGCTCACCCCTGTTCAGCGCTGGTTCTTCGCGCTAGACCTGCCCAACCGCAACCACTGGAACCAGACGCTGCTGTTCGCCACACGCGAGCCGCTGGAGCCGGCCGCGCTGCGTCAGGCCGTGGCCGCGCTGCTGGCCCACCACGACGCGCTGCGCCTGCGCTTCGCCGAGACCGACGCAGGTTGGACGGCCGTCAACGCCGACTTCGACCCTGCCGAGGCCGAGGCTGTCTTCAGTTACCACGACCTGTCGGCCCTGCCCGACGACGAGGCCTCGGCTCAGGTGGAGGCCCTGGCCGCAGCCGCCCAGCGCTCCCTGGATATCGTGCATGGGCCGCTGCTGCGGGTCGTCTATTGCGACCTGGGCCTGGCGCGGCCCGGCCGGCTGCTGATCACCGTTCACCACCTGGCGGTGGACGGCGTCTCATGGCGCATCCTGCTAGAGGACCTGCAAACAGCTTATCAACAGGCGCGTAACAAGCCAGGGGCCCAGATCCAGCTTCCGACCAAGACTACTTCGTTCCGGACTTGGGCTCAGCGGCTGGCAGAATATGCGCGCTCCGCCGCAGTGCAAGCCGACCTGAACGCGTGGCTGGCGCTAGGTGAAGACTGGTTACCCAGCTTGCCTCTAGAGACCGATGCCGACCTCTCGGCGAACACCGAGGCATCGGTAGACCAGGTGAGCGTGGTACTGACCGCAGAAGAAACGCGAGCGCTGTTGCAGGATGTGCCGCCTGTCTACCGCACCGAGATCAACGATATCCTGCTCACAGCTCTGGCACAAACAATCACAGCCTGGGCCGATGCCGACAAGCTTTATGTGCTCCTGGAGGGCCACGGCCGCGAAGAGTTAGGCACCGACGAGGGCAACCCCGATGCGGCAATAGATGTCTCTCGAACCGTCGGCTGGTTCACCACCCTCTATCCGGTGCGGCTGAGCCTGCCCAAGCAGGGGGGACCCGGCGAGGCGATTATGGCAGTCAAGGAACAGCTCAGAGCTGTGCCGCAACGCGGCTTGAGCTTTGGTCTGCTGCGCTACTTGAGCCCCGACCCCGATGTCGTTGCCGCGCTGGCCAGCCTGCCATTGCCGGAGATTGCGTTCAACTATCTGGGCCAACTTGACCAGACGTTAGGGCCGGACACGCCGTTCGCACCAGCACGCGAGTCCGCCGGGCCCGATCGCGCGCCCGACGGCCGGCGGTCGCACTTGTTCACCGTCACCGCCGGCGTCGCTCATGGCCAACTCAACATCGGCTGGAGCTATAGCCGAGCATTGCACCGGCGCACTACTGTTGAGCGCCTGACCCATGACTTCGCAGATGCCCTGCGCCATCTTATCGCGCACTGTTTGACCCCCGAAGCGGGCGGCCTCACGCCGTCCGACTTCGATCTGGCAAGTCTGGACCACCGTCAACTGGACAAAGTGCTGAGAAAGATCCAACCGAGACCGGTTCAGTCTGGAAGACTGGGCCAGTCTGGAGACAGATAGACGATGACGAGCCATAACGACACGGTGGAACAGCCGGCCGATCTCCACGCGCTGCATCGGCCGCCGCCGCTGTTAGAGGAGCCACCTGCACGCTCAGCCGGCCGGGGTCAGCCAGCACCGCTCAGCCACGGCCAGCAAGCGCTTTGGTATCTGCAGCAGATGGCGCCTCAAAGCGGCGCGCTCAACACGGTGCGCGTGGTGCGCTTGCGCTCACCGCTGGACGTTGCGGCGTTTCGCCGCGCCCTGGATGCGCTGTCCGCGCGGCACAGCGCGCTGCGCACCACCTACCACCTGGCCGAAAGCGGGCCGGTGCAGGTGACGCACCCAGCGCTGCCCATTCCCCTGGACTATCACGACGCCTCGGCGTGGAGCGAGGAGGCGGTGTGGGCGCGCATCGACGCCGAGGCCTATCGGGCCTTCGACCTGGAGCGCCAGCCCCCCATGCGCACGGCCGTGCTGACCCGCGGGGCAGACGACCACGTGCTGGTCATGACCTACCACCACATCGCCATCGACCTGTGGTCGCTGGTGCTGATCGGCGCCGAGCTGGACGCCCTCTACGCGGCGGAGCGGGACGGCGTCGATGCCGGCTTGAAGCCGGCGGCGCGCGAGTACAACGATTTCGTGCACGAGCAGCGCGCCATGCTGGCCGGGCCGGCCGGCGAGGAACACTGGGCCTTCTGGCAAAAGACGCTGGCCGGGCCGCCGGCCCCCCTGGGCCTGCCCACCGATCGACGACGGCCTGCGCTCCAGACCTACGACGGCGCAGTGGCAGTGCGGCACCTGGACACGGCCTTGACCGACCGGTTGCACCGGTTGGCCGAGGCGCACGGCGCCACCCTGCCCACCCTGACGCTGAGCGCCTTCCAGGCCCTCCTGCAGCGCTACACGGCTCAGGAAGACATCCTGGTGGGTGTGCTGAAGGCGGGCCGCAGCGCCCGCTATGCCCGCACCGTGGGCTACTTCGTCAACACGGCGGTCATCCGCGCCGATCTTTCCGCCGACCCCAGCTTTGCTGCGCTGCTGGAGCAAACCCACGCCTGCGAGCGGGCCGCGGCGGCGCACGAGGTCTTTCCCTTCCCCTTGCTGGTCGAGCGTCTGCAGCTCCCACGTGATCCCAGCCGGCCGGCGCTGGTTCAGGCGCTTTTCAGTTGGCAGAAGATCCCGCGCCAACTAGACCGCCAGCAGGCTGCGGCCTTTGTGCTAGGCGAGGGTGGCGGCGCCATGCAGCTCAGGAGCTGGCAGGTGGAGTCGTTGCCGGTGCGGCATCGCGCCACCCACTATGAGGTCACTCTGCTGGCCGGCGAGAGCAGCGCAGGATTGGTGCTCACGCTGGAGTACAACACCGCCCTCTTCGAGCCCCAGACCGCCGACCGCATGCTGTGTCACCTGGAGAACCTGCTGCGCGGGGCCGTGGCCGACCCAACTTGCCCGATTTCCCGGCTCCCGCTGTTGGACGAAGCAGAGCGACAGGCCGTGCTCTCCGTGTGGGATGGGGGCGCAGCGCCGCTGCCGTCTGCCGGCGCTGACCTCATCCATCGCCGCTTCGAGGCGCAGGCCGCCGCAACGCCGGACGCGGTGGCGGTGTGCGTGGGAGGCGGGAAGGAGGCGAGGGAGCGGGAGGAGCTGGGGGAACGGAGGGAACTGGAGGAGCTGGGGGAACGGAGGGAACAGGTATTGACGTACGGCGAGCTGGACCGCCGCGCCAGCCAACTGGCCCATCACCTGCGCGGGCTGGGCGTGGGGCCGGAGACGATCGTCGGCCTGTGCGTCGAGCGCTCGGTGGAGATGGTGGTGGCGATCCTGGGCATCCTGAAGGCCGGCGGCGCCTACCTGCCTATTGATCCCGCCTATCCGCCCGAGCGCATTGCCTACATGTTGGCAGACAGCGGGGCGCGCGTGGTGGTCAGTGAGAGCGATGTGTGGCAGCGGATTTGGGGTAACGTCGCCACCCTACGTAGTGACGGCTTCAGCCGCCCGGAAACGACTGAAGGCGTTACTACCAAGGGCTGCGTCTTCCTCGATCGCGACTGGCCGCAGATCGCCCAGCACCCAACCGTCTTCCAATCTGCCGATCCACCAGGTCCCGACAACCTCGCCTACGTCATCTACACGTCTGGCTCCACGGGCCGGCCCAAGGGCGTTGCGGTGACCCACGCCAACGTGACGCGGCTGTTCGACGCCACTCAGCCCTGGTTTGGCTTCGGGCCGCAGGACGTATGGACGCTGTTCCACTCCATCGCCTTCGATTTCTCGGTGTGGGAGCTGTGGGGCGCGCTGTTCTACGGTGGCCGGCTGGTGATCGTGCCCTACCTGATCAGCCGCGCGCCGGCCGACTTCTACCGCCTGTTGGTGGAACAGCAGGTGACGGTGCTCAACCAGACCCCCTCGGCCTTCCGCCAGCTCATGGACGCTGAGGCCGCCCTGGGCGTCTCCCCTGACCTGGCCCTGCGCTGGATCATCTTCGGCGGTGAGGCGCTGGACTTCGCCGGCCTGGCCCCCTGGTTCGACCGCCACGGCGACGAGCGGCCGCAACTCGTCAACATGTACGGCATCACCGAGACCACCGTCCACGTCACCTGGCGGCCGGTGCGGCGGGCGGACGTGGAACGCGCGCCGGGCAGCCTGGTCGGCCGCCCCATCCCCGATCTGCAGCTCTACGTCCTAGACCGGCACGGCCAGCCCCAGCCCTTCGGCGTGCCGGGCGAGCTCTACGTGGGCGGCGCCGGCCTCGCCCGCGGCTACCTGGGCCGCCCTGAGCTCACGGCCGAGCGCTTCGTGCCCGATCCGTTTAGTCGGGAAACCAGTAGACAAGGAAGAGGGAGACAAGGAGACAAGGAGGAGCTCAACGAGGACCATGTAGACCAGGAGAGGAAAGGAGGCGATCCCCTCCTCTTCGCGCCTTCGCGTCCCCCCCTCTTCGCGCCTTCGCGCCCCTCCATCTCCGGAGCCCGCCTCTACCGCACCGGCGACATCGGCCGCATCCTGCCTGAAGGCGACGTGGTCTACCTGGGTCGCGCCGACCAGCAGGTGAAGATCCGCGGGCATCGCATCGAGCTGGGCGAGATCGAGGCGGTGCTGGCCGAACATCCCGGCGTGGGCCGCGCGGCGGTGTTGGCGCAACCTGCGCCGGCAGGCGGCGACCTGCGCCTGGTGGCCTACGTGGTGCCCAAAGGGGATGTGCGCCCCTCGGCCGAGAGCTTGCGGCGGTGGGCTCTCACACGCCTGCCCGAGGTCATGGCGCCCGCTGCCTTCGTCTTCCTGGACGCCCTGCCCCTGACCCCCCACGGCAAGCTGGACCGCCGCGCCTTGCCGCAGCCCGATTGGTCGCAGCGCAACCTGGATGCGGCCTTCGTCGCCCCGCGCTCGCCCCTGGAGGCGCAGTTGGCCGACCTCTGGGCGGCCGTGCTGGGCAAGGAAGCCGTGGGGGTCGAGGACAACTTCTTCGAGCTGGGCGGTCACTCCCTGCTGGCCGTGCGGCTGCTGGCACAGATCCGCCAGGTCTGCACCGCGGAGCTGTCGCTGCGCGACCTGTTCGAGGCGGGCACGGTGGCCGAGCTGGCGCGGCGCATCGAGGCGCTGCAGACCGCAGCTCGGCCGGCGCCTGCGGCCGACGCCGTTGAGCCGCAACCACACACGACGGAGGGTCCCCTGACCCACGGCCAGCTTCGCCTGTGGCTCCTTTCGCAGCGCTGGCCCGACACCCCCCTATACAACATCCCGGCCGCTGTGCGCCTGACCGGCCCGCTCGATACAACAGCGCTGGAACGCAGCCTGGCCGCGCTGGTGCACCGCCACCCTGCGCTGCGCACCTGCTTCCGCAGCCAGGCCGGCGAGCCGACGCAGGTGGTTCAGCCCGACCCGCCTGTAGCCTTGACGGTGGAGGAGATCGGGCCGGAGGCGCTGGCCAACGGCAAAGTGCAGCAGATCATCGCCGAGGAGGCGCGGCGCCCCTTCCGCCTGGATGCGCCGCACGCCGATCGGCCGCTGCGCTGCCGTCTCTTGCGCCTGTCGTCGGCCGACCATGTGCTGTGCCTCACGGTACACCACATCGCCGCCGACGGTTGGTCGCTGGCCCATCTGATCCGCGAGCTCGGCCAGCTCTACGCCACCTGTCACGCCGATCCGCAGGCCGCAGCAGACAGCGAGGCCTGCATAGCCGCAGCCGGCCTGCCGCCTTTACCCGTGCAGGTGCTGGACTACGCGGCGTGGCAGCGACGGCGCACTGCGGCGCTGCTGGCGGCCGATCCGGCCGCGCCGGCAGGGCTGCAACGGGCCTGGGCCCATTGGCAGCGGGAACTGGCCGACTTGCCGCCTCCTTTGCGGTTGCCGTTCCCCGCGTCGGCGGGACTGCCGGCCGCCGGCCACGCGGCCCCTCCCCCTGGCGCCGCAGTCCCCGTTGAGCTTCCTCCGGCCCTGGCCGACGCCCTGGCGGAGCTGGGGCGGCGCCGACAGGCCACCCTCTTCACCGTGCTCCTGGCCGGCTTTGCGGCTCTCCTCTACCGCTACACCTGGCGGGACGACCTGCTGATCGGCACGGTGGCGGCGGATCGCCCGCGGCCGGAGCTGGAAGGCGTGGTCGGCTTCTTCACCAACCTGCTGCCGCTGCGGCTGCGTCTGGGCCAGGAGGCCGGCGATCTCACCTTCGACGACCTGGTGGCGCGCGCCCGGCAGGCCACCCTGCAAGCCCTGGAACACGGCGAGCTGCCCTATGAGCTTATGCTCGAGGCGGCGCGGCGCAGCGGAGCGTCCCTTGCCAACCCCGATGACCTGGTGCAAGCGGTCTTCGCGCTGCAGCCCGACCCGGCAGAGGGGCTGCAACTGCCCGGCGTAGCGGCTCATCCTCTGGACGCGGACGTAGGGCTGGCCAAATTCGACCTGCTGTTGAACCTCTTTCAAGGGGCCGGCGGCGTGCGCGGCCGGCTGGAGTTCAACCTGCGCGCCATAGACCCGACGACAGCCGCGGCCATGGTCCGCCACTACTGCACGCTCCTGGAGGCCGTTGCGGCCGACCCCTCTTGTCCGCTGGCCGAGCTGCCGTTGATCAGCACAGAGGAAAGCCGGCGGGCGCTAGCGGCGTGGAACGCCACCACGGCCGCGTATCCACAGGAAGCCACGCTGGCCAAGCTGTTCGAGGCGCGGGCCGCGGCCACGCCCGCTGCAATCGCGGTGCGGTCCCTGCCGGTGCCTCTAAGCTCCTCTGAGCACGGCCTGAAACTCACTTACGGCGAGCTGGAGGTGCAGGCGAGCCCCCTGGCCGACTACCTGCGCGGGCTGGGCGTGGCGCCGGACGCAGTGGTGGGTGTGCTGATGGAACGCTCGGCCGCGCTGGTGACGGCGATCGTGGGCGTGGTCAAGGCGGGCGCGGCGTATCTGCCCCTCGACCCTGCTCTGCCTGCCGAACGCATTGCCTACATGCTGGAGGACAGCGGAGCACAGGTGCTGATCACCCTGAGCAGCGTGTGGGAGCGGGTGTTTGGCGCCGACGCAGCGCAGGCGCGTGTGACGCATTGCCTCTTGCTCGACCGCGACTGGCCCGTCGTCGCACAGGCTTCGGCAACGCCCCCTCCTCCCCTCCATCCCGAGCACCTCGCCTACGTCATCTACACCTCAGGTTCCACCGGCCGGCCCAAGGGCATTGCGATCTCCCATCGGGGGGCCGTGCAGCTTGCGCTCGACGCCAGCTTCATCGCGATCACCCCGACGGACCGCCTGGGCCTGGCCTCCAACGTCTCCTTCGACGCGGCCGCGTGGGAGCTGTGGGCGGCGCTGCTCAACGGCGCAGAGCTGGTGGTGGTGCCGCCGTCAGTGCTGCTGAGCCCGGCGGCCCTGGCCGATTTCCTGCGCCGGCAGCAGATCAGCGTCTTCTTCGTCACCACCGCCCTGTTCAACCAGATCGCCGCCGAACAGCCCGACGCCTTCGCCTCGCTGCGCTGCCTGATCTTCGGCGGTGAGGCCGCCGACCCCCGTGCCGTGCGCCGCGTGTTGCAGGCCGGCCCACCTCGACAACTGTTCAACGCCTACGGCCCGGCCGAGAACACCACCTACACCACCTGGCATCCCGTGCACGCGGTGCCCGCAGGGGCGACCACCGTCCCCATCGGCCGGCCCGTGGCTAACACGCAGGTCCATGTGGTGGACCGCCGCCTGCAGCCCGTGCCGCCGCTGGTGCCCGGCGAGCTGGTGATCGCCGGCGACCGCCTGGCGCGCGGCTATCTCAACCGCCCCGACCTGACCGCCGAGCGCTTTGTGCCGGCCCCGTTCGGCCGCCTCTACCGCACCGGCGACCTGGTGCGCCGGCTTGCCGACGGCAGCATCGAGTTCCTGGGACGGCTGGATCAGCAGGTGAAGCTGCGCGGGTTCCGGGTCGAGCCGGGGGAGATCGAGGTGGCCCTGGCCGAGCACCCGGCCGTGGCGCAGGCCGCCGTGGTTGCCGTGGACGGCGCCCAGGGGGACCGCTGGCTGGCGGCCTTCGTGGTTCCGCACGAAAGCGTCGGCGATCCAGCACGCCTGATCGCCGACCTGCGCCGACACCTGCGCCGTCGCCTGCCGGACTTCATGGCGCCGGCCGCGCTGGCCACCCTGGGCGCGCTGCCCCTGGGCCCGACCGGCAAGGTGGACCGCCGCCAACTGGCTGCCCTGGCCGCCGCGATGCCCAAAACGGCCGCTGCCGACGCCGAGGAGCCGCCCGCCGTGTGGCACAGCCCGGCCGAGGAGCTGCTGGCCGCTGTGTGGCAGGACCTGCTCCCTGCCGCGCGCGTGCGACGGGAGGATAATTTCTTCGCCCTGGGCGGCCACTCCTTGCTGGCCATGCAGCTCGTCTCCCGCGTGCGTCAGGTCTACCAGGTCGAGCTGCCTATCAGCGCCGTGTTTGAGGCGCCCACCCTGGCCGAGCTGGCAGAGCGGGTGGAAGCGCTGCTGGCGCCGGAGCTGCGAGCGGCCTCAGAGGGTGCCGCCGATGGACGTCCTGCGCCGCCCCTGACACCGCTGCCGACCGGCGAGGCCGCGCCGCTCTCCTTTGCCCAGGAGCGGCTGTGGTTCCTCAGTCAGCTTGAGCCGGACACCCTGACCTACCATGTGCCGCTGGTCATCCGGCTGCGCGGGCCGCTGAACGTTGCGGCGCTGGCCGCCAGCCTGCGTGCCGTTGTGCGGCGCCACGCCGTCCTGCGCACAGGTATCGAGGTCGGCGCCGATGGCCGGCCTGTCCTTCGCGTGCATGAGGACGTCCACCTGCCCCTGCCCCTGCCCCTGGTGGACCTGAGCCGCGCCGAGGCAACCCTTCCCGAGATCGAGGTGGAGGCGCAGCGGCTGGCCGTGGCCGAGGCCCGGCGCCCCTTCCGCCTGGACCAGCCGCCGCCGCTGCGCGCCATCCTCTACCGGCTGGCGCCCGGACAGGAGGACGGGCCGGCCGACCATCTGCTGGTCCTCACCCTGCACCACATCGCCTGCGACGGCTGGTCACTGGAAGTCATCCTGCGGGAGCTACAACAGCTTTATCCGCGCTTGGTCGCCGACCCGGCTGCCGCGCCCGACCTGCCGCCCCTCCCCATCCAGTACACAGACTATGCGGCCTGGCAGCGCCGCTGGCTGAGCGGAGAGAACCTCGCACGCCAGTTGGCCTACTGGCGCGCGAAGCTGGCCGGGCCGGTGCCGCCGTTACAACTGCCCACCGACCGGCCGCGGCCCCCTGTGCAAACCTACCGCGGGGGCCGGCACACCTTTGTCGTGCCGCCGGCGCTCACCCGCGGCCTGAAGGACCTGAGCCGCCAACGCCAGGCCACCCTGTTCATGACCTTGCTGGCCGCGTTCCAGGCCCTGCTACACCGCTATACCGGCCAGACCGACTTTGCCGTGGGCACACCCGTGGCCAACCGTCGGCATCGCGACGTCGAGAACGTGGTGGGGATGTTCGTCAACACCCTGGCCTTGCGCGCCGAGCTGAGCGGCGATCCTGCCTTCGCCGAGCTGCTGGCTCGCGTCCGCCGCACGGCGCTGGAGGCCTACGCGCATCAGGACGTGCCCTTCGAGCGGGTGGTAGACGCCCTGCTGCACGACGATCAGGGGGATGGCGCCCTGCCGCGCGATCTGAGCCGTTCGCCGCTGTTCCAGGTGCTGTTCACGCTGCAGACCACGCTCCCAGGCGAACAACGGCTGGGCGATCTGACCGTGACCGCCGCGGAAGTGGACATCGGCGCCATCAAGACCGATCTGACTTTGTCCCTGGCCGGGGAGGGCGAGGGGCTGCGCGGCTGGCTGGGCTTCAACGCCGACCTCTTCGACGAGGCTACCGCGCAACGCATGGCGGAGCACTACGTCACGCTGCTGGAGGGCATCGCCGCGGCGCCGGAGATGCCGATCTCCCGCCTGCCCCTCATGTCCCCGGCCGAGCAAGAGCAGGTATTGGCCTGGGGCGCGGGCCCGGCTGGCTATCCCTACGTGCCGGTGGCGGAGCTGATTGCCAGGCAGGCCGCAGCCACACCGGAAGCGGTAGCGGTCGTCGGTGCGAGAGGAAGGAGGGGGGAGGGGAGAAGAGGGGAGCTGGAGGAACTGGAGGACCTGCGGGGAACACCGGCTCCTGCGCTGCTCCGAGTTCCTCCGCGTTCCCTTGAGCAAGAGAAGCTGACCTATGGCGAGCTGGAGCATCGCGCCAATCAACTGGCCCACTATCTGCACAGCTTGGGGGTGGGGCCGGACAACGTGGTGGCCATCTGCCTGGAGCGCTCGCCGGAGCTGATTGTGGCCATGCTGGGCGTGCTCAAGGCTGGCGGCGCCTACCTGCCCGTTGATCCCGCCTACCCTGCCGAGCGCATTGTGCACATGCTCGCCGATAGCGGGGCCACGGTCGTGATCAGCCGGGAGGGCCTATGGGCGAGAACCGTCACCCGCGACCGCGGCCGTGAGGACCGCCTGCGAGATACGAGTTACATCTTTCTCGACCGCGATGGCCCCGCCATCGCGCGCCAACCTATCACCCCTGTGCCCAACCCGGCGCAGCCTGCCAACCTTGCTTATGTCATCTACACCTCCGGCTCCACCGGACAGCCCAAGGGGGTGATGGTGACCCACGCCGGACTGGCCAACTACGTGCAGGCCGCAGCCGACATGTTTGCCCTGGAGCCGGCCGACCGTGTGTTGCAGTTCGCCTCCATCAGCTTCGACGCCGCGGCCGAGGAGATCTTCCCGGCCCTGGCGCGCGGCAGCCAGGTGGTGCTGCGCAGCGACGAGATGATCGGCTCGGCGCAACGCTTCCTGGACACCTGCGCCGATCGAGGCATCACCGTGCTCGACCTGCCCACGGGCTACTGGGCGCAACTGGTGGTCGAGATGAACAGCCAGGGACTGCGCCTGCCAAGCGGCGTGCGCCTGGTGATCCTGGGTGGCGAGGCTGCAGCGCCGGAGCACGTGCGCCTGTGGCAGCGTCTGGTCGGTGCCCAGGTGCGGCTGCTCAACACCTACGGGCCCACAGAGGCCACCATCGTCGCCACCGCCGCCGAGCTCACCGACCCCAACCCGACGGTTGTGCCCATCGGCCGGCCGGTGCCGGGCACGAGTGCAAGGGTCCTCGATCCCCAGGGCCAACCCACGCCCGTCGGCGTGCCCGGCGAGCTGTGCCTGGGCGGCGTCGGCCTCGCCCGTGGCTACCTGGGCCGGCCGGAGCTCACGGCGGAGCGGTTCGTGCCGGATCCGTTTGGCGCTCGCCTCTACCGCACCGGCGACCTCGCGCGCTGGCTGCCCGATGGCCAGCTCGAGTTCCTGGGCCGCCGTGATCGCCAGGTGAAGGTGCGCGGCTATCGGGTGGAGCTGGAGGAGGTGGAGGCAGCCCTGCGCCGCCATCCCGGCGTGCACGATGCTATGGCCCTGCTGCGGCCGGGCCTGGTGGCCTATGTTGTGGCCGCCGGTGACCGTGACGACACCCGCCGCGCCCTGCACACCTTCCTGGCGCAACAACTGCCGGCCTACCTGGTGCCCCAGGCCATCGTGCCGTTGGACGCGCTGCCGCTCACTGTCGCCGGCAAGGTGGACGTCGCCCGGCTGCCGGCGCCAGACGCCGACCATGCCGTGCACGCGGCGGCTGACACAGCCCCGCGCACCCCGCTGGAGCAGGCGCTGGCCGACCTCTGGCGCGAGGTGCTGGGGGTTGCACAGGTGGGCATCCACGACAACTTCTTCGCCTTGGGCGGCAACTCCCTACAAGCTGCCATCCTGGCCAACCGGCTGCAGCAGGCGCTCGACGCCGTGGTCTACGTGGTGGTGCTGTTCGACGCGCCTACCGTGGCCCGTTTGGCGGCCTATCTGGCGCAGAACTACCGCCCGCAGGTGATCGCCTGGCTGGGCGAGGGCGCCACGCTGCTGCCTGCCGCCGAGACAGCGCCGGCCCGCATCACGCCGGCCATGGTCGCCGACCTGCGCAGCCGCATTGCCGCCCGTGAGCCGAGCGACGCAGAGGAGGCCGCGCGGCTGGCCGAAACCGTTGCAGCCGGCCCCAACCCGCCGGCCGTGTTCATCCTCTCCGCCCCGCGCGCCGGCTCCACCCTGCTGCGCGCCATGCTGGCCGGCCATCCCGACCTCTTCGCGCCGCCGGAGCTGGCGCTGCTTAGCTTCCACACCCTGGGGGAGCGCTATCGCGCCTTCGCGGGCCGCGACAGCGGCTGGCTGGAGGGGGTGTGGCGCGCGCTGATGGAGATTCGCGGGTGCAGCCTGGACGAGGCGCAGGCACTCATGGCCGCGCTCGAGGCGGAGGACCTGCCGACGCCGCAGTTCTACGCCCGCCTGCAGGCCTGGATTGCGCCCCGCACCCTGGTGGACAAGACCACCACCTACGCGCTCAGCGTGCGCACGTTGCGTCGCGCCGAGGCCTGGTTCGACGGCGCCCGTTACATCCACCTGGTGCGCAATCCCACGGCCTCCGTACTCTCCTACCTGGACAGCCGCCTCGACCCCGCCTTTGGCCATGCGTACCCCTACACCGCGCGCGAGAAGGCGGAGCTCTTCTGGCTGATTGCCAACGAGAACATCCAGCGCTTCTTCCGGGAGGTTCCGGCCGAGCGCCGCCTCACCGTCCGCTTTGAAGAGCTGGTGCAAGCGCCGGAGGCAGTCGGCCGCGCGCTGTGCGAGTTCCTGGGCGTGCCCTTCCATCCGGCCCTGCTGGAGCCCTATGCCGGCCGCCGCATGTTGGACGGGGTGCACCCTGCCTCACGCATGGTCGGCGACCCGCGCTTCCTGGAGCATCGGGCCATCGAGCCGGAAGCCGCCCGCCGCTGGCCCGCCCTGCCCCCCGGCGACGCCCTCAGCCCGTTGACCGTGGAGGTTGCGCGCCGCCTGGGCTACGGCGAACCATGGACGCCAGGCGCACTCAGTTCCGCCAATTATCGGGGGGAACTCGGAGGAGCTGGAGGAACTTGTCCGCTCTCCTTCCAGCAACAGCGCCTTTGGTTCCTGCAGGAGTTGGAGCCGGAGAGCTACGCCTACAACATGCCTGCGGCCCTGCGGCTGACCGGCGCGCTGGATGTGGGCGCGCTGGAGGAGGCGCTCAACGGCGTGATCCGACGCCATGCCGCGCTGCGCACCGTCTTCCGCAGCGCGGAGGGAGTGCCGGAGCAGGTCATCCTGCCAGAGCTGCGGCTGAGGCTGCCGGTGGAGGACCACAGCAGCCCGGCCACCGCGATCTCAGGCGCTGCGACGGGCGTCCCGCTGAGCGAGGCGCAGGTCATGACGCTGATCGGCGAGCTGGCCGGCGCAGAGGCGCACCGCCCCTTCCACCTGGAGCAAGGCCCCCTGGTGCGCGGCCGCCTGATCCGCCTGGCGCCCACAGACCACGTCCTGCTCTTCACCACCCACCACATCGTCAGCGACGGCTGGTCCGCCGCGATCCTGGCCGAGGAGCTGAGCACGCTGTACGCGGCCATGCTGCGCGGGGAGGACCCGGCGACCGCGCTGCCACCCCTGCCCGTTCAGTATGCCGACTACGCCCGCTGGCAGCGCGACGCTCTGGGCAGCCTCACCGCGCCCGGCCCGGCCCTCGCCGACCACTTGAGCTACTGGCAGAGCCAACTGGCCGGCATGCCCACCGTGCTCGACCTGCCGAGCCGCCTGGGCAAGGAGCGGCCGCCGGTCAAGGGCGCGCAGGGCGCCACCGTCAGCCGCACCCTGCCAGAGGACCTGGCCGATCGCCTGCGCCGCCTGGGCCAGGCGGAGCAAGCCACGCTGTACATGACGCTGCTGGCCGCGTTCGAGGTGCTGCTCAGCCGCTACGCCGGACAGGACGACTTCGCCGTGGGCACCGTGGTAGCCAATCGCAACCGCGCAGAGCTGGAGCCGCTGATCGGCTTCTTCGCCAACACCCTGGCCATCCGCGCCGACATCGTGGATCGCAGCAAGGACGCCAGAGCCGGCGACAGGCCCACCTTCCGCGAGCTGCTGCGCCGGGTGCGGCACACCGTACTCGACGCCCTCCGCCACGCCGATACCCCCTTCGAGGCGGTGGTGGAAGCGATCCGGCCGCAGCGCAGCCTGAGCCTCACGCCGCTGGTGCAGGTGATGTTCCTGCTGCAGAATACGCCGCCGGCGCGGGTCATCTTGCCGGGCGTGCAGGCCGCTCTCCTGCCGCTGGACCCGGCCATCGAGGGGTTCGACTTGACCCTGGCCGTGCGCGAACAGCCGGATGGTCTGCGCGTTCTGCTCAGCTACGACACCGCGCTGTTCGACGCCGAGACCGTCCAGCGTCTGGCCGCCAACTACGAGACCTTGCTACGGGGCATCGCCGATCAGCCCGACCGACGCATCAGCGATCTGCCGCTGGTGCACCCGGATGAGCTGGCCCTGCAGACGGTTACCTGGAACGACGCCGTCGCCGACCTGCCGGAGGACGCCTGTCTGCCTGCCCTGTTCAGCGCCCAAGCCCGGCGCACGCCCGACGCCGTCGCCGTGCGCGCCTGCGGCCAGGAGCTCACCTACGCCGAGCTGGACCGCCGCAGCTCGCAGTTGGCCGGCTATCTGCAATCCCTGGGCGTGGGCCCGGAAGAGGTGGTCGGCCTGCTGCTGCCGCGCGTGGCGGACCTGATCGTGGGCATGTTGGGCATCCTCAAGGCCGGCGCCGCCCATCTGCCGTTGGACCCCAGCTATCCGCCGGAGCGCCTGGCGGCCATGCTGGCCGATAGCGGCGCGCGGGTGGTGATTAGCCAGAGCACGGACCCCGCCGCCAAAGAAGTGGCTTCGGCCATCTCCCTTGCGGCTACGGGTGACGAGGCGGGTGGCAGGCATTGCGTTCTCCTCGATCGCGACTGGCCCGCCATCGCGCAGGCACCCGCTCGGCCCCTGCCTGCCGTGCGACCCGACCAGCTTGCCTACGTCATCTACACCTCCGGCTCCACCGGCCGGCCCAAGGGGGTGATGATGCCTCACCGCGGCATCGTCAACGAATGCCTGGAGGTGATCCGCTGGTTGCGCATCCGGCCGGGGGACCGCTGCTTGCAATTTGCCAGCCTCGGCTTCGACACCTCGATGGAGGAGATCTGGCCGGCGCTGCTGGCCGGCGCCACCCTGGTGCTGCGGCCCGACCGACCCTTGAGCGCCGGCGCCGACTTCAACGCGCTGCTGGAGGCCGAGCAGATCGCGGTCATGGACCTGCCTGCGGCCTTCTGGCACGAGTGGGTGACCGAGCTGGCCGCCACCGGTCGGCCCCTGCCGGCCAGCCTGCACTCCCTGTTCGTGGGCGGCGAGAAGGTCAAAGCCGACAAGTTCGCGCTTTGGCGGCAGGTGACCAGGCATCGGCCCGACCTGTTGCTGGTGAACGGCTACGGCCCCACCGAGGCTGCCGTGACCGCCATCTCCTGGGCGGCCTCCCATGACCCCAACGCAGCGCCGCTCAGCGATGTCCCCATCGGCCGCGCCATGGCCAACATCCAGGCCTACCTGTTGGACGATGCGCTGCAACCCGTGCCCATCGGCGTGCCCGGCGAGATCTGCATCGGCGGCGTCTGCCTGGCCCGCGGCTACCTCAACCGCCCAGAGCTCACGGCTGAGAAGTTTGTGCCCGATCCGTTTAGCCAGGAAACAAGGAGACAAGGAGACAAGAAAGAGGCAAGTAGACAGGTAGACAAGGGGCGGGTAGACAAGGAGATGGACGCGCACAGTCTCCCCCTCTCCCCCTCTCCGCGTCCCCGCGTCTCCGAAACCCGCCTCTACCGCACCGGCGACCTGGGACGTTGGCTGCCCGATGGCACGTTGCAGTTCCTGGGACGTATCGATCATCAGTTGAAGGTGCGCGGCTATCGCGTGGAACCGGAGGAGATCGAAGCGGTGCTGCGCCAACACCCCGGCGTGCGCGAGGCGGCGGTGGTAGCCCCGACCGACAGCACAGGCAACGTCCGGCTGGTGGCGTTTGTTGTGCCTGCCCCCGGCCGGACTGCGGCCGGCGCCGCGGTGGAACCGGACGGCCAGGCCGCGGCCGACTATTTCGGCCGGCTTGCCGCCGATCTGCGGAGCTTCGCCGGTCGCCTGCTGCCCGAGTACATGGTGCCGTCGCTGCTGACGCCCCTGGCCGCGCTGCCGCTGACCACTTCCAGCAAGGTGGACCGCCGCAAGCTGGCTGCCCTGGCCGCCGAGCTGATTGCCACACCGGAGGCCGCTGCGTCGCCGTCCAGCGCTGCGCCGCTAGGAGAGGCGGAGGCGCTGCTGGCCGACCTGTGGGCGGAGCTGTTGGGCTGTCGGCCGCAGCGGCAGGACGACTTCTTTGCGCTGGGCGGCCACTCTCTGCTGGCCACCCAGCTCGTGTCTCGCATCCGCACGGCCTTCAGCGTCGAGCTGCCGTTGGTGGACCTCTTCGACGCGCCCACGCTGGCCGGCATGGCCGAGCGGTTGATGGCGGCGCTGGCCGGCCGGCAGACGTCCACTGCGCCTGTGGCCTCCCCGACGCAACAACGAACCGACACCGCCGCCGGCCCGCCGCCCCTCTCCCTGGCGCAGCAGCGGCTGTGGCTGCTGGACCAGCTCGATCCCGGCAACCTCTCCTTCAATCTGCCGATGGCTCTGCGCCTGAGCGGCTCTCTGGCCGCGGATGCGCTGGAGGCCGCCTTGCAGGAGGTCGTCCGCCGCCACGCGGTGCTGCGCTCTACCTTCCCGGCGGTGGACGGCCTCCCCCGCCAGGTGATCGGGGATCGGCTGCCAACCCTGCCGGTCGAGGAAGTGGCGGATGAGGCAGAGGCGCTGGCCGTTGCAACGGCTGAAGCGCGACGGCCCTTTGACCTGTCCGCGGTGCCCCCGCTGCGCAGCCGGCTTCTGCGCCTGGCCGATACCGGCGACCACGTGTTGGTGGTGGTGCTGCATCACATGGTGGCCGACGGCTGGTCTCTCAACGTCTTCCTGCACGAGCTGGCCGCCCTCTATGCGGCCTACGCCGACCGACCCGCCGACGCTCGCCCGCCGTCGCCGCTGTCGCCGTTGCCCATCCAGTACGCCGACTTTGCCCGCTGGCAGCGCGCCTGGCTGGAGCCGACCGCCGGCCCGTCGCCGCTGGCAGCCCACCTCGCCTACTGGCGCCAGAAGTTGGCCGACCTACCGCCGCTGCTGGCGCTGCCCACCGACCGGCCGCGGCCGGCCGTCAAGTCCGCAGCCGGCGACGTGCTGCCGGTAACGCTACCACCTACGCTGGTGCAGGCCGTGGCCCAGGTCAGCCGGACGGAGCGCAGCACCCTCTTCATGGCGCTGTTGGCCGGGCTGCAAGCCTTGTTGCATCGCTACGCCGGCCAGGCCGACATCCCCATCGGCACGGCGGTGGCCGGTCGTCGCTGGCCAGACGTGGAACCGCTCATCGGCTTCTTCGTCAACACCCTGGTGCTCAGGGGCAGGATCGAGCCGGGCCTCACCTTCCGCCAGCTCCTGGCCCAGGCGCGGCAGACCGTGTTGGAGGCCTTCGCGCACCAGGATGCGCCCTTCGAAATGGTGGTAGATGCCCTGCAGCCGCAGCGCAGCCTGAGCCACACGCCGCTCTTCCAGGTGGCCTTCACGTGGGAGAACCAGGCCGCAGGCTTCGCCGTGCCCGACCTCTCGGCCAGCGGCCTGCACATCACCCCTCTCGCCGTGGACACCGGCGTCTCGGCCTACGACCTGCTGCTCTCCCTGGGCGAGGCGAACGGCCAGGTGGTCGGCCACCTGCGCTACAGCACCGACTTGTTCGACCGCGACCGCATGGAGCGGCTGGTGCAGCACTGGCAGACCCTGTTGGCCGCAGCCGCCGCCGACCCTGATCGGCCCATCGCCGACCTGCCCCTGCTGAGCGCCGAAGAGCGCCGCCTGGTCGGCACAGTGTGGAGCCAGGGCGAGGCCATCGCCATCCCGGCCGGCCCGGCGCACGCTGCTTGCGTAGCACAGGCGGCAGCGCGACCGGCGGCGGTGGCCGTTGCGTGCCTCTCGGGTCCTCCGAGCTTCCTTGGGCAAGAGGAACTGCAGGAACCAGAGGAACTGGAGGAACGAGGGGAACTGCGGGAACTGCCGGCTTCCGAGTTCCTCCCCCTTGCACCGGGCTCCTCTGAGCAAACCGTCACCCTGACCTACGGCGAGCTGAACCTTCGCGCTGACCAACTGGCCCACCATCTGCGCAGCCTGGGTGTGGGGCCGGAGGAGATCGTGGCCCTGCTGCTGGAGCGCTCGCCGCAGATGGTGATCGCTGTGCTGGGCGTGCTCAAGGCCGGCGCGGCTTTCCTGCCCATTGACCCCACCGACCCGCCGGAGCGCATCGCATACGTGCTGGCGGACAGCGGCGCACGGGTGGTGATTACCCACAAGCAGATGCAGCATCTGGCGCGCCGTGCCCATTGCATCCTGCTGGATCACGACTGGCCTGTCATGGCCCAGGCGCCTGCCCAGCCCTTGCCTGCCGTCCAGCCCGACCACCTGGCCTATGTCATCTACACTTCCGGCTCCACGGGCTGGCCCAAGGGGACGCTGTTGACCCACGTCGGCCTGGCCAACCTGATCGCAGCCCAACGGCGCCTGTTCGGCCTGGGGCCGGGCGACCGGGTGCTGCAGTTTGCCCGCCTGAGCTTCGACGCAGCCGTGTGGGAGATTTTCATGGCCTTGAGCAGCGGCAGCACGCTGGTGGTGGCGCCGCAGGAGATCCTCTCCGCGCCCGCCGACCTGGCGCGGCTGATCGTCGAGCAGGGGATCACGGCGGTCACCCTGCCGCCCACCATGCTGGCCCTGCTGACGCCGGAGATGGTGGCCGGCGGCCGGCTGCGCTTGCTGGTGGCGGCCGCCGAACGCTGCCCTGCGGAGACGGCGCAGCGCTGGCGTGCCGTGCCCGGCCTCCGCTTCGTCAACGCCTACGGCCCGACCGAGGCCACCGTCTGCGCCACTGCGCATGTTTGCCAGCCCCACGAGGCCGGCGACCCACCCATCGGTCGGCCCCTGCCCAATTTCTGCGCCTATGTTCTGGACCACCGCCTGCAGCCGGCGCCCATAGGCGTCCCTGGCGAGCTCTACCTGGGCGGCCCCGGTGTGGCCCGCGGCTACCTGGGCCGCCCCGATCTCACGGCCGAGCGCTTCCTGCCGGATCCGTTTGGCAAGGAGACAAGTAGACAAGGAGACAAGGAAGCAAGTAGACAAGGAGACAAGGAAACAGGGGAGCGCGACCTCCCCCCCTTCGCGCCTTCGCGTCCCCCCACCTCCGGAGCTCGCCTCTACCGCACCGGCGACATCGTCCGCTGGCGGACCGATGGCGCACTGGAGTTCATCGGCCGCGCCGACGAGCAGGTCAAGCTGCGCGGGTTCCGCGTCGAGCTGGGCGAGGTGGAGGCCGCTCTGATGGCTTGCCCAGGCGTGCAGGAAGCAGCGGTGGTGGTGCACGAGCTCGCGCCGGACGACAGGCGCCTGGTGGCGTACGTGGTGGGGGAGAGGACTGATAGGACTGACAGCATTGCAGAGGGCGCCGAAAACGTCGAGGCCCTCCGGTTCTCTGCGTCCTCGGCGTCCTCGGCGGTGAATTTCAGCGCGGCGCAGTCGGTTCCTGGGCTTACCGCAGGCAACCTGCGCAGCCAGCTCGCCCGGCGCTTGCCCGGACACATGTTGCCCTCGGCCATCGTGTGGGTGGAGAGCCTGCCGCGCACGCCCAGCGGCAAGGTCGACCGCCGCGCCTTGGTTGCGCGCGGGTGGCCCACCTCCGGCGAGCGCCCCGCCGACCAGGCTGACCTCGCAGCAGACCTCTCGTGGGAGGCAACAGCCGACCCGATCCTGTTGGCCCTGGCCGAGATCTGGCGGCAAGTGCTGGGTGTGGCGCGCGTGGCGCCTGGGGACAACTTCTTTGCGTTGGGCGGCGACTCGATCCTGGCTATCCAGGCGGTGGCCCGCGCGCACCAGGCCGGCCTTCCCCTTACCGCGCGCATGCTCTTCCAGGCGCCGACCCTGGCCAGCCTGGCCCAGGCCGTGGCCGCCGCCCCTCCCACGCGCACGGCACCGGCGCTCACCGGGCAGCCCCTGCCCTTGACGCCCATCCAGGCCTGGTTCTTCGAGCAGATCGGCGGCGATCCGCCCGATGCCGCTCAGCTCAACCACTGGAACCAGGCGCTGTTGCTGGCAGTGGACACCGCGCTGGACGAGCGTGCGCTGGCCACTGCCGTGCAGGCTGTAACTGCTCAGCACGACGCGCTGCGCCTGCGCTTCCAGCACAACGCCGGGCAGTGGCGCCAGCGCGTGGCCCCCGCCGATGAGCAGCCCCCCTTCCAGGTGGTGGACCTGCGGACACTGCCCCAGCCCCACCAGGCCGCCGCCTTGCACGCGCAGCTCGAAGCGGCGCAGCGCAGCCTGGACATCCTTGCCGGACCGGTGTGGCGCGTGTTATACTTGCGTCTTGCTGCGGACCTCGGCACTGTGGCCGACCGCCGGGCGGGGGAAGCCGGCCGACTGTTGATTGTCGGCCATCACCTGGTCGTTGACACCGTTTCGTGGCGCATCCTGTTGGAGGACCTGCTCACTGCGTACAGCCAGGCAATCGCCGGTCATCCGGTGCACTTGCCTGCGCCGACCGCGCCTTTCAGCGCCTGGGCAGCGCGGCTGGCTGAGCTGGCCGGCTCGGCCGCGATCTCCGGCGACCTGAGCTACTGGCAGGAGCTGGCCCATGCCGACGCGTCGCTGCCCTTAGACGTCAGCGCAAGCCCGGCGGAGGTCAACCGCGAGGAGGACGCCGACACGGTGGCCACTGTCCTGAGCGCCGATGAGACCCAGGCGCTCCTCAGCGAGGGCCGGGCGGCCTACGGCGTCGAGCCGGTCGAGGTGTTGCTGACCGCCCTGGCCCATGCCCTGACGGCCTGGACCGGTCAACGCCGCGTGCTGGTGGACATGGAAAGCCATGGACGCCATCCCTTGTTCGCCGACCTGGACGTGAGCCGCACCGCCGGCTGGTTCACCAGCCTCTTCCCGCTGGCCCTGGAGCTGCCCACACCTGGTCAACGAGGGCCTCAGGCAGGGAACGGGACGGGCCGCAGCGATGTTCTGGGCGCAGCGCTGCTGGCGGTCAAGGAGCAGGTGCGACGCGTGCCGCGCCACGGCTTGAGCTACGGCCTGCTCCGCTACCTGGCTGCGGCCGATCCGGCTGTTGCCGACGCCATGCGCCGCCTGCCGCGGCCGGCTGTCAGCTTCAACTACCTGGGCGACCTGGCTGCGCTCGTCGCAGCCGACCCGGCGTCTGCAATACCGGGGCCTCTGCGGCTGGCGGTCGAGGCGCCAGGCGCTCTGCGGTCTCGCAGCGCGCAACGGCCGCACCTGCTGGAGATCACGGCGTCGGTGCACGCGGGTGCGCTGCAGGTGCAGTGGACCTTCTCGCACCGGCTGCACCGACGGGCGACCATAGAGGCCCTGGCCGAAAGCTTCCACAGCCATCTGCGCAGGCTGATCGCCCACTGCCGCAGCGTCGAGGCGGCGGGCTACTCGCCGGCCGACTTCCCTGAGGCCAACCTGAACCAAGAGCAACTTGAACGGCTGCTGCAGGAGCTCAACGACTGATGTCAGATCTGTTTCGTGCCCTGACGACCCTCACCGGCGAACAACGTGCGCTGGCCATCCTGCTGCTGAAGGAACAGGGCATGGACGTCGAGCGGGAGCTGATCCTGCCCCAGCCCAGGCCCGACGGCCGCGCCGCGCTGTCCTATGCACAGCAGCGCCTGTGGTTCCTGGATCAGCTCACGCCCGGCACGGCCATGTACAACATCCCCACAGCGGTGCGGCTGCAAGGCCGGCTGGACATGGACGCGTTGAGCCGGGCGTTGAACGAGGTCGTGCGTCGCCATGAGGTGTTGCGCACCGTCTTTCGCGCCGAGAAGGGCGAACCGGTTCAGATGATCCTGCCCGAGCTGACCCTGCCGCTGCCGCTCGTGGACCTGACGCAAGCGCAAGGGGATGGCACCGGTCCAGAAGCGCGGCTGACGGCCGCGGCGCGGCTGGCAGCAGAGGAGGCACGGCAGCCCTTCGATCTGGCAGCCGGACCGCTGCTGCGCGCCCGGCTCCTGCGGCTGGCGTCGGATGATCACGTCTTGTTGTTCACCATGCATCACATCGTGGCCGACGGCTGGTCGGTGGGGGTACTGATCAACGAGGTGGCCGCGCTGTATGCGGCCTTCGTCCGCGGCGAGACGGCCTCGCCCCTGCCGCCGCTGGCGATCCAATACGCTGACTTCGCGGCCTGGCAGCGGCGCTGGCTGCAGGGCGAGGCGTTGGAGGCACAGTTGAGCTACTGGCGCGAGCGGCTGGCCGGCAGCCCGCCGTTGCTGGAGCTGCCCACCGATCGCCCTCGTCCGCCGGTGCAGACCGACCATGGGGCCGTGCACACCTACGACCTGGGTTGCGAGCTCTCCGAGGCATTGAAGCGCCTGGCGCAGGCCGAAAAGACGACCCCGTTCATGGCCCTGCTGGCCGCGTTCCAGGTCCTCCTACACCGTTACTCTGGCCAGGATGACATCTGTGTGGGCACGCCGGTGGCCAATCGCACCCGCGCCGAATTGGAGCCGTTGATCGGCTTTTTCGCCAACACCCTGGTGATCCGGGGCGACCTGTCGGCCAATCCCAGCTTTCGATCGCTGCTGCACCAGGCGCGCGAGCGGGTGATCGAGGCCCAGGCGCATCAGGACGTGCCCTTCGAGATGCTGGTGGAAGAGCTGCGGCCACAGCGGGACATGAGCTACACCCCGTTGTTCCAGGCGATGCTCTCCTATCAGCAGGCTGCTCAGCGGCCGGTGCAGCTCCCCGGCCTAACCCTCAGCCTGTTGGAGGCCCACAGCGGCACCGCTAAGTTCGATCTGATGCTCAACGTTGCCGACAGCCCGGCCGGGTTCACAGCGTCGCTGGAGTACAACACCGACCTGTTCGACGAAAGCACCATCCGCCGCCTGGCCGGCCACCTCCAGACCCTGCTGGAAGGCATCGTCGCCGACCCCGACCGGCCCGTGGACTTCCTGCCCCTGCTCACCGACGCGGAGCGACACACCCTGCTGGCCGAGTGGTGCGCCAACCCCGCCCCGTTCGACACCGACGACACCCTGCACCACCGCTTCAGCCAGCAGGCCCGGCGCACGCCGGACGCCGTGGCGGTTATGGCGCCGCGGAGGGAGGAAATGAGGGAAATGGGGGAACGGAGGGAAAGGAGGGAAATGGGGGAAAGGAGGGAAATGGGGGAACCGAGCGCCTCCGAGTTCCACCGAGTTCCGCCGAGCTCCGCCGAGCTCCACCCAGTTCCGCCGAGCTCCTCCGAGTTCCACCGAGTTCCGCCGAGCTCCGCCGAGCTCCACCCAGTTCCGCCGAGCTCCTCCGAGTTCCGCCCAGTTCCGCCGAGCTCCTCCGAGTTCCGCCCAGTTCCGCCGAGCGCCTACGCGGAACAGCACGAGCTGGACGAGCTGATCTACGCCGAGCTGGAGCGGCGCAGCAACCAACTGGCCCAGCACTTGGTGGCCCTGGGCGTGCGGCCCGGCCACATCGTCGGCCTCATGACCGAACGCTCCACCGACACCCTGGTCGGCCTCTTCGGCATCCTCAAGGCCGGCGCCGCCTACCTGCCCCTTGACCCCACCTACCCGGCCGACCGCATCGCCTTCATGCTCCACGACAGCGCCGCCCAGGCCGTCGTCGCCCACGCCCACGTGTGGCAACGCTTCGCCGGTAGTGACGGCTCCAGTCGTCCACCCCTTCGTAGTGACGGCTCCAGCCGCCCGGTAACGACTGAAGTCGTTACTACAAAGGACAACGCGCCCCTTGGTAGTGACGACTTCAGTCGTCCATCCCTTGGTAGTGACGACTTCAGTCGTCCAGAAACGGCTGAAGCCGTTACTACGAAGCCGCAGCCGAAGACCAAGGCCGTCCTCCTCGACCGCGACTGGCCCATCATCGCCCGCCAGCCGGACGCCCTGCCCGCCGTCGTCGTGCCCCCCGACGCCCCGGCCTACGTCATCTACACCTCCGGCTCCACCGGCCGGCCCAAGGGCGCCGTCATCTCCCACCGCAACGCCCTCAACCTCGCCGCGGCGCTCGACCAGATCGTAACGACTGAAGTCGTTACTACAAAGCACGACGCGCCCCTTGGTAGTGACGACTTTAGTCGTCCGGTAACGACTGAAGTCGTTACGACGAAGAAGGACGACGCACCCCTTGGTAGTGACGACTTTAGTCGTCCGGTAACGACTGAAGTCGTTACTACGAAGAAGGACGACGCACCCCTTGGTAGTGACGACTTTAGTCGTCTGATAACGACTGAAGTCGTTACGACGAAGAAGGACGACGCACCCCTTGGTAGTGACGACTTTAGTCGTCCGGTAACGACTGAAGTCGTTACGACGAAGAGGGAGCGATGGCCGCTGCGCGTCAGCCTCAACGCCCCCCTGGCCTTCGACGCCTCCGTCCAGCAGTGGTCCATGCTCCTCTACGGCCACACCCTGGTCGTCATCCCCGACGACCTGCGCGGGGACG
>FWPV01003781.1_pt1 | contig 33644 bp, 24 predicted proteins | sample 2228371 | NCBI WGS metagenome assembly FWPV01 (sample SAMEA103939776, study PRJEB20133) | metagenome
CTGCGCCGAATCGAGGCGCGCGGTGACCAGAATGCCGCCGGCCGCCGCCAACAAACCCGCCAGCGTATAGACGATCAGCTTGATCTTCTGCACGTTCAAGCCGGAGAGGAGCGCCGCGCGCTCGTTGCCGCCGACGGCATAGATGTAACGACCCCATCTTGTCTTTCTCAAGATAAAGTAAAACACCGCCACGACGGCTGCGCTGATCCACACCGGCATGGGCACGGAAAGAAACCAGCCGGTGCCGAGAAAGCCGAATTTCAGCCCCAGCGAGGTGATGGGAAAGCCGCCGGTCCACAGCATGGTAAGGCCGCGAGCAATGGTGAGCATGGCGAGCGTGGCGACGAACGGAGGAACGGCAAAGCGGGTGATCATCAGGCCGTTGAAAAAGCCCAGAGCGGCGCCGACGATCAGTGCCGCGAGCACGGCACCCAACACAGTAAATCCGATGAATAAATCTGCCGCCTGAATCGAAATGCCGTTCTTCAGAAGGCTGGCGGCAACTGCGCCCGAAAAGGCCAGCACCGAACCGTCGGAGAGATCGATGCCGCCGGAGAGAATCACCAGCGTCATGCCGACCGAAATGACCACATTGACCGAAATTTGGCGCATGACGTTCCAGCCGTTTTCGACGGTGAGAAACTTGTCGGAGAGTATGCTCAAGGCGATCACCAACAGGATGAGGGCGATCAGCGATTGCAGCTTTAACAGGCGTTCCTTCAAAATAACCTTTCTCGTTTTAGAGGTTCAGTTGACGGTTACGGCGGCTTTGAGCAGTTTTTCTTCGGTCGCCTCGGATTGGATGAATTCCCCGGCAATGCCGCCGCGGGCCAACACCAGGATGCGGTCGGCGATAGCCAAAATCTCCGGCAACTCCGACGACACCATAATGATGCCCAAGCCGTCCTTGGCCAGTTGATTGATGAGGCGATAAATTTCATTCTTAGCGCCGACGTCGATGCCGCGCGTCGGCTCATCAAGCAGCAGCACGCGCGGATCCGCCGCCAGCCACTTGGCCAGCACCACCTTTTGCTGATTGCCGCCGCTCAGGTTTTCGACGATCTGCCGCGTCGACGGCGTTTTGATCGCCAGCTTTTGGACATATTCTTCGGCGAGGCGCTGCTCAGCCGCGCTGCGGATGACACCGTGGCGAACCGCCTTTTGCAAACTCGCCAACGTCACGTTTTCGGCTACGCTCATGTTGAGCACCAGCCCGTCCGCCTTGCGGTCTTCGGGCGCCAAACCGATACCGAACGCCGCCGCCTGTTCCGGAGACCGAATATCGGCCTCGCGGCCTTGGATCAAAATGCGGCCGCTCGAGCGATTGGGGTGCAGACCGACGAGGGTCTCCAACAGCTCAGTGCGACCGGCGCCCATCAGGCCGAAAATGCCGAGGACCTCGCCCCGCTTAAGATCAAAGCTGACGTTTCGAAAGACGTAAGCTCCGGGTCGTTCCGGGTGCTCGAGGCTCAAATTCTCGACCCGCAGCAGAATTTCGCCCGACGGTTGGTGATCCTTGACGAAAAAGCCGCCGAGGTCGCGGCCGACCATCATTTTCACCACATCGTCCTGCGTCAGTCCCCGCAGCGGCCGCGAGGCGATCAAACGGCCGTCACGCAGCACGGTCACATCATCGCCGATGCGAAACAGCTCGTCGAGTTTATGGGTGATATAGACCACGGCGACGCCTTGACGCTTGAGCTCGGAGATGAGCGCAAACAGCACTTCAACCTCCTGATCGCTGACGGCCGACGTGGGTTCGTCCATGATGAGGATGCGGGCGTTCAGCGACAGCGCCTTGGCGATCTCGACGATCTGCTGCTGCCCGACGCGCAGCTCGCCGACCGGCGTGCGGGGATCGATCTCCAACCCGAGACGGTGCAGCAGGCGTTCGGCTTCGGCGTTCATTGCGGCGTAATCGATTAGCCCGGTGCGGCTGAGAAATTCTCGTCCAAGAAAAATGTTTTCCGCCGCCGACAGGCCGTCGATCAGGTTCAGCTCCTGATGGATGATGGCGATGCCGCGCTCCTGCGCCTCGCGGGGATTGGCAAACGACGCCGCGCGACCGTCGAGATAGAGCTGCCCCTCATAGTCCTGATAAACGCCGGCCAAAATCTTCATCAGCGTAGGCTTGCCTGCGCCGTTTTCACCGACGATGGCGTTCACCCGTCCCGCATAGATTTCGACGCTGATGTCCTTCAGCGCCTTCACGCCCGTAAAGGACTTGCTGATCCCTTCGGCCTTGAGCACTGTTTGGGATGTTATCTGCGTTTCGAGCCTCGGCGTCATGGCTGATCAACCCATTGCAGTTGAATCGGCACCACGCGCAGCGGTCTGTACTCCGGCCGTTCGTCATTGACCGTGGCGGCGCCGACAAAGCGGATGCGCCGTCCAACAGCCGCTGCAGCGACCACCGGCGGCAGTACCTCATCGACGACAATCCTGTTGATGGCCGCAGAGATCGAGTTGAACTCCATGGTACTGGGGAAATCGCTGACCCTCACCAAGCCGGAGGCGTCGCGAATGTCGTTGCCGAAAATATAGTCGGTCAGTATGACGACCTCCGGATCGCCGCTCTTTAGGCGGATCGCCAGCGACTCATCAGTGAGGGCTGCGATTTCGCCTTGGCCGCGCACCAGAAACGAACGGCTGCGCGAAACGTCGAGCGTACAGCCGTAGCGGTTGACCGCGGTTGCCATATCGGCGGCGAACAGTTCCAGCAGGTGCTCGACCTCTACAGCGCGTTCGCTTTCGACCTGAAGCTTTTGCCAAAAGTCAGCACCATAGTCGGCGGCGTTGAACTTTTGCAGCAAGAGCGCCTTGTGCCGCTCGCTCAACTTTTCGAAATAAACCGACTGCGAGAGCAAAAGCGCAACGGCGAGGGTCAAGAGAACATATCTCACCACTTTCATAAGAGCTTATTCGGCCTTTCCGTAAGCGAAATACTGGTCCACGTTCTCACGCGTAACCAACTCGACGGCAATGGGGATCTTTTGCTCAAAGTCCCTCCTGCCCTTCTGGTACTCGTCGGCAAATTCCGCGGCTTTTTGCGCCATCACCTTGGGGAACTGCATGCCGGTGGCGGCGATCTTGCCGTCACGAATGGCGTCGATGACGTCGGCGGCGCCGTCGAATCCAAAGATCATGATCTTATCAGCTTTGCCGGCTGCGGCGACCGCCTGATAGGCGCCCATGGCCATGGCGTCGTTGCCGCAAAAGACCGCGTCGATGTTCGGGTGCGCCTGCAGAATCGACTCCATTACCTCCATGGCGCGGTTGCGGTCGAAATCTGCGCTCTGCTGAGCGACCATCTTCAGGTCGGGATAGTTGTCCACCACGCTGTGAAACCCGCGCGAGCGGTTCCAGGTGTTGTTGTCGCCCACCAGTCCCAGAAGCTCAACGTAGGTTCCCTTTTTATTGAGTTTCTTCACAAAGTATTGACCCAAAGCCACGCAGCCGCTGTAGTTGTCCGACAGAATCTGGGTGACGGCGGCGGTGGAAGAATTGATCTCGCGATCCATGCAGAAGGTCGGAATGCCGGCCCTTTTCGCCTTTTCGACGTTGGCGATCGAACCGTCGGCGTCAATGGGGTTGAACAATATGGCGCGATAGCCTGCGGCGATAATGTTGTCGAAATGATCGGCCTCTTTGGCGTTGTCGTTCTGCGAATCGAAAATGACCGCCTCGTAGCCCAACTCGATCGCCCGCTGTTTGGCGGTTTCGCCCAACACCACGAACCACGGATTGTTGAGCGTCGAAATCACCACTGCAATTTTCGCCGGACCTTTTTCTTTCGTAGCGCAGCCAAACGTCATTACCCAGCCTAAAGCAGCGATCGCCAAACAGATCAAACATTTTTTCAACATGACGGTTCTCCTTGAATGTATTCTATTTTTATCGACTCTTTCAAAAAAGATCGCCCTCTCTTTCGTACCGTTCGTCTATTTGGTGTCTTTCGTGGTACTCGTTATGCAATCAAGAACTTGATGCCGTGCTTTTCGAAATCGCGGCGCTGCTCGTCGGTGATGCCGTCGTCGGTAATCAGATAGTCGATCAGGGCCAATGCGCCCAAACTGGCGAGCGCCTGTTTGCCGATCTTGGTTGAATCGGCGACCAGATAGACCGTGCTCGCCGCCTCGATCATCGCCTTTTTTACCGGAAGGTCGCTCAGGCTCGGATATGTCAATCCCGCCTTGAGGGTGATGCCGGCAGTCGCCAAAAAAAGTTTGTCGGCATGAAGGTTGACGAAAAAGTCCGCCGCCTTTTGGCCGGTCAGCGACAGCGTCGGCGCCTTGAACTCGCCGCCGGAAAGCAACACCGTTACTCCCGGTCGACCGCCGATAATCATAGGAATATTGACGGCATTGGTGATCACCGTCAGATCGCGGCGTTCGGGCAGATGGCGCGCGACCTCGGTAACCGTAGAGCCGGAGTCGAGAATCACGGTGTCGCCGTCCTCGATCAGGTCCGCAGCCATCTGGCCGATGCGTGCTTTGAGATCCATGTTTTCACGGTGTTGAAACGTCAGCGACTGCACCTGTGTCGAGAGGCTCTTAAGGTAAGCTCCGCCGTGCTCACGAATGATAAGGTCCTCCTGCTCCAACCGGTCGAGGTCCTGGCGTATGGTGACCTCGGAAACCTTGAAGATTTTACTCAGATCGGCCACTCGAGCGCTGCCGTCCTCGGTCAGCAGCTCGAGTATTTTCTGTCTTCGTTGTGCGGCCAGCATGTTCACCTCACCGCCTTTCGTTTGCTTTCGTTATTTTATTTTATCGATAGTTTTCGTAAATATCAAGGCCTTTTATTAATATTTTCGAAAAGTAATCGTAAATAGTGCTCCATCGTTTTGAAAAAATCAAAAATGATAGAGTTTTGCTCGAAAAGCTGTATATTTTTTCGAAATTCCAATTCGGAGGTCAGGATGATTTCCAAATGCATCGTGTTTGAAGCTCCAAACCGCGTCCGGCTGGGCGAATTAGAAGTACCTGCACCCGCCGCGGGTCAGGTGCTTGCACGCACTTTTTATACCGGCGTCAGCACGGGAACCGAAACACGGGTTCTGCGCGGCAGTGAAACGAGCAGCTTTCCCCTCATTCCCGGATATGAGAACGTCGGCCAAGTCATCGAGGCCGGCGCCGGCGTCTCTTTCAAGCCCGGAGACCTCGTCTATGTCGGTTCCAGCGAATTCACCGGCCCATACACAAAATGCTGGGGCGCGCAGGTTGAAATTGCCTTGGCGAACGCCGAAAACCTCATCCCGGTGCCGGCGGAACTGGATCCTCTGCAGGCCCTGTACGTCAAGCTCGGCGGCATTGCTCTGCACGGCGTCAAGCGCGCGCGTGTGACGGCGCAGGACAAAGTTGTGGTCGTCGGCTTGGGTCTGATCGGACATCTGGCGGCACAATGCGCCAAAGCCTTCGGCGCCACGGTCATCGCGGTGGACAAGGACGACGAGCGCCTGCAGATCGCCCGTACGGCGGGTTTTAATCATGTCCTTGACGCCAAAGCGCTCGACTTGGAAACGAGGGTCAAAGAGATTACCGGCGGCGGCGCGGACGTTGCCGTCGATGCCACCGGCGTGGCCGCGGCCGTTGACAAAACCGCCCGTTTGGTCCACGGCAAACCATGGACACCGCCCTATCCGCCGTCGGCGCGCGTCGTGCTACTGGGCAGCTATACTGATCCGCCGTCATTTTCCTACCACCCCACCCTTTTCGACAACGAGCCGGATATTTTGCCTTCGCGCGACGTGGTACGCGAAGACTTGTTGGAGATGATGCAGCTCCTTGCCGTCGGGCGGGTCAAGCCGAAGATTTTGCCCGCGCGAATTTACAAGGTGGCGGAAGCACCGCGCGCCTATGAGGAACTGGTGACGCAAAGACTGATGCGGGTCGTTTACGACTGGAGATAGGAGAAGATCATGAAGAGACAAGTCCATCTTGCGGTCATCGGTGCCGGCATGATCGGCGATGTTCATGTCAAGACAGCTCGTGCCGACGGTCGCGCCGAAGTGAGTTGGCTGGCGGCACGCACGCCGGAGACACTTGAGAAAAAAATGCAAACCTTCGGCATCAGCAAAGGCACGCTCGATTATCGCGACATTCTCCGCGACCCGGCGGTGGATGCCGTGGTCATCGCCTCACCGCCTCACACCCACGCGCAGATGGCCGTCGACGCGCTCGAAGCGGGCAAGCATGTGCTGCTGGAAAAACCGATGGCGATCAACCGCGAAGAGACGGCGCGGATACTCGCCGCCGTCAAGGCTCATCCCGAGTTGACGGTGTTGGAGTGCAGTTGTCGCCATGCGCGTCTGCAGCCCAAGTTCCGCCGTGTCAAGCAGTTGATCGACGAAGGCGCCATCGGCGAGGTTTATCACATTCACCACAATCATCTGATGCGCGGAACGTTTATCGAATACAACCCGGCGGGGACGTGGTCTCTCGACAAGTCAACGGCCGGCGGAGGACCGTTTCTCGACTGGGGCGTGTATGACCTCTCGTTCCACCTCGGCGTTTTAAACGATCGCCCGAACCTCGTCGATCTGAAGGCATTCGCTCGCGGCGGCCTAAAAGTATTTGCCGACGGGAAAACGCAGCGAGGCATCGAGGAGCACGGCGCCGCATTCATGGAGTTCGATGGCGGTCTGACGTACTATTACGAGCGCGGCTCCGGCGTCCACTGCGACGTCGCCAACGAGACGCGCATCTACGGGACGCGCGGCAGCCTGCGCTTCGGCTTTTGCAGTTGGGACCCGCCGACCATCGATCATTTTTTTCTCGACGGCAATCAAGAAAAGATGCAGACGCTGACCGTCGATTTTTCGCAGCACCGCGAGGACAATCAGGAGCTGATGAGCCATTTTTTCGACTGTCTGTTGGAAGGCGCCCGACCGATGATGCCGCCCGAACGCGCCGCCAAGCATTTGGAGATTTTGTTTAGGATTCTGGAGACCATGCAGCGGTAGGTTTAACTGGGGGGGATTCCCGCCTTTTGCCAAGTCATGACCCGGGCGGCAGGATGATGTTCAGATCGATTATTTCGCCGAACACCCGTCCGCCGATCATGTTGTATTCGTAGAGTATGTAAAAATCAGAGTCCTTTTCTAAAAGCATCTCTTTGAATCGTTGGTTTATGTGGTCGGCAATTGGATCAGAGAGCGCTTTGCGAACCGTTTCTTCCACCCCTAGCCCGCTGAATGCAGTCATGATGATGATGTACCGGCGCTCGTCCGGATGCAAATGGATGTTCAGCCCATAGTCCCTCTCATAAAACAAGTCCGCGTCTACGGTTATATTGATTCGAGCATAGCTCCGAGAGCGCTCCTTTGACTTGATGATGCGATGCGGATATAATTCCAGATCCAAACCGATCTCTTCTAAATAGCGGTTTAACAATCCCAGGGTCTTGAGCGGCCCGATGAATACAATATTGTCATTGCGCAACTGCTCTTCCGTCAATTGCGATGCAGTGGTCAGCGTCACCTCGCTGGCATATCGTTTGAGAAAAGGCAAGAGGGTTTCGAGCGTCGTCACGACGTTGGAGGAAAGATACCAGCTACGTTGATCGGCAAGGTTCGCGCGTTCCTGCGGATGTTGATCCAAAAACGCCTGCAGGTCGGCTTCAGAATTGATGGCGCCGTCGCGAACACGCCGGTCACCGAGGGTTTTGCGTTCTTTTACCATAAAAGCGAAATAGTCGCCCATAACGATTCGGATCGGAACTTTCGTCGCCAACATGTCCTTCCACATGGGGTGATTGGGGTCGACGTCGATTGCCCATCCGTTGTCCGACGAATGGCGATGAGTGAGAATCAGATTGAGCATCAGAACTACTATATTAAGCCCTAGCAATATCGCTGCCGTTATTGTGATCAGTTCGACGCGTCGAGTAGCTTTTCTACACTCCACCTTTTCGATGCGAACTTCATACTTGCCTTTCGGAATCACCAATCGTATTCTATCGTTTGCCCCTGCCGTCAAATAATACTTTTCGAGCTTTTTACGAATGGCATAAATATGCGAGCGCACCACCGATTCTTCATTCGCGTTGAATGTGCTCGACCGACCGAAATACTCGATGGCAATCTCGACTTCTTTGGGCGTTCGACCGGAAAGAGACGCTTCCACCAAGTAGCGAAGCAGCCCCCGATTGACTTCGGAATTTGCGAACTCTTCGTGAGTAAGAATCCGTTCCAGGTGTTCGAGAATAGTGCCTTTGTTGACGGTGGTTTCCATATACCTTTATGACTTTATATAGTATAACAATTATCAACAACTATGTCAACAACATGTTTATCACGGATGCAATTAAGCTAATAATACGAATATAGAATTGTTAATTATCAAGCTCATCTTCTCTTGAAAACGGTGTCCAATATTTCAATCGTTTACTCAATTTTTAAATGATTTTTTAATGGTTTATCATTAAAGATCAAACCGCTCTCCGACCATAGATGATCGGGTCTGAATTTTTTCGAGTATGTTTAACACGGTTATTGACTTTACTTTTTAGCCTAAAAAGCCTACGATTACGCCGAAATTGCTTTTTGGTTTGAGAATCGTTTTTTGGAGTGAGCACCATGTATAATATAAGCCGATTATGCTCCCTAACCGCTTTCCTCCTTTTGCCCTCCTGCCTCTTTTCATTCGCCGCGGGCGCCACCGGTCAAATCATCGGCGTCGTCACCGACAAATCCACCAACAATCCGTTGCCGGGCGCCAACGTCATGTTGGCAGGCACCAACTTGGGCGCCGCTACTGATCTGGTCGGCAGATTCCGCCTTCCTCTGGTACCGCCCGGAGACTATACGCTGGTGGCCAGCTACATCGGCTATGACGTCGTTTCGATGCCGGTCAAAGTGGAAATCAACCGCACGACGACAGTAAACGTCGAAATGGTTTTCCAAGTGCTCAAAGGCGAAGAAGTGACCATTACCGCCCAGCGTGAGGGACAAGCCGCAGCCATCAACCAACAGATTCGCGCCAACACCATCGTCAACGTTGTCTCCAGTGAGCGAATCCGTGAGTTGCCCGACAATAACGCCGCCGAGTCGGTGGGGCGTTTGCCCGGCATTGCAATTCGTCGCAGCGGAGGCGAAGGACAACGCGTCACGATCCGCGGAATGTCTCCCAAATTCAACCTGATCACCGTTGACGGCGAACAAATTCCGGCCACTGGCCAAGGTCGTGACCTCTTTTCCATTAAAGGTTCGGGCCCGGGTTCTGCCAGCACCCTGACCGACGACCGCTCCGTGGACTTGAGCATGGTCTCGTCCGAAGCTCTCGGCGGCATCGAGGTGTTCAAAGCGCTGACGCCGGACAAAGACGCGGACGCCATCGGCGGTTCGGTCAATTTTGTCTCCGGCAAGGCGCCCAGCGGTTGGCGCACGCGCGTCAATCTTTTGGGCGGCTATACCGGTTATCACAATTCCTTCAACAATGCTAAATTGAACGCCACCCTCAGCAATCGCTTTTTCAACGACAACCTCGGCGTGCTGTTTTCCGGCGCCTTTCATCGCGGCGACCGCAGCAGCGACCGCCAAACCGTCGATTGGATTTGGCAGGGCAAGGTGATCCTCAACGGGTTGACGCTGAACGACATTATCGAAACGCGCGACCGCTACAACCTCAACCTAAATCTCGACTATCAGATCGGCGATCACTCTACCATTTATTGGACATCGATGTACAACCGCGCCGACCGCGAGGTGATCAACCGCACCATGCGCCTTTCCATTCGCACAAACGCCGCCGAATATAACAGCAACTGGAGTAAACCTTCACTCTATTTTTACAGCTCAAACCTGCGCGGCGCTCACCAAACGCGCTTCGCAGACGTGGATTGGGGGTTGACCTATATCACCACGGTGGACGAGAATAAGTTCGGTTACGGGTATGGCTTTCAGCAATCGAGTATTTTTCAGTCGCTCGATTTCGTCGAAGAGCAGGGGCCGTTCGCGGCATCGAACAACGCCACTTACAATCTTGACGCGTGGGGCGGCGTACCCTGGGGCGGCGGCTTTTCCGCGCGCAACGACCGCAACATGACTGCTCAGTTCAATTTGAAAAAGCAGTTTCGCTTTCTTTCAGCCTTCAGCGGCTACCTCAAAGCCGGCGGCAAGTATCGCGACAAGCACCGCACCCTCGAGTCCCGCGGTTTGAAAGTACGAGGCACCGATTTCTTGGACGCCTATATCGCCGATCACCCGGACATCAAGGTCGTGCGCACCAACGATTTGTCGATGAGCAACTTTTTGGGGGCTTACGACCCTGGAGATTTTTTCCACGGTAATCACCCTTTTATCGCCACCCTCGACCATAAAAAGCCCAAGGAAATGTTTGATCAGTATCGTCATCTTTGGCGTAAAGTGGTGGCAGACGGCTTGGACGATTACACCGCCGATGAGGCGGTCGCCGCCGGCTATTTGATGGGCGAGTTGAGTTATAAAAAGCGCATCACTTTTGTCGGCGGAGCGCGCTATGAGCACTCGGTCAACGACTATCAGGCTATCTGGCGCACCGACATCATAGAAGATTATTTTACGTCAACCGTCGCCGACATCAGAGGCGTGTTCAAGGACACCACCTCGACCAGCACATATTACAGTTGGTTTCCGCAATATCATCTTAAAATCGGTGTTCTGCAGGACAGCGAGATGACCAAAGGCTTAGACCTCAAGTTGGCCGCCACCAAAACCATGTCCCGTCCCGATTACCTAATGCTGGCGCCAAAATATTACATTTCTGCCACCAAAAATCTGGTCGAACGCGGCAATCCTGACCTCAAGCCCGCCATCGCTTGGAACTATGACGCGTTTCTTACCGGCTATTCCAAACTCGGTATGCTCACAGTCGGCGCTTTTTACAAAAAAGTGGAAGAGATTGCCTTTTTGTTCGCGCGCAAAGCCCGACCCGAGCTTGACAACGTCAGCGATCGTTATACAGTGATCGACCCCCAAAACACATCGGAAATGACCATAATCAAGGGAATCGAAATCGAGTTGCAAACCAATTTCCGATGGCTGCCCAGTCCTTTTGACGGCATCGTGCTTTACGGCAACTATACCGGCATTCAATCCGAAGCACGCTACCCATGGACCTATGTCAAATATGATCCCAAGACCTTTAAAACCATTCGCATCGACTCTTCGCGCGCCAACCAGCTGCCGGGACAGGCAAACAATATTTACAACATTTCCCTGGGTTACGACAAAGGCCGTTTTTCTGGGCGTATCTCGTATTATTTTCAAGACCAGATTTTGGATTGGCTCGGCGAAAACGAAGAACTGGACGGCTGGATCGACGACTATGAACGCATCGATTTGAGCGCCTCTTTTCGTCTGACTGAAAAACTGCGGCTGCTGCTGAACGTCAACAACCTTATCAATCGACACGACCGGTCGTTCATGGGCGTCGGTCGTTATGTGAATTCGGAAAGCATTTACGGCACGCACGCGGAATTCGGCATTCGCTATGATTTTTAAGCAAAACAAATCGATAAATTAAGCAAAGGAGGTGTGAACGGCTCGTAATTTTCTGAAACCCATATTTAACAAATCATTTTATTGGAGGCAAAACATGAAAGCGTTTTTTGGTAAAGCAGTGGTTTTTACGGCGGTGATCGTCATGATCGCATCCGCCGCAACTTTTGCACAAATGCGGCAAGTGGTCATCGAGAACAGCGGCATGCTTGATTGCATTCAGGATGCCATCACCGCCGATTTGGCGGCGAACGGCGAAGATGTGGTCAACAACACCAAGTACATTCTACGTCGCGGTGAGACCTATGTGCACTCGACGCAGTATCAACCCAGCCACAAGGTGTGGCTCGAAGCCGAACCCGGCGACGGTCCGCTTCCGCGCATCCTCGGCGTCAATACCGGAGGCGAGGCGCCGCGCTTGGTGCGCTCGACCAACAGCATGACCTTTATCGGCATCCGCTTTGAAGGTCTCGATTCCGACGGCAACCACACCGACAACGCGCCGCTGCGCCAACGCGGTTCCGGCACGACTCTGACCGCAAAGAACTGCATCTTTTCAGATCATCGTTTGGAAGTCGGCCGGGTGGACGGTATCGAACAAAAGTGGCACTTTGAAAATAATTTGGTGGTTAAGAATTTCCAGAAAAACTTTTGGGACAAAGGCTATACCTTTTCATTCAGCAACAACAAAACCGACAGTTTTATCGTCAAAAACAACACCTTTTACAACTCGACCTGCGGTCTTTTTCACAGCGACGCCTCCAACGGCGGCAAGTACATCGAGTTTTCGCAAAACACTCTGCACAACCTGGGCGGTCTATACCAGGGCTATGTTTACCAGAACCAGTACAACGCGGCATTGGTTAACCTGGGACCTTTTCAAAACATCCTCTGTCAGGACAACTTGATCATCGACTGTATGACTTTCGGTTACCCGGCGGTCTGGGCCGACAACCTGTCGATCATCAATGTTGACCTTACTGATTCGACCGAGTCCATTATCGTACGCAACAACAACATCTGGCGCGACCCCGAATTTGCCGCACTCAATCCGGACACCCTGATTATGGTCAAGTGGTTCGATGCTGATTTAGCATCGCTTATCGGCGACGGTTCAGCGGTCGGTTTCATCAGCGAGCCGGTCGCGTTCAACAAAGTACCCAGCGTCGCCCCGATGAAGGACGCGGTTTCCGCTTACTTTTCGGCGCCGGACGCCATGTTCAATCCCGATCTGATCGCGTTGGACGAATCGATAGATCCTGCTGAAGTTGATTACGGCTATACGGCCAAATTGTCGCCGACGGTAAGCACCACCGGAGGACCGCTGGGCGCCGCGCGTTGGTATGCCGGCGTCAAGGTCGGGGTTCAGTCTGAAAAGGCACCGACCGTCGAGTCGTTTGCGCTGCGCGGAAACTATCCGAATCCCTTCAACCCCTCGACGGCCATACGCTTCGATCTGCCCAAGGACGCCAACGTTCACGTTCAGGTGATGAACCTGCGCGGTCAGGTTGTTTATCAATCGCCGGAAACCTTGATGAGCGCCGGCAGCCGCGAACTGCACATCGACGCTTCCGACTGGACATCGGGCGTCTATGTCTATCAAGTTTCGGCCTTTGATGGGCGTACGAACCACACGGCAAGCGGCAGAATGCTGCTATTGAAGTAAGGCCATCTGACCTAAACGGAAATAGCGTTTAGGGGTCGTCGATCTTGATGACGGCTGAAAAACCGTAACCATCGAGGGCTATGCAGACCCTGCATAGCCCTTGTTTTAGAAATACATCGGCAAATACCATGAAACAGATGCACAATTTTCTGATTTGTACATTGTCCTTAATCGTTGCCTGCGGTACGCCGAGAAAGTACGGTAAGCCTTTTCTTCCGCCCGCCGGCAGCCGCCTGACCTTTATCAACCAGCAGTCTTTTCCCGGCTATGCCGAGCAGGAACTGCCGAGGCCTTTTGGATTGGCGTTCTATGCGGGCCTCGGACAAGAGGTATCGGTCGAATGGCGCACCGGCGCCCGCATCCGTTCGCTCGACAGTCTGCTCGAACAATTAGACTCGACGGCGCCGTTGATCCTGCTGCGGCTGACCAACAATCAAATGATCTATATGCCCACCGGAAAGCACGACGAGCGCATCAGGGCGTTGGCGCAAACCTTGAAAAAGTATCGTCAACCGATCTATTTGGCACCGGGCTACGAGGTCAATAATCCGCGCTTCGAAATGGACCCGCAAGCGTATGTTCAGGGCTGTCGTTATTTTGTCCAAAAGCTGCGGGAACAACGTGTGCGCAACGTCTCGTTCGTGTACCATGTGATTGCGATGAAGCCGCGTTGGGACAAGCCGATTCACTTGAATGACTGCTACCCCGGCGATGCCTATGTCAATTGGCTGGGACTATCGGTGCAGAACACTTCGCCGCACCATTTTCCCGAGGACGGCTATTTCGAAGGTCCTCTCTATGATCAAGTCGCCACCTTTGCTCATGCGCACAACCTGCCGATCATGATCTGCGAATCCAGCACCCGCTCGGTGGCCAAAAACTATGGTTTCACCGGCGATTCGCTGTGGGCCGATTGGTATCAGCCGTTCTTCAAGTTGCTCAGCGCCCTGAATGCCCGCGCTCTGTCGCACACGTTTTACGGCTATGATGACGAGGTCATCCTGTCACGTTGGCGCGAGGAGATGAGCAAAACCTGTTACCTGCACGCCCATCCGCAGCCGCATCGAGTGCTTGGACGCGGTATCAAGTCATCGTTATTTTGAACGCATGAGGTTGTTGTGAAGTCCCGAATTTTTTCTTTACTCCTTATAGGCCTATCGTTTATACTGGGTGCACAGACGGTGACGGTGGACTGGAACGACGTCCGCCAAACCATAGACGGTTTCGGCGCCAGCGACGCTTGGTTTGCCGACGAGCTGATCACGCACCCAGACAGATCAGAACTGCTCGATCTGTTGTTCAGCACAGAAACGGGTGCAGGGCTGTCGATCCTCCGCCACCGTATTCCACCCAATATGGCCGATTGGGAGGACGGCGCCATGGAACTCACCAGCAACGATCTAGATTTCGGCACCGTCGCTTTTCACGGCGTACGCTTTCAAAACATCAACATACCCCCCGCGGCAGTAATCGAGCAGGCCTATATCCAGTTTACCGCCAAAGACGACCTGTCGGCGCCGTGTGTATTACAGATCAACGGCCAAGCCGCCGACAACGCCCCGACTTTCGAAATAACGGCTGGCAACATCTCCGGCCGCCCCCTAACCTTAGCCACAGTCTCATGGAACGTTCCGGTTTGGATCGACAAAGAGCGCACCTCCAAGCAACAAACGCCTGATTTGAAAGAGATCGTTCAAGAGGTCGTCAACCGTAGCGGTTGGCAAAGCGGCAACAGTTTGGTGATCATTCTGCAGAATCTGACCGGCAAGCGTTCAGCCTATACATTCGACAACAATCCTGCACAGGCGCCCGAGTTGGTCATTCGCTTTCATTCTTCCCAAACCCTATCCCGAAAAGTGATCGACAAAAAAGACGACGCCGAAGAGCACGGTACAAGTTACCTTACTTACGGCGCTAGGCTGACAAAGGAAGCCTTCGCACGCGGTTGTGAAAAGGTGTGGGCCGCCGCATGGACGCCGCCCGCCGAATGGAAGACCAACGCCAATCACAGTCAGGGCGGTTTTCTCAAATCGCCGCACTATCAGGATTGGGCGGACCGATTGGAACTCTATCGCGCCGAGATGGAAAAGCGCAGCGGCATTCCCTTGTACGGCATCTCGCCGCAAAACGAACCGGGCTACAAGACCTGGGAGTCGTGCGAGTGGCAGGCGACGCAATTCCGCGATTTCATTAAAAAACACCTTGGTCCCACACTGGCGCCCGATTGCCGCATTATAGTGCCTGAGGAAACGAACTGGGATAACGTCGAGCCGTTTTATCGGCCGATCCACAATGACCCGCAGGCTGCGGTGTTCGTGGGTATCGTCGCCGGACACGTCTACGGCGGCAACCCCAACACCTCATACAACCATTTCGGCAAGCCGGTATGGGAGACCGAATGGTCATACGACACTTCTGCGGAGGATTTGGGCATCAACAATGGCCTGGTATGGGCGATCAACTTTTGGCGGCTGCTTGTCAACGCCGAGGTCAGCGCCTGCCATCACTGGTGGCTGGTCAATTTCAACGACGACGGCAAACAGCAGGGACTGATCGCCGCAACGCCCAACACGCCGGGCTACAAAGTCGCCAAGCGTCTGTGGACGCTCGGCAATTACAGCAAATTCGTGCGGTCGGGTTGGCAGCGCATTTCGGCAACAAAGACGCCTGCGGACAATGTGTTCATCGCCGCGTTCAAAAACAATGAGAGCCGTGAATTTGCCGTGGTCGCGATCAACAATTCATCGAAAAGCCAAAAGCTGACGTTTCGCCTAAAGGGGTTCAACGGCCCGTCGGTGACGCCGAATCGCACCTCGAGCTTTGAAAATCTCGCGGAGTTGGAGGCGCTGCCCGCCGATTCTTCTTTCACCGCCGAATTGCCGGCCAAAACCGTAACGACATTTATCGGACAGGCAGTCGTCAGCGATGTGAGCAGCCGTCGGCAGGATACTTACAGACCCGAACGCACGGTGCTCAAGCAAAATCACCCTAATCCATTTAATTTCTCGACCACAATCGAATACTCACTGGCCGAATCTCTGGAGGTTTCCTTGGATGTTTTTGACATCAACGGACGACGCGTAAAAAATCTTGTCTGCGGCGAGCAACCGGCGGGCGATTATGCGGTTTACTGGAACGCCCTTGACGAAATAGGCCGCAAAGTACCGAGCGGCGTTTACATTTGCCGCCTGCGCATAGCTACCGACGGGCTGTCCGAAGAGCGCTGCCGAAAAATATCGGCGGTGAGGTGACAACCATGTTTGATAAAAAAGCATTACATAAACTATATGGTGGGGGTTCGGTGCTTTTGATGTTGTTAATGCTGTGGCTGAACGGTTACGCTCGAGCGACCGAGCCGTGTCCGTGGAAAAATCCGCACGCCGAGCTTTCCATCCTATTGTTCGGAGACACCAACATCCAGAACCGCGAAAATCCCACCGATGCCTTTCGTTATTTGCTGCCGACGCTGCTCGACGCCGATCTGCGCATCGGCAACCTCGAAGGCCTGCTGTGCGGCAGCTCAAAAGATCCCCATGTTCCTGACATTCCTCACAAGCCCGGCTGGAAACACTCGGAGCCTGAAATGGTTAAAGCGCTGATCGATGCGCAATTTGACGCCGTGGCCGTGGCGAGCAACGTCAGTTGGCCGTGGCCCGCACTGATGAAAAGTCTGGCGCTTTTGGACGAGCACGGCATCCGTTATGCCGGCGGCGGCGAGAACCTTGATGCGGCGCACCGACCGGTCATATTGCAGAAAAACGGCGTACGCGTCGGCTTTTTGTCCTATGCCTGCACGGTGTTTCCGTACCTACACGCGGCGGACGAGAGCACGCCGGGCATAGCCGCCCTGCGCGTAGATACCTGGTACAAGCCGCCGCGCAATCTCGACAAACCGGGCACGCCGATGGAGATCATGACCATACCCGTTGAAGCCGACTTGCAGCGCATGACACAGGACATTAGGGCGCTCAAAGAGCAAACAGACGTTGTGATTTGCTCATACCATTGGGGGCGCTCCTTTCACACGGAACTGATCGACTATCAGATCGCTCTCGCCCATGCCGCTATCGACGCCGGCGCCGACGTCATCATGGGGCACGGCAACCACGAGTTGGGTGCGATCGAGGTCTATCGCGACAAACCGATTTTCTATGGCTTGGGCAATTTTGTTTTCGACTGGGAAAAGATGTTCGACCGCAGCGACGGGCTGTTAGCCAAAATCGATCTGAAGGCCAAGCGCATGACCAAAGTCTCGGTTGCCTTCCTGCGTCAGAATGACGACAAGTATTCGCAACTTCTCGATCCCAACATCGGCGCTGGCGCTGAACTGTTTCAGATGCTTAAATACAGAAGCGCAGGTCGGTCGCATCTCGTCGTCGAAGACAAGGCGATTGTGGTCGAACCGCTCCGAAATCCCTAACCAATGTGGGAAATGATCATGAAATCCTTTGTTCTTTTTTTGATTTTGCTTTGTCTGACTACGGCTGATGCCCAGCAGTATCTGAACTACCAGTTGCGCCTGGAACCGGTGTGGTCGCGGGTGGCGGACGCACTGGGCGAAGCCGGTTCCGTAGAGAGCGTCGAGTTTTCTCCGGACGGCAAGCACATCGTCAGCGGCACAAAATACGACAACGCGGTGGTCATGTGGCGCACCTCGGACGGCGCCGAGTTGTGGCGCGCATACACAGCGCAGGAGATCGAGCGCGTCGGCTGGTCGAGAGACGGCAAGTATGTCGCCGCAGGCAGCGAGGATTATCGCGTCACCGTGTATGACGCCAAGACCGGCGCGGTGTTTAAAATCCTCGAACACACACGCGGCATTGACGGCCTGACCTGGTCGCATCGAGGCAGCCTACTGGTCACCGGCGAAGAGGTCACCGAACTCGCCGAAGGCAAAAAGCAGGGCTGGATTCGCGTTTTCGACATGCCGGCGGGCAAGGAAATACAAACCATCGATTTCGGCAACACCGTCAACGAGCTGTTTTTCAGCAAGGACGACCAGTACCTGCTGGCAGTGGGACACGGCGCGGTCAAAATCTACAACACCTCGGACTGGTCGCTCGCTCAAACGTTGACGCCCGGCTATTTCGTCGTTTTTACCGCCGGCGTCTTTTCACCGGACGCCAAATACGTGCTGGCCGTCGGTCAGGGCGGCACCTCGCGCGGCAATGCCTATCTGTGGGACTGGCAAAGCGGTGCATTGCTGAAAACCTTCAATCATACCGGCAAAAAGATCGAGACCGTGGCCTGGCACCCCAACGGCCATTACATCGCTCATGCCGGCCATGATCCCTACATTTACGTCTATCGAGTCGCCGACCTCCTGCAGTTCGAAAACGATTACATTCCGGTAGCGCATCAGGTCTGGGCCGGCGACAATTCGGAGTATATCGATTTCAACGCCGACGGCAGCTTTCTGTGCAGCGCCCATCAAAACGGGCTGATCAAACTGTGGGTGTGGATGGGCGAAGACCCGGCGCTCAATGCCAAGCGGCATAGCTGGATCTCCGACCAACAGCGGGATGCCGAACAATAGGCTGAGTTTTGCAAAGTCACTACTTGGCGTAACTCGGCAATGCCAATATTTTGTTGAACGATAATTTTTTTTCAAAAGAGGAAATAGCGACCATGAGATCAACAAAACAGATTCTTTTGGGTATGAGTGTATTGTTACTATTTGCCGTCGCAAAATTATTGTCTGCCGTTTTCTCATTTCAAAAGACGTTGGACGACGTCATCACATTTCAGTACGATACCCTTTATGTTGAAGCATTGGGAAAAACGTTTCGCCTGCATGGGTTGGTGACCGAATACCAAAGACAGGCAGATACAGGGGGGAATACCAGCGTTCGCAATATGAGCAGTGAAGAGTTGGAATGGAAAACACAAGGCTATTATCAGCGAAACCGGGATTTGGGTCAAGTGTTCATTCCTAAAAAGAACACGCGGGTAAAGTCCATTGTGCTCAGAACAGGTCCGGCTGCAAGCGCAGTTTTGCATGGCGCTCCGGGTTCGAAGGTATTTATGCAATTTTTTGAAATTATCGGCGATCCGGTTATTAACGATAACGGAACCCCCAAAGGAACGCCGGCAACGCATGGCTTTACGACCAACCACCGAGCCGATGATTTCATTGAGGGTGTTGAATACAAGAGTTTGCCGACGATCTATGTCGGCGTTTTCCCCAACATTCCAATCACAAAGGACGCTCAGGGGAATATGGTCGGTAATGCCGGTAATCTCTATTACATGAGATGGAGATTCGAAAACCCCATTTTTTTCGAGGCCAATAAACGGTACGGTTTTGTGGTGGGTTTTCTGGATGAGGGCGCGGGTTTGGGATTTACCTTAGCCAATGTTAACCTCGCCGCCATATCGGATGAACCCAGTCTGAACGATCGCCATACACCTTACAAAGGCGGCTGGTGTTTCCGCCGTGAAGGGGACGGCACTTTGCCCCCTACCCTGTATCCCGGTGAGAACCCCCCTGAATCCGATGCTTTGGTTCAGCTTTTAAAGTCCGAGTCGTTGTTCCCCCCCAGCTCCAATCGGTTCAGACTGTCTCCAACCTCCGACGGCTATCCCGATGTAGATACCTACCGTGCTTATGAGTTTTACATTGAAGAAGAAATTGCCGGCAATGTTGCAATTGAGTTGAATGATGACGAATTGGCTTTAGAAGCGGGAAGGGAATATTCTCTAAAGCTGATACAGAATTATCCGAATCCCTTTAACCCTTCGACGACCATTCGGTTTTCGATACCGGAGCAGTCGCATGTAACGCTCGCGATCTATGATTTGCTGGGAAGAGAGATGGCGGTGCTCATCAACGACGAACTCGCTGCCGGGACCTATCAGCAGGTTTTCGATGCAAGTCATCTTTCGAGCGGTGTTTATTTGTATCAGCTTCGAGCGGGAGAACGGATCGAGACGAAGCGATTGATGTTGGTGAAATAAGGTCTTTGCAAAAGCTGGGCAAACAGAGTATTTGCCCACCATAATTTTTCTGCCGTTGAGAAACGGTAAAAAAATGGTCCGGATTATACAACAAGGCCTAGATTTTCCAGCTACGGCTGTGATGCCCGTTCGCCTGAGCGAAAAGGCGTATGACCGTATTTTCAAGTATTGAATGATTTCTTTACGTGAAAAATTAAGTAAAATGTTATGAATCGACGAACCTTTTTTAAAACCACAACAGCGGCATCTTTGGCTGCTGCACTTCCTCTAAAAAGCCGTGCGCAACGGCACGTCGGCATTCAAATCGGGCCGGTGTCGTTCGTCGACGAGGGCGAAGATCAGGTGCTCGATAACGTGCAGTCCTTGGCGCGCGCCGATCACATCATTATCCCAGTCTTTGCCTACAATCGCGGGTTGGCGGGCCGCGGCTACTTGGACGGCGAGGGCAGTTTTGACGCCGAGGTCCCGGATCACGGTCTACTGCAATATGACCCTAACTGGTTCCACGGCGGCTATTACGCCACGCCGAATATGCGGTATTACCAAAACACCGTGTTCAAAGATTTTCGCGCACCCGAGTTCGGCGATTACGATGTGCTGGCGGCCATTTTGCCCAAAGCCAACGCGCGCGGCCTGGCGGTTACCGCCATGATGGCCGATAATTTCAGAGGCAATCTGCCGAACGCCGACAAATTGTTCGGCAAACGTTTGGATGGGACGACGCGGGCGCAGGTCTGCTTTAACAATCCCGAATACCGCGCCTTTTTATTCGGGCTGGTGGAGGATTGTGTGCGTTCGTACGACATCGATCAGCTCCTCTGGCGCTCGGAGAAAGAGGGGCCGCTGACCGAGGCGCTGCATCTGTTGTACTTTCCTACGCCGCAACTGCCCGGCTGTTTTTGCGAATTTTGCCGCGTGCGCGGCGAAAATGAGGGCATCCGCTTCGAACGCGCCGTCGCCGGTTATGAGGAACTGGTCAAGTTCACCCAAAAGGGTTGGCGCGGCGAACGTCCGGCGGACGGCTCTTACGTCGCCTTTTGGCGAATTCTGCTGCGCTTTCCGGAGATTCTGCAGTGGCAAAAGCTGTTCGTCGACAGTCTGCACGATCTTTACCGAGGGCTCTACGCGCTGGTCAAATCGATCAAGCCGCAGGTGCAAGTCGGCTGGGGATTCTCCTCACAGCAGATTTTCAATCACCTCTACCGCGCCGACGCCGATATCCGCGCGCTCGACGGCTTGACCGATTTTTTGAAATTCTACGTCTATTTCACCGTAGGCGGCCCGCGTATGGCTCGCTATATCGAAAACGCAGGCAAAAGCATCTTTGCGGATCTGCCGCGCGATCAGATCGTATCGCTGGTTCATGCCCTCATGGGCTACGACGAGGGCGATTTCGAAACCCTGCGCCGTAAGGGGCTTTCCGACAACTATGTCTATCGCGAAACCCGACGGGCATTGGCCGGCGCAGAAGGAACCGGCATTACCATGTGGCCCGCCATTGACGTCAATCTGCCGGCCTATAAATTTTTCGAGGATTTCCACGACTATGTGCGCAGCTCTCCGGACATGTTGAAAAAAGCGGTGCACGCGGTCTTTCGCGCCGGCGCCGATCGTCTCCTTCTGGCACGTAAATATTCAGAAATGAAGCTGTCAAACTTGAAAGCCATCGGCGACGCTCTCGCCGAGTGGTAACGCTAACAAACGGAATGAATCATGGACGTTACTCGACGACAATTCTTCAAAACGACGGCGCTTTCAGGCGTCGCACTCTCCTGCCGAGGCTCTTCATCGCCGCAGGGCCTCACGGATTCTATCCTTCAGCAGGAGATGGATCGCCCGGTTTTAAAAAAAGAGCTGTTTACCGCCCCGGTCATCATCGACGATCTGCAACTTTTGCAGACCGGTGATTTTTACATCCTGCGCGCCCGCTCGCGCGATGGCTCGATCGGTTATGCAGTCTCTAACGAAATGCACATGACCTTTCTTTATCCGCTACTGATCAAAAAAATTCTGCCCTGTTTCCTCGGCAAAGACGCCCGCAACCTCGACGAGTTGATTGAAGGCGTTTATCGGTACGACAGTAATTACAAGTACCAGGGGTTGGCGTTCTGGGTGTGCATTGCCACGGTCGAGTTTGCGCTGCTCGATCTGTTGGGCAGAATTGCCGGCAAGCCGATGGGCGAGTTGATCGGAGAAACCCTCCATCGCCGCATCGCCGTCTATCAGGCGAACAACTATCGCGGTAAAAGCGCGGAGGAAAGTGCGGCTCTTATCGAAAAAAACGTCCGTGAGACCGGCGCCAAAGCCGCCAAGTTCAAAGTTGGGGGACGCATGAGCCGCAATCAGGACGACCCTCCGGGACGCACCGAAAAGCTCATCCCGTTGGTGCGCAAGGTGTTGGGCGACGACATCACCATCTATGCCGACTCGAACGGCTCCTACGACGTGCCCAACTCGATCCGCATCGGTCGCATGTTGGAGGACATCCGCGCCGGCTTTTTCGAAGAACCGTGTCCATTCGACCATTATGAAGAGACCAAACAAATTGCCGACGCACTCGACATCCCCATTGCCGGCGGCGAACAGGACAGCAGCTTGTGGCTGTTCAAATGGATGATCGCCAACCATGCCCTCCAGGTGGTTCAGCCCGACCTCTTTTATTTCGGCGGCATGATTCGCTCCATGAAAGTGGCGCGCATAGCGCAGGCTGCCGGCATCGAGTGCACGCCGCACATCAGCGGGACGGGAGTCGGTTATTTGTATATGCTGCACTTTGTCTCCGTTCTTCCCAACGCCGGGCCGTATCATGAATTCAAGGGGCTGCAGTCGGAGATCGATTTTCGCTGCGATACCTCTTCCCTGACCGTCGAAAACGGCATGATTACGGTGCCAAGCGGGCCGGGACTGGGCATCGAGTTCGAACCGAGTTTTCTCAAAAAGCTCAAACCGGTGAGGGCGTGAGCGCAGCCGCCTCATCCGTTTCGTTTGAACGCTTTAAGATGAAAGGAATTTTTAATTGAACAAATGGCGCCTAGCGGGGACATCGGGAGGGATCATCCTTTTTCTGGTCATGCTGTTTTCACCGCCGCCCGCAAACCTACAACCGGCGGGCTGGTTCACCGCCGCCGTGGGCGTGCTGATGGCGTTGCTATGGGTCTCGGAAACCGTGCCCATTCCGGTCACTTCGCTGCTGCCGCTGATTCTCTTTCCCTTTCTCGGCATTGGCTCGATCAAGGAGAGCGCCGTGCCTTACGCCAATCCGCTCATCTTTATGTTCATGGGCGGATTCATCATCGCGCTGGCCATGCAGCGCTGGAACCTGCACCGACGGTTGGCTCTGTCGATCATCCACCTCATCGGCATGCAACCGCGCCGCATCATCGCCGGATTCATGCTCTCGACGGCGCTGATCAGCATGTGGGTCAGCAACACCGCCACCGCACTGATGATGCAGCCCATCGGCCTCTCGGTTGTGGAACTGAGTCTCGCTTATGACACCGATAAGGCGGAAGCCAAGCGCTTTTCCACGGCGCTGTTGTTGAGTATCGCTTTTTCGGCCAGCATCGGCGGACTGGGCACCTTGATCGGCACCCCGCCCAACACCCTCTTGACCGGCTTTATGCACGAGACTTACGACTATACCATCAGTTTCGCCCGTTGGTTCGGCATAGGCCTGCCGATCGTCATTCTCGGGCTGCCGCTGTGCTATGCTGTTATGGTCTTTTGGCTGTTCCCGGTCAAACAGCTAGAGATCAATGGCGGCGATCATTTCATCACCGACGAACTGAGCAAAATGGGGCCGCTTTCTCGTCAGGAAAAGTGGGTGGCGATCATCTTTGGCGGTACAGCGCTCCTGTGGATTTTTCAGCCGCTGTTGGCAAAAATCATTCACGGCTTGTCGGACACCGGCATCGCGCTGATCGGCGCGTTGTGTACCTTTCTCGTGCCGGTCGATTGGGCAAAAGGGCAATTCCTTATGGATTGGAAGAGCGCCGAAAAGCTGCCGTGGGACATTCTGCTGTTGTTCGGCGGTGGGCTATCCTTGGCTTGGGCGATCAGCAATTCGGGCCTTTCGGCGTGGCTCGGCCTTCAGGTGTCGGCGTTGAGCGCCCTGCCGATTTTTTTGCTGATTATGTTGATCACCGCAGCGGTGGTGCTGCTCACCGGATTTACCAGCAACACGGCCGTGGCTGCGGCTTTTCTGCCGATTTCGGCATCAGTGGCGATCAGCATGGGACAGAATCCGCTGCTCTTTGCCGTACCTGCGGCGGTCGCATCGAGCTGCGCCTTTATGTTGCCGGTGGCCACGCCGCCCAACGCCATCGTTTACAGCAGCGGGCACATCCCCATCGGTCAAATGGTGCGCGCCGGCAGCGTACTCAACGTGGTAAGTATCATCCTGGTCACGTTGCTGTCTTATCTACTGGTTCCGGCCGTTTTCGACGTGCAGATGGGGGTTATACCCGATTGGGCGCTCGGCAAATGAGCGTTCAAAACTGTTCAAGAAAGGAGCTACTATGTCAGAACATTTCACCCATATTGCGGTCTATGAGGACTGCGCGCGCTTAATTTTGCATTACCCAAAATTTACCGAGGCGTTCAAGAGCAGCCTCACAAACTATTATGACGCCGGTCTCATGGGCAGCACCACACGCGGTGTGCATCTGTTTGCGGTGCCGATTTTGGAAAAATGGCGCAATCGCTGGAAGAGTGAGTCGTTGCGGCAGGAGGCCGAGATGAAAATCGCTTATGCGCTCGGCTGGCTTTTGCATCGCGCCTCGGATGAGCAGATGAAGCCGCTGCTGCGCGCTGTTCGGGCGGAAAACCATCCGATCTTTAATGATTTCGAAAATTCCGTTTATCACGATGCCATGTCATTCCGAATGGTTTACGGCGGCGGCAGCGTGCCGTCAGCGTCGACCAACGAATACTTTACCGGCGCGGTCTTTGACTACAATTTGCGCTCGCATCCGGCCGCCGGTGCGGTCGCCGTCGAGCGGGTCGAGCCCCTGCTCAACTGGATGTGGCAGCGCGAACTGTTGGAGAACAATTTGTTCATCGAGCAGGAACAAGATTTTGACCAATGGCTGGAAAAGGTGTTTAAAGTTCATCCCAAATTCAGCGAAGATTTTCGCGCCTACGAGGCGGCGTTTCAGGACCCTGATCCGGTCAAAGTGAAAAAGTATTATGACGAGGTCAATTGGTACAACCCCGGCGACGAGCTGCTGCAACTGGTGCGCAGCCTGCAAAGGGGCGAGTCGCCGACCATCGATCTGGCGACGGCTCTTGAGCGGGCGCGCACCCAGAGCCAGTACGCCCAAGCCATTGCTAAAGGCTACGACTATGTCAGAGCCGCAAGCGACTTTTTCGACGGCAAGGTTGAGAAAGATCTGGTCTATAAGGTTACCGACATGCCGACACAATTTCGATTTTAAGGAGGATGAGTTATGACGATGACGATAGATCGCCGTCAATTTTTGGCGGCTTTGAGCATCAGTGCCGCCGGCGCTGCCTTTTTGCCTGGCTGCGCGCCGCAGAACAGCTGCGGAACGAAACGTCGTCCCTCCAGCAGCGGCGAATTGACGTTGGTATGCCTTGCTTATGACGCGGTCACCCTCGCACCGCTTGCCTTTGACCTGTCCACCGATTTTAAAAATGCTCTGGCTGCCGACATGAACGCACCCTCTGCCGGCGATTTTTCGCACATCGGCGGCCTGGTGCGCGCCTCTGACAAACAGATGATCGCGTTGTTGCAGGAGATCGCCGAGCAACCCGGCGATGAGACACGCAACAAAAAGTTGGCATTGGCGCTCGGTTGGCTGATCGCACGCGCGGGCAGGAAGCATCTCGAACCGCTCTATATTCGCGAGGCCGAACGCGACCGGCAGACGCCGCCCGACATTATTATCTATCACGACGCGGTGTTGATGCGCGAGCTGTACGGTAAAGAGGCGCTTCCGGACGAGGTCTCGGCGCCGGAGGTCGAGAATCTGTTTCTTGAAATGCTGCCACGCATGATTACCCGCACCCACACGCTGACGCCCGATTACGAAGACGGCGAGCGTTGGGTGCTGCGCATCATGGCGTGGCGCGTGCGCACCATTTCGATGCTGCGGCGCTACGGTCGCGCCTACCATTCGCCCGATCCGCAGAAGGTTCATGCCTATGTTGTGCAGCCGAATTTTTATGACCGCAGCGACGACCTGCTGCAAAACGTGCGCGCCATTCAGCACGGCGAGGTCGTTGCCCGCGAAGAACTGGCTGCGGCGATTCGCTCATCGCAACCGCGTTGTCTGTATGCCGGAGCATTGCGCGGCGGACTGCGCGCGATTGAGGCGGCGCAGCGATGGTTTAACGGGCAGAGCACGGAGGAACGGTTCAGAGAAGCGATCGCCTAACCCTTCGGGTTTTATCGGACAAGAATTCATTATCCAAGGGGGTAAAAAAAGAGTTGATTGAACGGCAAATCCTTCTTACGTTGAGAAGGTAGTTTCTTTCGGTCGTCGGCTGATCGTAAAAGAGGCTAAATTCAACTTGGAGGTGACCATTGAACAAACTGATCGTTATTGCCGTTCTTTTCATTCTCGCCCAAAGCGGGGGCGCGCAGTCCCATTTCATCCTCAACGCCGACACCGGCAACGAAATGGATGACCTCTACGCCGTCGCCTATGTGCTGGGCGTCACCGGCGACGAATTGCTTGCCCTTTCCGCTGTGCATTTTAACAACGTTGATCTGCTGACCGACAGCCTTTGGAACAGCTATCCCACTAAAGGCATCCGGACAATGGAGATCAGCTACGCCCTTAATCAGCAGTTGCTCGAGTTCTCCGGCCGATCAGACGTCAAATGCATTCCCGGGGCGCGCAAAATCATCGGCCGCTCATGGGGCGGCAACGAGCCTCGCCCTTCCGAAACCTCGAAAATGATCATCGATGAGGCGCTCAAACGCCCGGCAGGCGAAAAGCTGGTGGTTTTTACCCTTGGGCCGGTCACCGACGTCGCCTCGGCGATCATCGAAAACCCTGAAATCGAAGAAAAGATCGTCCTGTACATGATGGGGGCAAACTATTATCCCGATCGCAAGGCTTGGAACAAGAACGAATTCAATGTGCGCAACGATCTGAATGCCTTCGATTATTTACTCAACTCGAACGTCGAGATGCACATCATGCCGGCAAGCACGGCATGGCGGTTGAAATTCAATCGCGAGCGAACGCTTGCCCTGTTGAACTCTCATCGTCCGCTCGACAAGCTCCTTGCCGAGCGGTGGGATCACGTCAACGCCAAAGAGACGTGGATCATGTGGGATTTGGCGCTGGTGATCGCCTTTTTCCATCCCGAGTGGGCGGTCGAGGAGGCGGTGCAGACGCCGCCGGAGAATCGGTCGCGTGAGGTGTTTGTCTATACAGACATCGACGCCGAGCAGATGGAGCATCACTTTTGGCAGATCTATCGAGACAAATTCCAGCGATAAGAGGCCTCGAGCGATCGATGCTTCCTTCTCAAGAAATCACATTTAACAAAAAATGCAAAGGGTTTTGAAATGAGAAATGATTTCGAAAAAAACGATGACGTGACTCGCCGCACGGTGCTCAAGGGCATTGCCGCGACCACCGTACTGGGCGCTTTGCGCGCCAACGCAGCCGTCGATCTGGACAAAATCGAGCGTGTGGCGCTCAACGGCAACATCAACCACTCGGTCAGCAAGTGGTGCTATACCTCCGGCGAACGCAAGATCACCTTTGAGGAACTGTGCGTCGCCTGCGCCAAGATGGGCATAAAGTCGATCGAGCTGCTGGCGCCGGAAGAATTGCCGACGCTCAAGCCCTACGGTCTCACCTGCGCCATCGTCTCCTCGCACTCGCTGACCAAAGGCCTGAACCGCATAGAACACCACGCCGAATGTCTGGCCAAGCTGCGCGCCGCCATCGACGCCGCCGCCGCACACGGCTGCCCCGGCACCATCACTTTTCCGGGTAACCGCGACGGCATGGACGACGAAGAAGGCATTCGCAACACGGTCCTCGGCCTCAAACAGATCGTCGTTTATGCCGAGAAAAAAGGGGTAACGATTCATCTCGAATACCTCAACAGCAAGGTCGATCACCCGGATTACATGTTCGATCACATGATGTGGGGTGTGGAGGTGTGCCGTCGAATCGGCTCCGAGCGGGTCAAGATCTTGTATGACATCTATCATGCGCAGATCATGGAAGGCGACATTATCCGCACCATTCAGCGCTATCACGAATACATCGGCCACTATCACACCGGCGGCGTGCCCGGGCGCAACGAGATCGACGACACGCAGGAGCTCTACTATCCGGCGATCATGCGCGCCATCGTCGCCACCGGGTACAAGGGATTCGTCGGCCAAGAGTTCGTTCCCAAACGCGATCCGCTGACCTCGCTGGCGCAGGCAATCAAGATTTGCGACGTGTAATCGCGCACATCGTACTGAACGCATCGGCAAAAGAGAGGAAAAAGATGAAAAAGACGGGAGCGATACTTTTGGCCGTTTTGTCGACGGCTATTTTCTCCGTCGTAGATGCCCAAAACCCGATCTTTCCCAACCACGATTTGTTCGCCGTCGGCGTCTATTACTATCCCGAGCACTGGCCTAAGGAGCAGTGGGAGCGCGATCTGAAAAACATCGCCGACTTGGGCTTCGAGTTCACCCACTTCGGCGAGTTTGCTTGGGCGTTTATGGAGCCGGAAGAGGGCAAATTCGATTTTGCCTGGTTGGACGAAGCGGTGGCGCTGGCCGCCAAGTACGGCCTGCCGGTCATCATGTGTACGCCGACGCCCACGCCGCCCGCCTGGCTGACGCACAAGCACCCCGAAGTGCTCATCAAGAACAGCGCCGGACTGCGCGCCGTACACGGCACCCGCCAGCACGCCTCGTGGTCGAGCCCGGTTTATCGAGAGTACGTCGCAAGGATCGTCCGCGAGTTGGGAAAGCGTTACGGCCAAGATCCGCGCATCATCGGCTGGCAGCTCGACAACGAGCCGTCTCATTACGGCTGGAACGAAGATTTCAGCGAGGCGGCGCACGCGCGCTTTCAACAATGGCTGCAGAAAAAGTACGGCGACATCAGTGCGCTGAACAAAGCGTGGGGAACGGCCTTCTGGAGCCAGGTCTATAACCGCTTCGACCAAGTCGCCATCCCCAACGAGACCCTCTCCCCCATCGATTTCATCAACCCGCATGCCGTGCTGGACTGGAAGCGTTTTACCGCCGATGAGGCCGCCGATTTCCTGCGCTTTCAAGCCGACATTCTGCGCAAGTATGTCAGGAATCAGTGGATCACCACCAACTATATGGCGACCTACATGCCGGTCGACCCTTGGCGCAGCGATGATCTCGATTTCATCAGTTGGACCAACTATCCGGTTTCCGGCTACGGCGAGGGCATCGGCAAAGAGGGATTTCGACGAGGCGATCCCTTTTCCGTGGGATTTCCAAGCGACCGATTTCGGCCCTACAGCAACGGCAGAATCGACGTCATGGAAATCCAGATCAGCCAGGTTTGCTGGGGTAACTTTAATCCGCGCATCTACCCCGGTATGAGAAGAGTCTTTCTCTATCACGCTCTGGCCGCCGGCAACTCGTTCGGCTGCTTCTACCGCTATCGCCAACCGACTTTAGGCTTCGAGCAGGACATCCTCGGCATCGTCGGCACCGACGGCATCACCCTCACCGACGGCGGCGAAGAGATCGTTCAGTTCATCAAGGAAATCAAATCGCTGCGCAGCCGGCTCGCCGGTAAAAAGGCCGAAATGCCGGCGGAACAACAGGCCCGCCGAGTCGCCATGCTGTGGAACAACGATCAGTACTGGATCACCAGCCATCGCAAACAGACGCAGCAGTGGAATTATATGGCGCTGTACAAGGGCTATTATGACATCCTCAAGTCCTTGGGCTGCACGGTGGATATTGTCTCCGAGGACGCGGACTTGAGCCCCTACGGCGTGGTCGTTGTGCCGGCATATGAACTGGCGGACGAAGCGATTGTCGCCAAGTGGCGGGGTTATGCCGAGCAGGGCGGACAACTGATCCTCACCGCGCGCACCGGCGTCAAAACCAAAACCGGTCATTATCCCGAGGCCAAACGTGCCGCGCTCATCGCCGATCTGATCGGCGCTCAAGTTGACTTTTACGACAACCTGCCGCCCGCTGAAACCGGCAGCGTTCTGTTCAACAATGCGACCTACTCGTGGAACACCTAGGCCGAAGCATTGACTGCGACCTCGGCCACGTCGTTGGCAACCTTTGCCGATCAGTTCTACAAAGGAAGGATCGCCGCAACGCGAAAAACTTACGGCAAGGGCAGCGTCACTTACATCGGCGTCGTCACCCATGACTATCAATTGGAAAAGGCCGTGGTCCGCGACGTTTTCGAAAAAGCCGGGATACCGACCCGCGACTATCCGCCGGGCGTCATCATCGACTGGGCGCAGGGGATGTGGATCGGCGTCAACTACAGCGACAAGCCCTATGCGCTTACGGTCGGCAAAACGGCGACTTTTCTCATCGGCGGCAAGGAGATACCGGTTGCGGGCGTTTCGGTGTGGATTGAGTGACGGCCGGCCCATTTCCCAAAAGCAGCCGTCTGAAGAGCGCGACGAAAGCGGTCGTTCCGCTCGCCTGCACGGGTTCGGAACAGCATGATTTTCCTTGGAACAAATTGAGGGCGAGAAGGCGTTAAAACAGTGCGTTCGAACAGCTGAATTCATCGACTAAAAATGAAAAGATGATGAGAAAAACGCTGTACATAGTGATTTGCCTTTTTTACCTCGCCTCCTCGGTCGGTTATGCGAGCATTGAGCACTATTGCCATGCCATGCAGGAGCATTCAGCGCATGGCGGCGGTTGTTGCGCGCACACCTGCTGTGCGTCTGTTGGTACAGCCGCCGCCCATCCCGTTGATTGCTGTGCCGCTGAGGCCGCCCAAAAAGGAAAAGCGGTTGAGACCATCAGCACAGGCCGATGCTGCGAAGAAATCAGCAGCTATCATCAAATCGACGAGCCGGGGACGCGTGAGTCGAATCCGACCGAAACTCAGCTTGACGATGCGCCTTCACTTCATATTTCACTTGACTCGCTCAAATGGTTTTTTGTTTTCCAACCGCTCAACCTTCCCACTGATCCGTCCTTTCAACTGAACCTCCCATTGCTGAACTGATCGACGTTTCTTTTGATCGATCCCTTTCAGCGCCGCATGCTGCCTTTTTGCTTGTTCTTTCCTGCAATGCGGCAGAACGATCCTTGTCGGAGGTACACCATGAAAAAGCAAATGATCCTTTCCCTAATGCTCATCGCGGGCTTTGCCTTTGCCGCGGATCAGCATCGCGATTCTGAGCACGTCGTCAGCGGTGTCGTGTACGGACTGCATTTCCACGGAGCGCATGCAGACACGGTTCCGCTGGTGTATGCAAACATCTATTGGGCGAACTCGAACGTGGGCACCACTAGCGACGGCGAGGGCCGCTTCAGCCTTCCAGCGATCGATCAGAGCAATCGCTTGGTGGTTCGCTACGTAGGCTACGTAAGCGACACATTGACGGTCGTCCCTCCCTCGCCCTTTTTGAGAATCTATTTGAAAACCCAGGTAATGCTCGACGAGGTTACGGTTCAGGCCGAGCGACCGCACAGCATTCACGACCTGCAGGCGACCGTCAACACCCATTCGATCTCCCAGCAGGGCTTGCGGACGCTGGCCTGCTGCAACTTGGCTGAGAGCTTTGAAAACACCGTTTCCGTGGACGTCGAACAGACCGACGCCGTGAGCGGCGCCAAGCGAATCAAAATGCTGGGGCTGGCGGGCTTTTACACGCAGATATTGGTCGAAAAGAATCCCTTGATGCGCGGATTGATCAGCCCCTTCGGGCTCGAATTCATACCCGGTTTTTGGATCGATTCGATCGATATCTCCAAAGGAACATCTTCCGTGGTCACCGGCTACGAGTCCACGACTGGCCAGATCAATGTCGAATTGAAAAAGCCGGAACAGGGCGAACCCTTGTCCTTGAACGCTTATACCAGTTCGAAGGGGCGTTCGGAATTCACGCTGACCGGCGCGCGTCCCCTCTCGCCGCGGCTTTCGACCATGCTCCTCGCCTATGGAAGCTATAATCAGCAAAAATGGGATCACGACCGAGACACCTTTTTAGACATGCCTCTGGTGACCCATTTGAGTCTGATGAACCGTTGGAAGTACAGCGGCGACGGCCGCGACGCCCAGATCGGTTTTTCGATTATCCGCGACGAACGAAACGGCGGCCAAACCGACTTTGATTTCAAAAGACCGAGGCCTTCGGCAGAGATCTATGGATCGCACAACCTTGTCAGCCGCTATCAGCTTTTCGCCAAAGCGGGAAGCATGATCTCTGAAAGCTCGAGCATCGGCCTGATCATGTCCGGTTTTGTTCACCGGCAGGAAAGTTTCTGGGGATTGAAAAGATATGACGGCGAAGAGTCCAGTCTTTACGCCAATCTGGTTTTTGAAAGCAACGGAGAAAAGCATACTCTGTCGTCTGGGGCGTCGTGGATGCTGAACCATCGCCTCGAAAACTATCAATCGCAAGACTTTCGCAACGACGAGAGGGTGCCGGGACTTTTTGCCGAATACACCTACCGTTTTGCAAAGCTCACGGCGATGGCCGGTTTTCGCTATGATCGCCACAACCTCTACGGTTCGTTCTACACACCGCGGCTCCATCTCAAGTATCAGCCGGACGAGGCAACGACGCTTCGTTTTTCGGCCGGCAAGGGGTATCGCGTCCCGCATGTTTTCGTCGACAACCCATCAATTCTTGCCGGCTCGCGCGAGCTGGTCTTTAATGAAGCGCTCAAGGCTGAGGAGGCTTGGAATGCCGGCGTGCAATTGGTGCAGCAATTCACCCTGGGAGCAGATCGCCCTGCGACCCTGTCGATCGATTTTTACCGCACCGATTTCGAAAGCCAGGTGATTGTTGACCTGGAACAGGACGTTCGCAGGATCCTGCTCTACAACCTCAACGGTCGTTCCTATTCGAACAGCGCGCAGGTGGAAATGACGGCAACGGCCGCCAAGGGCCTTGAGGTGACGGCGGCCTATCGCCTGAACGACGTCAAGACCACCTACATGGGCAGGTTGCTCGAGCTGCCGCTCAACCCGCGTCATAAAGGGCTGCTCGTGATCTCGTACACGGTTCCGAGCAGCGAATGGCAGTTCGACATCACGACGCAATTCAACGGCCGAACGCGCCTGCCGGACACCGCCATGAACCCGCCGCAGTACCGACTGCCGACCCATTCGCCGAACTATCTGCAGCTGTTTGCCCAGGTGACACGAAAGTTCAAGGCGACCGAGCTCTATGTCGGCGTTGAAAACCTTACGGATTACCGTCAGCGGCAGCCGATCTTGGCGTGGAACGAACCCTTCAGCCCCTATTTCGACTCGTCGCTGATTTGGGGGCCGACCGTGGGGCGACGCTTCTATGTCGGCCTTCGTCTGAACTGAGCTTGAAGCTTTTGCCGCAGACTGAGGAGTTGCAAGT
>FWPV01003782.1_pt1 | contig 33643 bp, 23 predicted proteins | sample 2228371 | NCBI WGS metagenome assembly FWPV01 (sample SAMEA103939776, study PRJEB20133) | metagenome
AAAATCGAAACCCCTCCTCTCGCCCGCATTGACCAAATCGAAATCCATACCGCTCAGGTGAATCACTTTACCAAGTTTGAGATCATTGCCTCTCAGGATATCGAGACGGCTTTTATCCCTATCTCCCCTGATATTTCTATTTGTCAGGATTGTCTCAGGGAATTATTTGATCCTACTGATCGTCGCTATTTGTATCCCTTTATCAACTGTACGAACTGCGGTCCTCGCTTTACGATAACAAAGTCTATCCCTTACGATCGCCCCAATACCACAATGGCGGATTTTCCCCTCTGTCCAGATTGCTATGCAGAGTATCATGACCCTGAAAACCGACGCTTTCATGCTCAACCGGTTGCTTGTGCAGCGTGTGGGCCTCACCTTTCTCTGGTAGTCAACGGGCAACAAATGTCCACTTCCAACGATGTGGAAACGCTTTGCTCGGTTCAAAAATTGCTTGCTGATGGATACATCGTAGCGATAAAAGGAATTGGCGGCTTCCATCTCGCTTGCGATGCGCTAAATTCTGATGCTGTAGAAAATTTACGTGTACGCAAACACAGAGTAGATAAACCTTTTGCTTTGATGATGCCCGATATCGAGACAGTACAGAAACACTGTCACCTCACCCAATCTGACATCGATTTATTAACTTCAAAAGAACGCCCGATTGTTCTGTTGCCCAAGCGTTCGGACTCCACAATTGCACCAAGCACCGCCCCCCATCAGCAAACGCTTGGGGTGATGCTACCCTATAGTCCTCTTCATTACTTGCTTTTTTACAATTTCGAAAAACAGACTTACAGCAATTATCCCTTCGAGGCTTTAGTTCTGACCAGTGGAAATCACTCCGAAGAGCCCATAGCTACCGATAACGATCAGGCTCTAAACCATCTAGCACCGCTAGCTGATGCTTTCCTTTTACACAACCGTCCAATTCATATTCGTTGTGATGATTCTGTGACTCGAACCGTCACCATCAAGGATAATCATAGCATTCAGTATCCTGTTCGACGATCACGGGGCTATGCACCCAATCCGATTCGTCTCCCCTGGAAAATCGACCAAATTTTGGGGGTTGGTGCAGAATTAAAGAACACTTTTTGCTTGAGTCGGGATGAATATGCATTTGTAAGCCATCATATTGGCGATTTAGAGAATTATGAGACTTTCAAATCCTTCGAAGAGGGAATAGAACATTTCCAAAAGTTGTTTCGTATTAAACCTCAATTAATCGCCTATGATCGACACCCCAATTACCTATCTACTCGATATGCCTTAGAAAGGTCAAAACAAGACAATATTCCCTTGATTGGAGTTCAACACCACCATGCGCATATTGCAAGCTGCCTAACCGATAACCGCTGGCAGAGCGGAGACCCCGTTATCGGCGTCGCCTTCGATGGCACTGGATATGGAGACGATGGGTGTATTTGGGGAGGGGAATTCCTAATCGCTTCCTATGCAAAGTATCAGAGAGTTGCCCACCTGCAATATTTTCCTCTGCCAGGTGGTGACCGTTCAATTCGTTTTCCAGCTCGAATTGCGCTGGCATACTTATTCCACATTGGAGAGGAATGGTCAACGAGTCTGCCACCCTACCAAGCTCTCTGTTCCGATGAAAGACAACTTCTAACCTCTCAGCTCAAACACAAAATCAATTTGGTGAATACATCTAGCATGGGCAGGCTTTTCGATCTTGTGGCTTCCTTAATTGGGATACGACAATCTATTAACTATGAGGCTCAAGCAGCGATAGAACTTGAAGCAATCGCCTTGCCCAATGAAACGCATCTTTACCCTTATGATCTCCATTACTCCAATGACATGTCAAAATTTCCTATTCAGATTGATCTGCGGAGATTAATTCTATCAATCATAGATGAATTTTTCAGCGGTGTTTCACCGTCAATCATTTCAGGAAGGTTTCACAATACGATTGCTTCCCTAGTGCTTGATGTCTGCAACCAAATACGGCACGAAGCGGGGATTCAGCAGGTAGCCTTGAGCGGTGGAGTTTGGCAAAATATTACTTTGTTGCAACAAACCTATAAGTTGTTGAACAATTCGGGTTTTGAGGTATTAGTCCATCAAGAAGTGCCGGCAAATGATGGTGGCATTTCACTGGGACAAGTAATGGTAGCATCTCAGAATGTGGATAGCTTAGGAGAGTGAAAAATGTGTTTAGGTGTACCCGGAAAAATCATTGAAATCTACGAAGCCAATGGACTTGCAATGGGCAAGATTGATTTTGGGGGCGTCCTACGTGAAGCTTGTTTGGCTTATGTACCAGATGCCAAAATAGGCGATTTTGTTCTGGTTCATGTGGGTTTTGCGCTAAATATCATTAGCGAGCAAGAAGCCTACGAGACTTTGAAGCTTCTAAATGAGATTGCCAGTTTGGACGAAGAAATTTCTCCGCAGGGATAAAATATGGAATCAAGACTGCGTACTGGATTTCGGGACACAAAGCTTGTCCACGCCAAGATTCGCCAAATCCAGAAAACCATCACTCGCCCTTGGGCGATTATGGAGATATGCGGGGGGCAGACTCATGCCATTAAGAAATTCGGCTTGGATCAACTTTTACCGCCCCAAATTGAATTGATCCACGGTCCAGGATGTCCTGTCTGTGTAACTTCTCTTGAATTGGTTGATAAAGCTCTGCAGATTGCCTCCTTTCCCAATGTAATCTTTACCTCCTATGGTGACATGCTCCGAGTGCCTGGTTCGAACGGGGATTTGTTTAGTGTAAAAGCGAATGGTGGGGATGTTCGGGTAGTCTATTCCCCCTTGGATAGTCTCAAAATTGCTCAAGATAATCCTGACAAAGAAGTGGTCTTTTTCGCAATCGGTTTCGAGACCACCGCCCCAGCTAATGCGATGTGTGTCTTACAAGCCAAAGCACTCGGAATTAACAACTTCAGCATGTTGGTTTCTCACGTTTGTGTTCCCCCTGCCATCAAAGCAATTTTGAGTTCACCCCACAACCGCGTCCAAGGCTTTTTGGCCGCGGGTCACGTTTGCACGGTGATGGGATACTGGGAATATGTTCCAATCGCTGAAGAGTATAAAATTCCAATCGTTGTAACCGGTTTTGAGCCACTAGATATCCTTGAAGGAGTGTATAGAGTAGTTTCTCAATTGGAGAAGGGAACACACGAGGTAGAAAATGCCTATTCCCGCCTAGTAACCTATGAGGGAAACACCCCAGCCCAGAAAGTGATTGCCCAAGTTTTTGAAGTTTGTGATCGTAAATGGCGTGGGATTGGTACACTTCCAATGAGCGGCTGGAAATTAAGAGCAGAATTTGCTCAGTATGATGCTGAAGAGCGTTTTGAGATCCAATCCATCGCCACTCAAGAATCACCTATTTGTATTTCCGGACTTGTCCTGCAAGGTCTGAAGAAACCTTATGAATGTGCAGCATTCGGCACGCTTTGCACACCCCAAAACCCCTTAGGAGCAACGATGGTCTCGTCCGAAGGAGCCTGCGCAGCCTATTATCTATATTCTAGAAACATCACCTTTCCGCAGTAAGCTATGTCTGATCAAAACCATTCTCTTGACTTTCTCGGCGCTTATTGTCCACTTCCGTTATCTCATTCGGATCAGATCGTCATTGGACATGGAAGTGGAGGCAGATTGACCCACGACCTGATTGAGAAGGTATTTGCCAATCACTTACGAAATCCTTTTCTCGAGCGGAAAGACGATGGAGCCATCCTGCCATCAGTTGATCAAGAATTTGAGATTGTGGTCAGCACCGATTCACACGTGGTCTCTCCCATCTTCTTTCCTGGTGGAGATATAGGAAAATTGGCTGTCTGTGGAACGATAAACGACATTGCAGTAATGGGCGCAAAACCCCTGTATCTAACCGCCGGATTTATTTTAGAAGAGGGACTTCGAGTTGATGTCTTAGAGTATGTTGTCTCTTCTATGGAAAAAGCTGCTGAGGAAGCCGGGGTTCTTATTGTTGCCGGGGATACGAAGGTGGTTGAAAGAGGCAAGGGAGATGGCATTTATATCAACACCAGCGGATTTGGCATCCGCCACAAATCTCTTGATATCGGTGGGGGTAACGTCAAAGCAGGTGACCATATCATTCTATCTGGTTCAATCGGTGAACACGGGGTTTCTGTACTACAGGCACGTGGTGAACTGGGGTTCAGCTCGGCTGTTCAAAGTGATGTCTGTCCGCTCAATCATCTCATTGCGTCAGCTTTAGAGGCTGGGAATCGGGAGAACGGTAACGCCATTCACGCAATGCGAGATCCGACCCGCGGAGGATTAGCGACCACCCTTAACGAAATCGCCCAACAATCGAACATCGGAATATGGATTGAGGAGGCTGCAATTCCGATTTCTCAGACAGTTCTTTCCGTCTGTGAAATGCTGGGCTTTGACCCTCTCTATGTCGCTAATGAAGGTAAATGTATCTTTTTCATTGATCCGCAGCGCTCGGATCGAGTATTAGATGCTATTCGCTCGCATCCATACGGCACCCAAGCAGCAATCATTGGTCAGGTGGTTTCAGATCACCCCAAGAAAGTTTTGTTGAAAACGACGATGGGCAGTACCCGATTGATTGATATGTTATCGGGTGAGATGTTACCGCGTATTTGCTAACCTTTCTTGCGGCAAAACAGCCAAAACTGATGCTGTCCCCGTATAAAATCGATCTTCTCAGCGTAAGGATCAAGGATTGTGTGAATTGTTTGCATCGGGAGCAGATGACTTCTCATAAATAGAATTTTTTCAAAAAGTGCAATAACCTTACCTCCCCATTGCTCAATATCCGGCTCTTGGATGATGAGCAATCCATCTTTCTCCAAAACTCGAAGACACTCTCTCAAGGTTTGACGGGCATCAACAACATGATGCAATGTGTCGATTAAAATAATGCGTTCAAAACAGTTATTCGGGAAGGGTAAGTTTTCCGCCTCACAAAGAGTCAGATCAATTTTTAGATTGTTATTTGCGACCTGAAGCATCCCGTAACTTCGATCGGCAACTACAATCTTGGGGTGAATTTTGATCAATTCACGAGTTACTCTGCCGGTGCCTCCACCAACATCAAGAATGTATCCCTCGATAGGAAATTGACCATACTGTAAAAGAATGTCGATTTTTGCAGGGGGTATGATCCGGTCATACAGGGGAGCAATGAGATCGAAGTGATCCAAGTGAAATCGATATGACATGCGTCCTCAACGTAAAAGGATTGGAAAGTAGATTTTTTCAACAAGAGGATGATCAAGAAGAATGAAATTAATGATAATCAGATTTTTTCGGCAATCATTGTAAGTAATTAAGGATAATGTCTCATTGAGTTGATTCCCGCTTTGATCCATTACGCGAAGGTTGATAGTGCCATTTGAATCAACTGGACGATTGAAGATTAGAATTTCATAACCACCTGGACCAATTGCCCGGGATAAACCACTTAAACCTAGCTGGAGCACTTCGTGTCCTTCCAACTTGCCATTCGCTTCAATGATTAGCCCATTCACGGGAGAACCAGATGAGTTAAAGATTTGTCCCGCAACGCCGAGCCATTGACATCCTAAATTAGGATAAAGGAAGTTCACCACATACACAGGTGATTGAGCTTGGACATAAACTGTGACTGGGAATGGGGTCGGAGTGTGAGTCGCCGTCGGGAATGAGTTGGGTGTTGGGGTATCTTTATCAGGTGTACTTGTGACGGTCGGTTCTAACTGGTCAAAAACATTTGGCAAGGGTTGTTCTGTTGCAGTTTGCAAGGAAGGGGGTATCTCGGTCTGCCCTATTATCGTTGTGTTGGGTTGAATCATCGACCAGATCGGAATATTGCAAGCTAGAGTTACGATTGCAGTGATGAGGCTGACGGTGGTTAGTCTTTTTGATGTTTTGAGGAGTTGTGTCATTTGGTTGAGGTTTTTGTTTTAATAAAATGGCTATGCGAATTAATGAGGAAAAGCCTATGTATCATTACAATCCTAAATATTACCTGTCTGTTCTAATGATACATCAAGCTCTTTTCAGTACGTTATCGTCCCAAGCTCTTGTACCACCTTCGCACCGCACTCATTGCCTTCCATACAAGCTTCATGAAGTTCCTTGCCTTTGACAAGTGCCGCAATTAATCCTGCTGCAAAGGCATCCCCAGCTCCGGTTGTATCGACCACCTCAACTTTGTTCCCAGCTACCATTGTGGTCATCTGATCACTATGAAGATAGCAACCTTCTGAACCTGCCTTGATGATTACACTTTTTGCCCCGGCTCCTCTCAGTTTCTCTGCGCTCTCTGTAATATCTTGACAACCGGTCAACTTTGTTGCTTCGATGCGATTACATAACAGAATATCAATCTCACTCAAACAAGAGAATAAATATTCGGGTTTCCAGTAACGCTTTGAGTTAACAACATCCAAAGTGACAAACCATCCGTTTTGTCGAGCTCGTTTTAGAAAGTTACCCAATCGAGCATCAAGAAAACCAGGTAAAACAAAAAAACCTGCAATATGCAGGATTTTTATCCCATCTTGTTCGAACAGCTCAGTGGGAAAATCATCGATCGTCAAATGTCCGTTTGCCCCAGGGGTATGAACAAAACGAGGTTGAGCGTCATGATCGACTAAGCCAATGCTCACCGCTGTGTGTACGTTTTCGTCAACCTTTATATAATCTAAATTCAATCCGAATTTTGTCCATGTCCGATGAAGGATCTCGGCAGCTACATCTCGCCCCGTTTTGCACACTAAGGCCGTTTTAATCCCTAAAGCAGATAACCCGACCGCCACATTAGACGCGCATCCCCCAGGCGATAAAGTGACCCGATCAAACGACACCGATTCGTAGCGCGGCACCTCATCAACCGTTTGACAAATCACGTCTAAGGTTACATTGCCAAATACAATCGCTTGGATCATACTAACTAGTAATCTTCATCGTCATCGATCCACAAGTCATCCTCATCCTCTAATTCATCCCATTCGTCTTCATCGATGAGTTCTTCGTCTTCATCTACCCAATCTTCTTCCACGTCCAGATCGTCGGCTCGCTTAAAGGTCATACATCCTACATCGGGATCAATCTCAATTGCTGCTGCTCCGCAATAACCATCATCTAAAAAGACACAATCCAGGTAATGACAGCGAATGCGTGGCATTAATCTACCTCCTAGAAAGGATTACCTACCCATTTCACTTGCAAATGGCGGTGCGGAATTATACCAGACTTAATAAAAACAAACAAAAAAACTACCCCGGTCTAACTCGAATTGCTTCAGTTACATTCGGCAAATTTTCTAAACGATCTAATAAACGACTCAATTCTGAAATATCATGTACTTCTAGAGTAATGTTGATGATGGCTAAATTACGGCTCGTCTCGACCGAGATTGAGGACATATTTACACCTTCATCTGCCACTAATGTTGAGATGTCTTTCATTAATCCATTCCTGTCATAAGCTTTGATGCGAATCGGCACTGGGTATGTACTTTTCGGTTCACCCCAGGAGACCTTAACTAGACGTTCTCGATCACGGATACGCATGATGTTTGGACAGTCTTGACGGTGGATCGTCGCTCCTCTCCCTCGGGTAATATACCCAACAATCTCATCTCCGGGTGCTGGATTACAACAACGCGCAATATTGGTCAACAACCCCTTTAACCCCAAAACCGTCACTGATTCCTCGGTTCGACTGACCTCGGTTGACGTACGTGGCTGGGAAATAACTTCATGAGTGGCTTCCTTTTCTCCTAGAGTGAGATGATTGACGATGCGACTGATATTGATATCTCCGCACCCTACCGCTTCAAAGAAGTCATCGGTGGTCTTTAAGTCAAATTCTTTTGCCAGCCGCTCTAAGTTAATATCTAACAGCCCTAAACGCCGTAATTCTTTTTCGATCAGGATTTTGCCCTGACTGATATTTTGATCTCGCGCTTGCTTTTTGAACCATTGACGAATCTTAGCTTTTGCCCTCTGAGTTCGCACTAATCCGAGGTTGGGGTTCAACCAATCACGGCTAGGACCTCCTCGCTTGGCGGTTAAGATTTCTACTTGGTCGCCGGTTTTGAGAGTGTAATCCAAAGAAACCAATTTACCATTGATTTTTGCTCCCCGGCAGCGATGTCCGATATCCGTGTGTACATGATAAGCAAAGTCGATCGGTGTAGATTTCGCCGGCAAATCGATGATGTCACCTTTCGGTGTAAAGACATACACGCGATCCTGGAATACATCGGTCTTCATACTGTCCACAAACTCGCGTGCGTCGGCGACATCCTGCCGCCATTCCATCAAAGATCGCAACCAAAGCAATCGTTTTTCGTAGTCGTCATCCCTAGAAACCCCTTCTTTATATCGCCAATGGGCTGCGATCCCATATTCAGCATTTTGGTGCATTTCAGGAGTTCGAATCTGACATTCAAGCGTTTTGCCATCATCAAAAATAACAGCGGTATGCAGCGAGCGATAGAAGTTGTCTTTCGGAGCCGCAATATAATCATCAAAAGCACCTGGAATCGGCCGCCAATTAGTGTGAATCACCCCTAATGCTCCATAACAGGTTGGGATGTCCGCGACAATGATTCGCACTCCTCTGACATCGTAGACCATATCAAACGGAATCCCCTTCCGTTGCATTTTCATATAAATTGAGTAAATATGCTTCGGCCGGGCAGTAATTTCTGCCTGGATTCCCGCTTTACTGAGACAAGCAGTCAATTTTGCCTTGATGGTCTCCATTTCTGCTTCACGCTGAGAACGACGGGCAGCCAAAAGGTCTGCAATTTCTTTGTATTTTTGCGGCTCGACATAACGGAAACTCAAATCTTCAAGTTCCCACTTCATATTCCAAATACCCAGCCGATTTGCTAGCGGTGCAAAAATGTCCAGCGTTTGTTGAGCAATCCGCTTTCGTTTATGCTCTGGCATGTGGCTGAGGGTACGCATGTTGTGAAGACGATCAGCTAACTTGATTAAGACCACATTGACATCCTCCCCCATGGCTAAAAACGTTTTTCTTAATGTCTCGGAGACGACATCGTAACGCCGGCTGCGCATCATTTGAGCAGCTTCCAATTCGGGATCGGGTAACCCCCTTTTCTCTGCCATCTCGCGTTCCATCTCTTCTTGTTCGACGGCTCCAGCTTGCTGATCCCCACGCGACACTCTCGGCAAGTTGGTCAGTTTGGTTACGCCATCTACTAGCATAGCAACCCGATCGCCAAACCATTGACGAATTTGATCAATGGTCAGATGGGTGTCCTCTACCGTATCGTGAAGCAAGGCAGCCACAATGACTTCAGGTGGAACATGCATCTCGGCTAAAATGCCCGCTACAGCAACACAATGGTTGATATAGGGCTCACCTGAAGCGCGTTGTTGCCCACGATGAGCCTCCTCCGCAATTTGGTAAGCTTTGAGGATGATCTCTCGGTCAAGTTGGCTGTAACTTTCAGGCAAGATTGATAATAAATTGTCTATGCGCATATCAATTCTTCTCTATACAATCGTCCAACTTGAACTTAACCTGATTCGTTCGCTCTCATTACAGTATACCTATGCCATGCGAGTTAGGCAATAGGTGGTTGTATGACAAACCGCTCCTGTTTAGGAAATAACAGGAGCGGTTTGTTCTTAGCACATTGTTTTCACGAATGGGAAACGGCCTCGCTGGTTTTCTGCTCCGTTTGCATCTCTTTGGGCATCAACCCAGCTTCCTGAATAATGCGCGGTACAATCTCTTCCCATCCAACAGCCATTAAATGAATGCCGTGCACACCTTGGAACTTTCTTACGGCTTCAATAAGTTCAAGTGCGATTTGAACGCCCTCTTCTGAAGCACCATCGCCTGCTTGCTCCATCCGCTTCATAAGCTTTTCCGGGATAAAAACACCAGGCACTTCATTATTCATATACAATGCTACCTTATAGCTCTTTAAGGGTGTAATCCCTACTAAGACATAGACTTTATCCAGGATATTCCGTTTGGCTAACTCGTTTAACCAAATTTCTAGACCTTCTGGATCATAGACAAGATTGGTTTGAAAGAACTGGGCACCGGCATTGATTTTTTTATGTTCCCGAATGGCTTGAAAACGTGGTTCAGACGCATAAGGAGACGCCGCCGCACCAATGAATATCTTGGGAGGGAACTTAATCGCTCTTCCGTCTAAATATTTCCCCTCATCCCTCATTCGACGCAAGATCCAGATCATTTGAATCGAATCGATGTCAACCACATCCATACGCCCGCGTGGGTCAGGCGCCATGCGCATACTGTCTCCCGACAAACAAAGGATATTTCTAACCCCTAGCGCATTTGCACCCAACACTTCAGCTTGCAAACCAACTCGCGTCCGATCTCTGGCTGCAATTTGCATGACCGGCTCAGCGCCTGCTTGTACAGCCATTACACTGCACGCCCAACTCGACATACGAGGCGTCGCGGATGGCGAATCAGTAAAGTTAATTGCGGCGACATAAGGTTTGATTAACTCAATGTTCTGTAATAGTTTATTGGTCGAAACCGTCATGGGTGGAGCGACTTCGGAGGTCACAACAAACTCACCCGCTCGCAGCCGCCGTTCGAGTTCCGAGATTGGTTCTGTGTACATGGGGGGATGATATTCTGCATCCCCTTGCCACCAATCGGGTTGACGTACAGGACGGAAAACTGAGTCCCACACAACAGCGCGTTGAGCAGCATCTCTGGAAAGCAAACCACTGACCACTTTTTTGGTGCCGACTTTACGAACCTGAGCGATCACATCACCCCATGTCTCAGTACCGACCTTGTTCCAATCCAAAGGTGGCAGGACTTCCAGAAGATATTCTTCTCTGCCCATCTTGAAAGCTCGGTCGTAAATCTTGTACCAGATGCACGGCCTGGTTTCATCCACATAACAATGTTCTTCCGTTGATCCACCACAAGGCCCATTTCGGATACCCTTTGGACATTCCATCGGACAAATGAATGCGGTTTCTTGTAACAGACAATTCCCACACATTCGACAGCCGAATAAGGGACCCTTCACCATTTTTTCGATCCCCGCTAATAAGCGTGCTCCGAATGGTTCTTTTTTGAAAGGATAGAAGGGGGGCTGCCACCTTCGACCTGGAGTAAATATAGGCATAGAAAACCTCCTAAGCTACCATTCAATTGCTCTATCAACGATCATTGATCGAGATACCCATCAGCATAAATGACTTTATTGAGCAAGATTTGAATTGTTTTCCAAACTGCAACTTGCTCTGGATCACTGAAATCGATATCTTCGGTCGTAATCTCTTCCATATCTCGTATTTTATCAGCAATTGTCAAATAAAGTCGACCAATTGGTGTTGAATCATCCCTTTGCTCTATAATTCGAATGGTCTCCTTTAATTTTTCATCTAATGGGTCAGCAATCATCATCTGCAACCCAACCCCCATCAACATCGCACAGTAAACTCGATTAATCAGAGGACGATTTTCTCGCGGAACTGCATTCGAAACATTAGAAAGCCCCACGGAAATCCTTGGTGGCGGATCCCAAGCGTACTGTAAGGTCCGAATCGCCTCAATCAATTCTGGGCAATATTCTTGACAGCCTGATACGGTTAAGACCAACGGGTCGATGATTAAGTCCTCAATAGGCAAACCGACCTCCAATGCCCGCGGGATGAGGTATTCTAGGGCAATATTTACTCGATCATCCGCCGCCACAGGAATGCCGCTTTTCCCCATGGTAAGGGCAATCAGTTTTGTATTATATTTCTTCGCCAATAAAGGCACCTTTTCAAGACGTTCCGGTTCGGCTGATGTTGAATTAATTATTGGCTGCGCTTTGGTCACTTTTTTAAGCCCTGCCTCTATCCCGACAACATTGGTCGAATCAAAGCTCAGCGGTACATCTACCACAGCTTCGACGGTTTGGACAATCCAAGGAAAGACCTCTTCTCCATCTGCCTTTCGTGGACCCAAGTTCAGGTCTAGAGCTTGCGCTCCTGCCTCGACTTGTTTGACAGCTAATTCCTGAAAGAATTTCGCGTCTCGCTCCTTAAGAGCTTCCTTGACTTTTTCTGAGATAATGTGAATGTTTTCTCCAATAATAAACATGGGGTAACCCTCCCTTCAAAAGAATTAGGTTTGAATAGGCATTTTAGCGCTTTGAATAGCTTCCATGACGGTTGGAAAACGAGCGATGTCCGTGTGCGGTAAAAACATCGCCGACATAAAGGCTTCGTAAAAAGCATTGTCAGCCGATAATTCAATATATGTCATTTTGCTCGCGATTTCTCGAATTCGCTCTCGGTGCTCTTGAGTTAATAAAGCAAAATAGGCTCCTTTCACAGCAGTATTACCCAGAAAATTGAATTTTTCCCAAGGTAAATCTGGTAACAAGCCAATTTGAATCGATTTTTCGATATTCAAGTACTTGCCAAACGATCCACCGATTAAAACCTGTTCGGTCTCTTCAAGAGGCACTCCAACGCTATGGGCTAGGACAAGAAAACCTGCGTAGATTGCAGCCTTTGCTCTTAATAAATTATCGATGTCGACGCGGGTAATAACAATATCTTCACCATGCAATGTCTCTTCTCCCCAAGCCACAACATATTCCATCCCGTGTCTGCCTTCTCGGATACGGGGGGTAGTCAAACTCGTGTTAAGATTACCCGCTTTGTCGATCACCCCAGTCATAAACATCTCTGCCAATAAAGAGATCAAACCACTCCCACAAATTCCGCGTGGTTTTCCACCGCCGATGACCCGATAGGTTGGCTCGTAGGTTTGGGAGTGAATCCATACTTCTTCTATCGCACCCGTTGTGGCACGCATGCCATCTCGAACTCCTGCTCCCTCAAAAGCAGGTCCAGCAGAACAAGCACAAGTCACCAGCCATTCCTTGGAGCCCAAAACCATTTCCCCGTTCGTCCCCACGTCGAGAAACAGTGTCAGCATATCGGTATCATCGACCCCTGCCGACAATACGCCGGCAGTGATATCTGCTCCTACATAACTTGCAACGCCGGGTAGGCAATCAATCACAGCGTGTGGATTGGCAAGAAGACCAATATCTCTTGCGCGAAGCAGTGGGACATGATTGAAAGTGGGGATAAACGGGGCAAGGCGGATAAAACTTGGTGGAATACCCAAGAACAAATGCATCATGGAAGTATTTCCGGCTACCGTGATCTTTAAGATGTCCTCAGGCTTGACAGCAAATTGTTTTACCCGTTTACAGGCTAGCTCAATTAATTGATTGATCGTGCCAACGACTAATTCTTGTAACTCCTGTAATCCGCCCTCTTTTTCCGCGTAAATGATTCTCGAGATAACGTCTTCACCACGGCGAATTTGGGCATTATACTCCGCGACTTGCGCATGGACATTCCCCGTCCACAAATCTACTAGCCACAGCGTGACAGTGGTCGTCCCGATATCAATCGCAGCTCCCCACATGGGGCTATCGTCTTCACAGTGATGTGGTACAACATCCACCAAACGTACTGTCTGCGACCCATCGCTCTTTGAGGTCACGTCTAAATATACCGTCACCTGCCAATTTCCTTCGCGCAAAGCAACGCCAATCTTTTTGAGCAAAGTTAGCGGAATTTCCACCTCCTCATAGCCCAATTCAACTCGCAAGTGTCTCTGAAAGCGGCTCAGATCATCTGTCTGATCTTCATAATCCGGCGCTGATAATTCCAGAAAATATCGCTTGAGTGTTTGCTGATATTCTGGAGAGTATCCAACGGGCGGTTCGACTTCTACTGCTGTTCTATCGGTTACCAGCCTTCTTTCAATCTTTTCTTGCTCGGGTACAAGGATGGAGACGTCCCCCTCAATGACAGATTGACAAGCCAAACAATAACCGACCTTTAGATCTTCAGCCGATAGGCGTAGGGCACTGCGCTGACGAATTCGCCCCTCCGTCACCTGCACAACACAGCGCCCACACCTCCCTTGACCGCCACATGGCTGATTGATCTCAATGCCAGCTAATCTCGCCGCTTCTGTGACAAGCGTACCACTTTTGACAAAGATCGGCTCAGATTTATGGTTAAAGGTGACTTTGTATTCAGCCATAGATGTGCAAACTACACTTACTCAACCATTAATTTACCTGTAAAACCTGTTTGTAAAATTTGGGGATATCCACCGCTTCTCGCGGACCAACGCGAATTTCCCAGCCAGGCAGTTCGGCCTCTACTTCTCCAGATAACACAGCAACTGCACCCGGTAAAACCAAACGCTTTTTCGTAATTTTTTCATCGAGATTAGCCGCTTTTACCGCTTTGGCAATGCGTTCGGCGTCAAACTTTCCGGCTGCCCAGGCTGTCAGGACACTCATGCCTTCTGCATCGGCTACCAATAGATGAGCTGGCAAGCCCGATCCTTCCACTTCATTTGCGACACTGAAATAGGTGATACTAAAGTTTGTGGTCACCAACACTGGATCCGTTGATTGTGGATTATTTATTTCATACAAGCCAGGCTGCACCTGAATCGGTTTTTGTGGATCCGTATAGATATTTTGGCGTAATACCAACAGTGGATATACCAATTCTTCGGCAAAATCGTTGATGACCATAAAACCAGCATACTTTGAAATTCCTTGCGCCATTTGAGCATGATTGGCACAAAATGTCAAAGTCGGATACCCCACTGCTCGGAAGTTTGCTTTTAGCGCTAATCGACGAATCTGTGTTTGCAGAATCAGTTCAGTTCCTAAATTCTTTCCATTCGGAACGAGGACAAGATCTTCAACACCTTTCGCCTTGATCTTCTCCGTCAATTCTGCTAAAGCATCCACGCTATCAGCCATCACTGCCAAAACTGCTTTGGTCTCTTTAGCGAGTTCAGCAAATTTCTCCCAGTTTTCCGAATTGGCACAACCAATCAGTGGGGTTTCGCCGCTCAATAGCGATAAACCAGCTTGGAGGACATCCACATTACTGGAAAAAAGCATCAGCGGTTTTTTGCTTACAGATCGAACTGCCGTGACGATAGCTTGCATCTTAGATGGATCATTGGTGTCATCCTCAATAGCTATTCCATCAACTTCAAGCGTAATTCCTACATAGTTAACCTGATAATCATTTATTCTTTTTGCCAGAGCCTTGACACCTTCTTCACTAGTAGAAGTCTTGATCTTCACAAATAAGCCCGGTTTGTTGTAGAAAGTCTTCTCATGGCGGAACATGACCACTTCATTGCCAGCCTTTACTTCATAGCCATCCGATTTTAGGGTGATCAGACGAATAGGTGGAGCAGAAGACTCTTCAAGTTGAGCTTTTGATTCTTCCGAGACGTAAGGACAAGCCGATAACTCAACTTGTTTGGCGGCTAGTTTCATTGCAAAGGCCAAACAAGTCGGAAAACCGCATTCTTTACAGTTTGTCTGCGGTAACAATTTATAAATTTGGATTCCAGATAGAGCCATTAGTTGCCTCCTTAAGCTAGGAGAAGTTTACGAAATTAGTTCCTTAGCTGCCATTAATTCTCCAATTGCAGCCTTAACCCGTTTTACACTTTCGGGATGCCTGAGTACAACAATATCAGCGCCTGATTCAACCAAGGTCATCGCAGTCAGGGTTTCCCAATTAATCGCTCGGTTCAGCCAATCACCCCAAGCTGCTGGCACCCCCTCGCCCACTTTAGATTCTTTGGCTTTCCATGCCTCAAAACCTGGGGTAACAATCATCGGTAGTTGGGTCATTTTATCCCCTTGTAAGGCGGCAAGTCTTAGCCGCTCCATGACCGAAAAACCATACTCAATACCATACCCCAAAGCACCGGTTGTAGGATCCATGAGGATACGGTCTAATGGCAAGCCCATGTCGCTGATCAGGATGTTCAATTGCTTTGCTAAATTAACATCCATCGGTGTTCTAGCAGTAACGAGATGACCATTTGCCATAGCAGTAGCGACGATTGTGCGATAGTTTTTATCCTCACAAATTCCCAAAGCCAATCGCTCACCTTTGGCAGCCTCCGACACTGCGACTAGCAAAGCATTATCCGCCTCCGCTTGACCAGGACCGAAGACGATCAAAGGCAAGCCGGTTGCAGCTAGGACCGCTTTCACACTCGCAACTGCCTCGTCTGGCGTCGTTGGTTCTCCATTGCGATTGGTTAAGCTCAGAGCCAAAACGATGAGATCAGCACCAGCTTCTTCTGCAGCCGTTGCCCATTTTGCCGGATCCTCGATCACGTCCTTCCAAGCATCAAGCAATAACGGTGACCAATCCTCCGGTTTTCGGTCTTTGATTTCAATGGCGACTACCGGTGGATAAGGGATCTCGCCTTCGAAGTGCATAAAAGGCATCGTAGTTTCCCCACCCACGGTCACAACCCGTTTGCGCGTCCCGCCCTCCGAAGGTAACGCGCCTAACGTGACTGTGCGCACCGATCCAGGCCATTTCTCTTTCGGGACTTCTACAGGCATAATTTTTTCTCCTTTGGTTCAATAGACTTATGAACGTAGCTTGACTTATGCGCGCAATCAGGGAAGGTAGTTCAGAGCCGCACTCTCTCTACCTTCCCTGTATTTCTAGAACATCGGTTCCATCGACAAAACGGGATGGTTATGCTCTTCGAGCCACACAAGCAACTCATCCACCGTCGTTACACTTCGTTCATCGGCGATTTTGTCGATTAAGTCCGGATCCCCTTCTCTTTCAGCGACAGCTTTCAGCTCTTCCGCCATCATCTCTTTCAAAACACTGCTCATCCATACCACCCGCTTGAACCCCCCATCTGCAGAGATGAACTTTGGACTAAGCAGAAAATATTTCCCGACTCCCATAACCCCCGGTGTCTGCAAGCCTCCGCCAGCAATTCCCGCAAGGGTACTGAAGGTCATTCCGGCTGGCGTCATGCTTGGATCTTCTCGGCTTACGACCATCACACCATTTGCTTCGGGGATCAACATCACGATACATTCAAAACATCCACATGCCGTCATGGGGTTCTCCATGATGGAGTACATAGACACTTCCTGCACTACCCCATGTGATCCGATCTTGGCATATTCGTTTGTCCCGGTCCAATAGCCCTTTACAGGGTCGATCACTTTTCCAAGGCGAATCGGTTGATTCGGGCCGGTTGGATTAATGTTGTAAGAAGCTTTGCAATCCAGCCAGTTATACGCCCCACATAATCCTAGTCGTTCAGGACTGATCACACACACGTGATTTGGTGCAAACGACTGGCATAAAGTACAAGAGTAGAACTCATCGACTTTGTCATCGGTTAGGTCGGCAAGCCGTTTATTGCGATAATCATACGCTGCGCGCGCCTTTGCCAACCATTGTTGAAGTAATTGGGGTTCTGTGATAATCGTAACTTGAACTTTATCGACGATCGCGCCAAAATCAGAATGGTAGCGCGCATGAAGGATTTTGCCAAAATGCTCTAGCTTGAATCCTTTTTCGGCTGCATTATTGGATATACGAATCCAAGCGATATCTCTCTGCCCAATATGTTGGATTCCCGAAGCACCATTTATGAAGTAGTGGATTTGCCGCTCCAATACCGGTTCAAAATCCTCTTGCATCTGACGTCCGGCGACCTGAACGATGATCCCCATATCCATATGGCCTTGAGGGTCTACGTTCTCAAAGTCCGGACCGATCACTTCCACTTTACCATCCACAACTTCATCAAGGGGTGCCATAAAGAGATATTCAAAACAACGCGAGTGTTTCCCCCCAAACTCGACCCGCATATCATTCTTACGCACGACCTCACCTTCAAAGGCTGATCCATAAGGTACTGGAACAGGCACTTCCGCTACCTTGACTTTTACGCCACGAACCTCAATACATTTTTGAACTAATCGCTCAGCTTTTTCAAGATCATCCGACCCTTCAATCTCGTTAAAAGGCATACTGACCACGTGTTCATATTTGGTTATACCAGTTGGGAGAATTTCCGGTATAACCGTATCAGCAATCACCGGAAAGCCAAAGTTAATTGCTCCAGCAGCAGCAGCGTATTTGAGATCATCCACTTCACCTAACGCTAAAACAAACGCGTATACACGTTCCCGATTATAGAGAAGGATTTCTCGAGCTTGTCCTGCCTTTAGGCCACCAAAAGTTAGTGCCGAGCGAGTGGCAAAGCCAAGTGCATAGATTGCACTGATAGTATCTGTCCCAAACGGAACGGTGTAGGTGTCATACCCAAGCTCGACCCCTTCTTCAACGAGTTGATGAATAATGCTGCGACCATTCACGTTCCCGGAAAGGAAACAGAGAATGTTTCGCCGTTGTAGCTCGCGGACAATCTTAACCGCCACTTCATTTGATTTTGCCGCCCCAACAATGGCTGCAAAACCTGGCATCCGGCCATCGACAAGCTGAATGCCCCATGAACGCAGTTGAATGTCATCTATCGGCCCATTTAAGTGCCCAACTCTCCCGTTATTGGACGAGTCTAATTCAGGATATGAAGTCCCTCCCGCAAGGTTAAAACCGGGCATCCGCTCGGGTTGTAATCCGTAAACAAACCGAATCGCTTCAATTGCCTCAGCCGCCAACAAAGTGGCCATCCCACTATCCAGTGTTTCTCCGAGATAAGGCGTCCATTGGCTTTCTGATGGGATGGGGTGTAATAGCTGTTTTGCCTGCTCAATAACGGGCACCAAATCACTCAGTTTCTCGACCGCCACACCCGTCATTCCATAGATCAAGGGTAAATAATAAGCTGTATTGGGGAACGCTACTTTCTGATCCCCGCCTTTTTCGCTAATGGCTCGATTGAGCATCAATTCTGCTTCGCGTACCAGCGCATTAGCACCCCGGATCGCACGAGTTGCAATGTACCTAGACATAGAAGGACCTCCTAATCTGCAGCTACGCCATACAAGGCTTTAACCCGTTCTGAAAGCGGCAAGCTCTCCAATTCCATCATGCGATGATCGCCGCTCTTGCCGAACCGATGGGGATCATACTCCGGTAATCCGAGTGCAGCTCGTTTCTTATCAATGTGTTCGAGCGTTCGACGCACCATCTCATCCGGATCTGCAACAAATTCCATTTTGCCGCCATAAAGTTTCTCCCACCCTTCACTGATATAACGCAAAATTAAATCGCTATCAGAAACTCGATCAGGCATCCCGCTGATGGGTGAGGACCCACCAAAGATGACGTAAGCACCCGAAGCCATACAATAAACCCCAATCGAGAGGGCTTTCTCACTCATCCATTCTGGCGCCAAGCCCACAGCAGGAATTTGATCAATATCATCTCCTAAGCCTCCCTCTTCCACCATCTGAGTTAGAACGGTTAGAATGCGTGTATTATCCACACAAGAACCCATGTGCAAAACCGGAGGAATGCCAATCGCTTCACAGACTTCACGCAAACCCGGACCTACCTTTTTGAGACCCGCATCTCCCAGCAGTAATCCTAGTTTTGCACTAGCAATCGCTCCACAGCCTGTTTCAACAATCAAGACATCTTGTTTAAGAAGTTCTTGGGTCACATAAGTGTGCAGATAATCTTGCTTGGAGCGTGGATTGTTACAACCTACAATAGCCGCCACCCCGCGGATTCTCCCTGCCATGATCGCATCATTCAGCGGTCGGAAAGAAGCCCGATAAGACCCACCTAACATATAATTGATATATTCATGTGAAAAGCCTGGCACCAAGTTTTCCTTGACCTGCGGGATGTGGGTTTCACCGCGATTTTTATAGTTATCAATGGCAGTGCGCAAGATCTCTTTGGCGATTGTCAACGCTTTGTGCTCATCAAATTCGATATGCAATGCACCTTTGATGCGCACTTTTGGCGAGGTAGTAATAATTTTGGTATGAAAGTTTGCAGCTAAATCAGTGAGCGCCTGCATAATGCATTGAACATCGACAACCATTGCCTCCACAGCGCCAGTCAGAATTGCCAACTCTTGATGGAGAAAATTCCCTGCGGCTGGAATTCCTTGCCTCATCAAGATTTCGTTCGCCGTGCAACAGATCCCAGATAAATTAACCCCTTTTGCACCAGCAGCCCGCGCATACTCGATGATCTCAGGATCTTGAGATGCGGCAACAACCATCTGGGAGAGCGTAGGCTCATGTCCATGAACGACAACATTGACCATGTCCTCTTTAAGGACGCCTAAATTTGCCTGCCCCAAAATGGGTGCCGGAGTGCCGAACAAGATATCGGAGATATCTGTTGCGATCATACTTCCACCCCAGCCATCTGATAGGGCAGTCCGCACCGCATGTTGAAGGATATGAACCGGATCCTGATCATCTCCAATATGAGTACGATGAAGTGCTTCAACAACCTCCCGATCGATCCCTCTGGGCATCACTCCCAAGTCTCGCCACAACGCTTGCCGCTTTGCGGGTGCTCTGCGCGCTGGTGCAACCTCGCCTCGCTGTTGACCAAACTGGGCAATGTATAAATCGGCAAGATCATTGGCAATTTCTTCTGGTGATCTCCCCTCGATCGGTATATCATAGTAAGAGGCTACCATGCGTAACTTGGCAACGTCCTTTATCGAATATCCCTCAGCTTGGTGATTGGCTACGGCTTTCAGTGTAAAAGCCATATCTCGTCCATGATCAGAGTGAGCGGCAGCCCCAGCCGCAATCGCTCGAATAAAGTTACGCGCTTGAATCGTATCAATGGTAGCGCCACAGATTCCCGTCATACCATCTTTGGTTAGCCGACACGGACCCATTCCACACAGCTTGCAGCACATCCCTGCACCACCAATATTGCAGGGCACCAACTCATCCACTCGGGTAAATGCTGTGCTCAGCCCTAATTGATCCGCGCGATAGAGCATTTCTTGTGCAGCGGGATCAGCCGTTCGCTCCTCGTGAGACCGTTTTTCTTTCGCCATTTTATTCCTCCATTACCTCTTTGATTACACCCATACCTGGACAAGGCCAAAGTGGCCTACCACTATAAGCAATCTTTTGTGAGAAACTAATCACCTCTTTAGTTGTTTCGAAAACTGCTGTATGTCGGAAGTATTTTGGATGTTCAGTTTTCTCCGTAGCTGGAACACCTAGCTCTACCGGCAAGCTCCATTCCCCCAAATAACCTGCCTCATCTAGTTTCATTTTCAATTCTAAATCATTCACTTTAGAGGGATCATAGGTGATCTCCACGAAACCAAAGGCGCTACTCGCATAGACATCCTCGACGCCAGGAATCGATAGAAGTATCTTCCTCACCTCTAGGACATGATGGTCCCCATACATGGTTGGAATCTCAATCGTTACTTTTGCCACGGCTCCCTTCCTTTGTATTCAATTTGATATTTCCTAACTTATCCGATTTTTGGATATGGGCTAACTTTTATGTTGTTTGTATAACAAATCTCTCCTCATTAGACAAGTGACATTTATTACCCTTGACAGTCAATATTTGTCTAATTTTCCTTACAATATCGGTCTGATTTTAGGTATAAATCAAACCGGCTTCAATTAGCTCAACGATGACCTCAAAAGACTACTCCAACTTCATCCAAGATTAATTATAAGATAAGGTAAAATTCTTTTCAATTTGTTATTCTGGGTATTCGGTATGGACAAAAACTTATATACAATTCACCTTCAGCCAATCGGACGGCGGATACAAATCCATAGTCATCAAACGATCCTCGACGCCGCACAGTTAGCGGGAGTGGAAATCACCTCCATCTGTGGCGGAGTTGGAGTTTGCGAATCTTGTCGTATCCGCCTCGTAGATGGCAAGCTAAGCCCTCCTACCCTAGATGAAGAAAATACCTTTACCATCAATGCTCTGCAGCAAGGCTTTCGCTTGGCTTGCCAAGCTTATCCCCAATCCGATGTCGTGATTGATATTCCCCCAGAATCCCTATCTACTCCTCAAAGACTTCAATTGGAAAGCCAACAAAAAGCAGATGAAATCGACTCGCCAATCTGGCGAGCTACGCTTCAAATCCCTGAGCCATCGATTGATGATTTGCGTTCAGACGTTAGTCGTCTACGCGCTGCGCTTACACCTTTCGTAAGTGAGTTTGATATTGACTATGAAACCCTCCAAAAAATACCTTTCGTGTGCCGAGCTTCAAATTGGAATATTCAAGCTATCTTTAATGGCTCTAAACTGATTCAAATTCTACCGGCTACACCTAGAGCTAGGTTACTTGGACTCGCCGTTGATATTGGCACCACTAAGGTAGCAGCTTATTTGTTAGATATCGAAAGCGGGGAAGTCCTTGCCAAAGCAGGAAGCATGAATCCTCAAATCGCTTTCGGAGAGGATGTCATCAGTCGAATATCTTATTTGATTAATCACCCTGATCAGAGAAATCAACCGGCTACAAATTTATTGCATCGAAGGATCATTGAAGGACTGAACAACCTCATCGACAAAATGCTAGCTGATATTGGCGATCCAGACTTATCCATTGAAAATATTGTCGATGCTGTAATCGTCGGCAATACAGCGATGCATCATCTTTTTGCCGGTTTACCCGTTGAACAACTCGGTATCTCACCTTATGTGCCAGCAGTTTCAGAAGCCGTCAATATCCCGGCTAAAGAACTTGGCCTTCATATCGCTCCATCTGCATTCGTTTATCTCCCTCCGAATATTGCCGGCTATGTAGGCGCAGATCATATTGCCATGTTACTTCCCACAATTTATCCATATTTAAGCGACGTCGAAAAAATGGGATTGACCGTCATGGCAATTGATATTGGTACCAATACCGAGATTTCCTTGTTACATAATCAAACCATTACGTCATGCTCCTGCGCCTCAGGTCCAGCCTTTGAAGGCGCCCATATCCATTTCGGCATGAGAGCTGCACCAGGCGCCATCGAAAAAATTCAGATCACCGCAGACAAAAAAGTTCTTTACAAAACCATTGGCAATCAAGAACCAGTTGGTCTTTGCGGTTCAGGTATCTTAGATGCCATTGCAGAGATGTATTTTGCAGATCTGCTCGATTCTAAAGGGATGTTTCTAAAAAATCATCCCAATATCCGCATCGAAAATCGCAACATAGAATTTGTCCTTGTCCCTGCAGAAGAAAGTGGACATCATCAAGAAATCATTTTAACCCGCCGAGATGTCAACGAAATTCAACTGGCCAAAGGAGCTATTCGGGCTGGGATTAATATTCTGCTTTCGGAAGCGGGAATTCACCCAGAAGATTTGGATGCGTTCATCATCGCTGGCGCGTTTGGCACCTATATTGACATCCAGAGTGCAATGAAGATTGGTATGTTCCCTTTCATTCCGCTTGAAAAGTGTCATCAAGTCGGAAACGCGGCCGGTGCGGGTGCAAGACAAATGCTGCTTTCTAAAAGATATCGACAAATTGCCACTCAATTGGCTCAGCAAATCCGTTACATAGAACTATCAAATCATCCAAAATTTTCGGATGAATTCTCAAAATCTCTCTTTTTTCCAGCAAAAGAATTGCCATTTTAACCTTCTATCTGGTATCATAGGATAGTACCCAACACCATCACCTTACACCACCATAGGAGAAGGAAATGTCTCAAGAAATCTTCGCCAAATTAACCAACAGCCTTGTCGATGGCGATCCAGATGCCACCTTCGAAGCGACAAAAGAAGCTCTGGCGGCTGGAATCGAACCAATGGCAATTATCAAGGAAGGATTGATCCCTGGAATGAATATCGTTGGAGAAAAATTCTCCAGTGGGGAATACTTTTTGCCAGACCTGATCATAGCTGCAGATGGCATGCAAAAAGCCATGGTTTTACTTGAACCCGAATTACTCAAACGCCAGCAAGCGGTTGAATCCGCTGGAACAGTTTTGCTTGGAACGGTCAAAGGCGATATCCATGAAATCGGCAAATCTTTGGTAGCAACCATGTTATCTGCCAATGGATTTAAGGTTCACGACCTAGGGGTTGACGTGCCAACCGAAACATTTGTTGAAAAAGTCCAAGAGATGAAACCCGACATACTGGGTCTCTCTGCCCTCCTAACAACCACCATGGTGATGCAACGCGAGGTGATTTCCGCCTTGTCTAACGCCGGCTTGCGAGACAAAGTGAAAGTCATGGTTGGAGGAGCACCAGTTACACGCAGTTGGGCAGAAGAAATTGGCGCCGACGGGTATGCTGAGGATGCTATGGGTGCCGTGCAAATTGCTCGCCAATTAATGGGCAAGTAAAACTTCAGACGGGAAATCAATGCCCAATCCGATCAAGAGTATTCATAACCCTCGCATCCATTTAGACATCCTGTCCCAAGAGGATGTCCAAAAAATTCATCAAGCCACCCTAGAAATTATTGAGTCGGTCGGGGTACGTTTTCCTTCCCACAAAGCCCTGGAGATTTTAGAAGCTCATCAAGCGAAAGTCGATCGTCAATCGATGGTTGCTAAAATTCCAGGGCACATCATCGAGGAGTACTTGTCCAAAGCCCCACCTGAATACATCCTTGCTGCCCTTGATCCGCAGCTTGATTTACCTCTCGATGGGACTTATAGTCATCTAGGGACTGACGGCTGCGGCATCGAAATCATCGACGCCTTTAGCGGCGAACGTCGCCGTACAACCAAAGGGGATGTCTCAGATGTTGCTAGGGTAGCGGATTATTTGAGTGAAATAGCCTTCCATTGGGTGCCAATTTCCGCCCAAGACTGCCCCCCATATAGCCGCAGCCTACACGAATTAGCCGCCATCTGGCAAGTCAGCAAAAAACACGTCCAGACCGAATCGATCGTAAATGAGAACGAGATGAAAGTTGCGGTCGAGATGGCTGCAGCACTAGTCGGTGGTAAGGAGGCGCTTCGAAAGCGTCCCATTCTCTCCATTATGCAATGTACAACCAGCCCGCTCGGTCATGATGGTGGCAGTCTGGAAGCAGGGTTAATCGCTGCAGAAGCTGGCTTACCAGTGGGTTTTATGACGATGGCATCTTGTGCCACAACCGCACCTGTTACCCTTGCCGGTAACCTTGTGGTAGGCAATGCAGAAGTCATCTCTGCCTTGGCTTTGATGCAAATGGCTACCCCTGGATGTCCTGTCTATTACGCAGCCGCGCAAACAGCGGCTGACCTGAGAAGCGGTGCTTATACAGGCGGGGGGCCCGAAGACTTCTTATTTGGTGCTGCGACCAATGTTTTGTCGGATTTCTATCACGTCCCCTTATCAATGGGAGCATTTGCAACCGGAGCAAAAGAACCCAACTGGCAGGCAGGTGTTGAAAATAGCTTATCTGCTTTTATGGCTGTATCCACCCTTTCGGATATGCTGCTTGGTGCCGGCCTGTTACATGGGTCTCGGATTCTCTCCTTCGAGATGTTGCTTTTAGATGCCGAAATCTGGAGCATTCTCTGTTCCACCTTTGAAGGGATCGTGGTAGACGCAGAAAATCTCGCCTTAGAAGTCATCCGTACGGTTGGACCTGGTGGTACATTCCTATCCCAAAAGCACACCAAAAAACACATGTCCGAACGATGGATTACCCGCTTCATGGACCGCCGACCTTATAACCTGTGGGAGGAAAAAAGGGATGGTCCTCGAGAATGGGCAAGACTTGAAGCCCAGAGAATCTTAAAAGAGCACTATCCTGAACCATTAGAGGAGAAATTGAGCCAAGAGTTGGAACGCATCATCAAAGCCTACGAACACAGTGTTGAGGCGCAGAAATTAACTACGCCTTGACGTCCAACGACAACTATAGTAAACTTTTGGCGCACGGTCCCGTGGTGTAGTGGCCTAACATGCGGCCCTGTCAAGGCCGAGATCGCGGGTTCAAATCCCGTCGGGACCGCCTCACAATGGATAACCCGCAGTACGTCTGGGTAAGCTCTCGACTGCAGAAACCTAGACGTTTTTATCTAAGTCATCGATATTCTTCCTGAAATTCTAAGACAATCGCAGCGAAAATTCTTGATACCAATCTGCGACTCGTTTGATCTCGTCTCGAAGCTGTGATACGTATAACTGACAATTCTTTAGTTGCTCATGTTTGCCAGAATCCTCAAGCAGTTGCGCAATTCGGGTCACCCTCTCCGCCCCTAAATTCGCAGCCATGCCCTTGAAGCGGTGCGCTAGAAAATTCAATTGTTTTCCATCGCCATTTTTGATTGCATCTTCCATTTCCTTAACACGCAATTCGGAATTGGATAAAAATTCGGTCAGCATCTCAAAATAAAAATCTCGATCATCGACAAAGCGAGGCAAGACTTCGTGCAGCTTGATCAATTCTGAGTCGCTTAGATGAGTCTGCAAATTCTCTTCAGTCTCGCCTTGCTTATAAACCGATTGCGGATCCTCAACCCCCACCTCCTTGAAATCAATGGCTAAATCTTCCAATAAAGGCTCCCCCACCAATACTTGATCAAAATCCGGCGAGGTTTCTTCGACAATATCTTCTGTCAAGAAATCATCTTTCTGAAGGATGACTTTTTTGGATACTTTTTCCTCGTTGGATAGACTAATGGGAGACCATTTTTTGATTGCCTCAAACAACTCATCAGCGTTGATCGGTTTCGATACATAATCGTTCATACCAGCCTCTAAGCACTTTTCTCGATCTCCCTTTAAGGCATGCGCAGTCATAGCAATGATAGGAATATTCTGAAAGGACATTCCAGAATTACGAATCCGATAGGTTGTCTCAAAACCATCTAATTCTGGCATCTGAATATCCATCAAAACAACTTGATAATCGCCCTTCCCCAAAGCATCCAGTGCTTCCAATCCATTATTTGCCGTATCAACTGCAAAACCAGCTTTGTTTAGAAGTTTTACCGCAACTTTTTGATTGATCGGATTATCTTCCACCAAAAGGATGCGACATTGTTCAGCGCATTCGGTCAAAGTATGACGCGTGATCATCCTCGATTTTACTCCCCCTCTGCTAGCTGTCCCTAATGCGAGAAGAAGAGCATCCTTTAGTTCTTGCTGTCGAATGGGTTTCAACAAATAGCCTACACATCCCAACTCATTAAACCGAGCTACATCACCCTGCGCTCCCATTGAAGTCAAGACAATAATTTTTATTTCAGCTAATTCAGGTGTTTGTTGAATTAGACGAATCGTCGCTTCGCCATCTAGAACAGGCATCTGCATATCGATTAACGCAATATGGTAAGGTTCATCTGAGTTTACCCCCCGCATCAATTCGTCCAAACCTTCATGACCGCTGCTGACTGCGTGTACTCGACAACCCAACCCTTCAATCGTACGAGAAAGGTAAGTACGGTTCGTAAAGTTGTCGTCTACAATCAAGACACGCGTATTGTATAACTCGGTGCTGGCAGCTTTTGTCCATTTCTCTTTTCTTTCCTGCTTTTCAAACTCAAGCCAAAACCAAAACTCACTCCCTTTGCCTGGCTCACTCGAAACACCAATTTCTCCTCCCATCAACTCGACCAATTGTTTACAGATGGTCAATCCCAAGCCGGTTCCGCCATATTTACGCGTTGTTGAACCATCTACTTGGGTAAATCGATTAAAAATTGCCTCCTGACGGTCATAAGGAATACCTATTCCTGTATCTTTAACCCAGAATTTGAGTGCCACTTTGTCTTGACTTTCAGAAATTTTTTCTACTCGTACAACAATTTCACCGCTTTCAGTGAACTTGATGGCATTACCAATTAAGTTGATTAAGATTTGTCGTAGACGAGTGGGGTCACCAATGAGGTCATTGGGAATCTCACTAGGGATAATACAAATTGTCTCTAAGTTCTTTTCTGCTGCCCGTTGTGCCATGGTTCGAGACACCGACTCGACAGTAGCACGCAATTCAAATTCGATCTTTTCGATCTCAAGCTTTCGCGCTTCAATCTTGGAGAAATCCAAAATATCATTTAGGAGCGATAAAAGAGTCTCTGCTGACTCAAGCGCTGTTTTGACAAAATCCTGTTGCTCCGAAGAAAGACGGGTATCCAGCAACAGCTCCAACATCCCCATAATTCCGTTCATTGGTGTCCGAATCTCATGGGACATGTTGGCAAGAAATTCACTCTTTGCTCGGTCAGCCTCTTCGGCTTTTATTTTTGCCTGAATGAGCTCTGTTATATTATGGTACATCCCCAATACACCAACCCTTTCCCCTCGAACCACAATGGGGACACCTAAGATTTCAACATCGATTAGTGTACCATCACGTTTTTTTCGCTTTCCAATTGCGTGAACTGAATAATCTTGTGCGCTGCGCGTCAATTCCCGTGCTTCGCCAGACAGATTTGGCGGAACGATCAATGTGTCTAAATCCTGACCTATTACCTCTTTTTCACCATACTCGAATAACGACTCAAAAGCTGGGTTACAAGAAAGAATTTTGTTCTCACGATCTAGAATTACAATCGCCACCGGACTATTGTAAACAACTGCCTCAAAATACTGCTTTTGACTAATCAGCTCAATTTCTGCATTGCGGCGATCCGTGATGTCTCGCACAATATAGACATATCCCTTTCCAGATGACGCCAGTTCAATAGGATATTCTGAGACTTCATACCAGCCGTCAATGCTTGGAAATTGACAAAATTCTTCCGTATAAATCAGTTTTTCTCCACCATCCTCGCTTCTCCCATAAAATAACTCATTAATATTGAGCCCGATAACCTCTTGGAAGGTTTTATCAAAACACTGGATTACCGCCCGGTTACAACGAATAATTTTTCCAGTACGGTCGACAATCAAGATCAAATCTCTTACCGAGTCGAAGGTAACTTCCCACTCTTTTTTTTTTTTTGAGATAATCAACTCCGCCCGTAATCTCTCTTCATTTTCTGCTAGCAGTTTTTGATTCATCTCATGTAATTTTTTTGTTCGATCCTCTACCGCCCTTTCCAATTCTTCTGTAGCTAGTTTGAGACGGTGACTTATCTTGCCCAAATACGCAAATACTATCCCCAACGCAAGGGGAAGAAAATTTATAAACCAGAGAATTTTGTGAGTCTGATGAATCAACAAAAGCTGACTGATAGAAATTCTCAAACCTTCCTCAACGACAATAATTGCTGTTGAGACGAGAACACCTAGAACTCCAATCCCCACTCCAATCAAAGCATATAGCAGCATAGAATTTCGATACAGCGGCTTCCCAAATATCATACGCAAAACTCGCAATTTTTCTTTTCAGTTTAGCATGATCGCACTGCTAGATAATCAACAAAATTGTAAGGAACTCCCTTACAAAATCGCAAAATATTCCTCGACAATTCCTGCATATTAACTTGACATTTATTGTCTAATTTATTACAATACGGTTAATCTTAAACAGGAGGAGTTAGTTTATGAATATAACCATAGCTGGTGGAAGCGGCTTCATCGGAACAAGCCTGACGCAGACTCTCATTCAAGAAGGACATCAAGTCACAATTCTATCCCGCCGTGTCAGCCAAGTAAGCCAAGTAAACGGCAACTCGAAGCGGAATCCTGATTATTTCTATTGGGACGGTGAACATTTAGGCGAGTGGGTTTCAGTGATCGCTCAAAGTCAAGTCGTCATCAACCTAGCCGGTGAGAACATTGGCGGTAAGAACATCGTTGAGGTAGCTACCAAACGTTGGACACCAGAACGCAAAGCTGCCTTACGAAACAGTCGAATTAACTCGGGAAAAGCTCTGGTAGAAGCCATTAAAAATTCTCCATCTAAACCTCAAGTGTTCATTCAAGCCTCAGCGGTTGGGTACTACGGCAGTCATCCTGACAAAGAAATGGATGAAGAAGCTCCCGCAGGTGATGACTTCCTTGCAAAGTTATGTGTGGATTGGGAAAATACGACTGCAGAACTCGACCAAATGGGTGTTCGGCGGGCAATTCTTCGTATCGCCGGGGTTGTGATGTCTTTGAATGGCGGTTCGCTACCATTCATTTTATTGCCTTACCGCTTTTTCTTGGGAGGTCCGCTTGGTACAGGACGCCAATGGGTTTCGTGGATTCATTTGCATGACCTTGTGCGTGCAATTCTCTTTATTATTCAGCGGTCTGATGCAAAGGGAATCTTTAACATTTGTGCTCCTCAACCCGTAACCAGTAAGGAAATGAGTAAAGTCATTGGCAAGATAATGGGGCGTCCATCCGTTTTTCCTACCCCAGAATTTTTCTTCCGCATAATCTTTGGAGAAAAAGCTGCATTATTACTGGCATCTCAAAAGCAAATTCCTAAAAGGCTATTATCACTTGGTTTTGAGTATCATTTCCCAACAGTTGAGCGTGCCCTGCAGGATCTTCTAAAGTCATGACTAAAGGCAACCAATATACCAACCCAATGATTGACACATAAAGAGTAAATCAAAATGAACGACTATACGACATTCGGGACAATTTCACAAAAAGTATCTGTACTCGGAATCGGAAGCTGGGCTTGGGGCGACCGCCGCTTCTGGGGATATGGGTCAGATTACGATCTCCAAGATATTCGTCAAGCATTTCAAATAACTATTGAACAAGGGATCAATTTCTTGGATACTGCTGAAGTCTACGGCAATGGAATGTCAGAGAAAATTGTCGCTTCCCTCGTTCAAGAAACTCAGTATCCGATGGTGATTGCTACCAAGTTCTTCCCTTATCCATGGAGGTTGCGGTCTTCCGATTTCCGCAAGGCGCTCTTTAACAGCCTCAAGCGGTTAAATCTTCAACGAGTACACTTGTATCAAATTCATTGGCCGTTCCCTCCCGTACCCGTTGAAAAGTGGGTGAGTTGTCTTGGCGATGCTTACGAAGATGGTTTAGTCGAAGCAGTAGGGGTTTCAAATTACAATGCCGATCAACTCCAACGCGCCCATGATGTTCTCGCTAGACGAAATATCCCCCTTACTTCCAATCAGGTTCCTTATAGCCTGATTAACCGTAAAATTGAAACCAATGGAGTGGTGAGAGTTAGCCAAGAACGAAATATTCGCATTATTGCTTATAGTCCTATTGGACAAGGCCTTTTGACTGGAAAGTATTCGGAACAAAATCCGCCTTCAGGTGCTCGACGCTTTCTCTATTCAAAAGAATATCTACGTAAACTAAAACCCCTTCAGGAAAAACTCAGAGAAATTGGCGCATCCTATGGTGGCAAGACCCCCGCTCAAGTTGCATTGAATTGGGTGATTTGCAAAGGAGCGATTCCTATTCCCGGAGCAAAGAACGCTAAACAAGCTCAGGAGAATGTAGGTGCGTTGAACTGGCGATTATCAGAAGAAGATGTATTGATTTTAGATCAAATGAGCGAACCATTACAAAAATAGTCATGAATTCACTCGAACTGCGGTGTTAACACTTCGTAATGACGTAGTTAAGGCAACACTCAAAACAAAAAAAATTTCTCATTGGAATCCAACCTTTTTTGAGTTGTCCTTGCCCAATAAACAGGTAAAATAAGGGCATCTACTGATAAGGCAAGGAACTAGAATGATCCATATTGATCAAATTGATCCCTCACGCAAAGAGGACGTTAATCGTTTTGTACTCTTTCCTTTTCGTTTATATCAAAATACCCCTCAATGGGTGCCCCCTTTGATACAAGATTCCAAACTCTATCTCAATAAGAAGAAACACCCGTTTTATCAACATTCCATCGCCGATTTTTTTATTGCCCGGCGTGACGGTGAAGATGTTGGCAGAATTGCGGTGCTGGAAAACCGACACTTTAATGAATACCACCAAAAACGGGATGCCCAATTTTATTTTTTTGACTCGATCAATGATCTCGATGTTGCCCAAGCCCTTTTTAATTGCGCCTTCGAATGGGCAAAAGCCCGAAATTTGAATCGCATTGTAGGGCCAAAAGGAATGGGGCCATTGGATGGTTACGGGGTCTTGGTTGAAGGGTTTGAGCATCGTCAAATGATGATGATGATGAATTATAACCATGCCTATTACCAAACCTTGATTGAAGCTCAGGGTTTTACCAAAGAGGTTGATTTTGTTTCATGCTATCTATCAGCAGACACATTTCGTCTCCCCGATCGAATCCATCATATCGCTAGACGTGTTCAAGAACGCGGCACATTAAAGGTCTTATCTTTCCAGAATCGTGCCCAACTTCGCCAGTGGGCAAAAAAGATTGGGGCTGCATATAACAATGCTTTTGTTAATAATTGGGAATATTACCCTCTCACTGAGGCAGAGATTCAATTTGTTTTGGATAACATCATTCCATACGCTGACCCGAAATTGATCAAAATCATCACTCATGATGACAATGCCGTCGGCTTTCTTTTTGGTTTCCCCGATATATCCGCAGCCATGCAACGAGCAAAGGGAAAAATTACCCCACTTTCAGTGATCGATATTTTACTTGAAATGCGCCGCACTCGCTGGATAGCCCTCAACGGCGCTGGTATTCTTCCCGAATTTCACGGACGCGGTGGAAATGCCCTGCTCTACTCTGAGCTGGAAAAAACCGTTCGTAGTTATCAGTTCAAACATGCTGATTTGACTCAGGTAGCTGAAACAGCCGTTCAAATGCGCCGTGATCTTGAAAATGTGGGGGGTAAACCTTACAAGAATCACCGCGTTTTCTCCCGCAATCTATAACTACAAAATTCTTCTTTATACTACACTAGATATCCAATGAGCGAGAATCAACTAACCCTTCGAGAACTTCTTGCAGAACCGAACCAAATTGAAGACCTAAAGATCCCTCAAAGTATTGTCATTGACATTATCTTTCGTCTTCTGTTCAATGAAGGCAACGTTGCCTTGGTTCGTTTTGTGGAAGTTTTAAAAATATCCAATCGCATCATTGACGAGGTTTTGGCTTGGATGCAGAAAGAACATTTGGTAGAAGTTGCCAAAGCCATCGGCGAACTTGGACGCCTTGGGTATGTCTATACCCTAACCGAGGCGGGTGAAGAACGTGCCCGGGCAGCTTTTGAGCGTAGTCAATACATTGGGCCTGTACCGGTCTCAATCCCAGCTTACAATCAAGGGATAGAATTGCAAACCCAACAACGTCGTCGCATCCAATCGACTCAAGTCAAAGAAGCCCTTAAGGGATTAATCCTCCCAGAAGATTTTCATCAACGTATAGGACCAGCTATCAATTCTGGATCATCGCTTTTCTTATATGGGCCGCCTGGTAATGGAAAGACTACCGTAGCTCAGGCAATTTCCAATCTGATTTCGGGTACCGACCCGATTTGGCTACCCTATGCTATCACTGCTGGCGGACATGTTATCCAAATTCACGACCGTCTCATCCATCGACAGGTACAAACGGACACCAAACGAACTGCCGAATTCGGCCGTATAGACGGACGTTGGGCATTGTTTCACAGACCAACGGTCATGGTTGGCGGTGAACTCAAGATGGATGCTTTAGACTTGCGCTATGATCCCATCGCCAAGATTTACGAAGCCCCACTTCAACTTAAAGCCAATGGAGGTATGTTTCTCATCGATGATTTTGGCAGACAGCAAGTGCGCCCAGGTGATCTACTCAATCGTTGGATCGTCCCACTAGAAAATCATGTTGATTTTTTACGCCTTATTAGTGGACAAACCATCCTTGTACCTTTCAAGCTTCTATTGGTCTTCAGCACGAATTTAGATCCCTACGAGCTAATGGACGATGCCTTCTTGCGACGCATCCAAATAAAAGTGGAGCTCTCTTCACCAGACGAAAAAATGTTCGCTCAAATATTTCTCCTAGAATGTAAGAATCACAACATTCCCTTTAACAAGGATGCCTTCATGTATTTACTAAATAAATGGTACAAACA
>FWPV01002875.1_pt1 | contig 33628 bp, 28 predicted proteins | sample 2228371 | NCBI WGS metagenome assembly FWPV01 (sample SAMEA103939776, study PRJEB20133) | metagenome
GGTTCCAACTTTACCAGAGTTAATAAAGGTAGGTTTTTAATGAATAAGTAAAAAATACAATGATAATGCGGATCCGACAGTTCCCCCTTTTCCAAAGGGGGAAAGGGAGATTGGTAAATTGCATAAATACTGGAAAGAAATTAGTAACAATGACAAGTAAGATCATCTGTCAGGATTCATAAGCATAATTATTACCTAAAATTTGAATTGGACTCCCGCTCCTTGCGAAGCTTGGTATTGTTTCTACAAACATATCGCTCCTATCTCCGCTTAATTTGACGTTTATAGGTTAATGCCCACATTTCTATTATCCTTTTCCAAACTTATGGGTAATAATAAACTTTTTCAAATTTAGATTTAGAGGGATTTTATAATAAATTATGATTGTAATGAGCAATTATTTTTAAAACGGCCCTATTATTTAGACATGCGTTATTTCTTTGTCATTTAAAAACCGATGGTGGATCAGCGATAAAAATTCTTGAAAATCTCTTCAACCGTTGTTATAATTCTCATCGGTGATCTTGTTTTTTGTCGCCTACCTTTAATACAATTGTTCTTTTATTTTTATAATGACAACAAGGGTAATTACGCCATTTTTTCTATTTATTTCCAATGCTTTCTTATATTATTTTCTTCAAATTCCAATTTATATTTATATCCTACGAAAACTGATGGTGAATCAGCTTTTTACTGGATATGTATGTCGGGAGTCGTCATAAAGAATTGGCGATTTGTTCTGGTAGTTTTTGTTGAGGAGCAATATAAAAGAGGTATACAATATGATAAAGGAGGTTTATTATGAAATTAGGCGTGCTTACAGCTTTATTTAGTGATCAACCACTTGAAAAAGTTCTGGATTACCTTAAAAAGGCAGGACTTGATGCCATTGAACTCGGCGCAGGCAATTATGCTCCTAAAAACCATTGTGATCCTGATATTTTACTTAATAATGACAAGGAATTTGAAAAATTCAAAAAGATAATTGAAGATAGTGGGCTCATTATAAGCGCGTTGAGCTGTCATGGAAATCCATTGCATCCTGATAAAGAAATAGCAAAAGCACATATAGAGGCACAGCATAAAGCTATACTTCTAGCAGAAAAGCTTGGTGTTGAGGTTGTAAATGGTTTTTCAGGATGTCCGGGCGACTTTGAAAATGCAAAATATCCTAATTGGGTTACATGTCCCTGGCCAACAGATTTCCTTGAAATCTTAAAATGGCAATGGGAAACAAAGGTCATTCCTTTTTGGAAAGAAGAAAATGACTTTCTCAAAGAACATGGGGTAAAAATGGCTCTGGAAATGCATCCAGGATTTGTTGTATATAATACAGAGACATTACTAAAATTGCGTTCTGAAGCAGGAGAGCAAATCGGAGCAAACTTTGACCCCAGTCATTTGTTCTGGCAAGGAATTGACCCCATAGCTAGCATTCGTAAGCTTGGTAGTGCTATATTCCATATACATGCAAAAGATACAAAGATATGCCCTTACAATACGCCTGTTAATGGTGTTTTAGATACAAAGCATTATAGTGACGAAATAAACAGATCATGGATATTCAGGACTGTGGGATATGGTCATGACTATGCTTTCTGGAAAGATTTTGTTAGCAACTTGAGAATGGTAGGTTATGATGGGGTTTTAAGTATTGAGCATGAAGATAGCCTTATGTCTGCAAATGAAGGGCTTATGAAAGCGGTAACTTTTCTTAAAGAAGTCCTATTGACTGAAAAACTGGGTTCGATGTGGTGGGCATAGAAGTTCAGTAAAGTGGGCATTGCCCACCCTTTTCTCTGTAGATTTTCACATAGATGTCAAGAAGAACAAGTATAATCCAGGCGTAAGCTTTTTATCTGAATCTTTTTAGTAAATTTTTTATCGGTTATGTTCGGCAACGGTTTTCTTGCAATGTTCGTTGTTTTATTGTTGGACGGTTTTATAGTAAATTTTTTGTCGATTATGCGATATGTAACTTTTTCGTAGCGCAACGCAGGTTGTGCATTAGTGGTGGGTTAATTTGCACAATCGATAAAAAATTCGTGTAATTCGTCTTATTCGTGACATTCGTGATTAAATATCTCCGTGTCTCTGTGCCTCCGTGTTTTGTTTTTATTATGTTCTGTGTAAGTTGTCATTAAGATCCAAGAGAAACCGGGCTATGCTATTTTTATTTATGAAAAGGTTAGCAATTAGTTTATATAAAGGAATAAAAACTATTAATATTATGTTTTTATTTTTAGTTTTTATAGGTTATAATATTTTTAAGATTAATTTTAGTAGATTAAATATGGTGTAATTATATGTTAAATACAGATATAATTGAAATTAGATGTTCCAAATGCAAAACAAACAATCGTGTTTCAAAGCACAAGCTACAACAAGGCTTGCTTCCGAGATGCGGAAAATGTAAGGAGATTTTAACTATGGAGAAAAAAGGACCCGTAATTGTTACTGATGCAACTTATGAGGAAGAAGTTGAAAAATCTTCAATACCAGTATTGCTTGATTGTTGGGCTCCATGGTGCGGACCTTGTAAAATGATTGCACCGACTATAGAAAAGCTTGCAGAAGAGCTTTCAGGACGTATCAAAGTTGCAAAACTTGATGTGAATGAAAATCCAAAGACAGCAATGAAACTTGAAATTATGAGCATACCTACATTGTTGGTATTCAAAGACGGAAAGATCGTTGATAAAATGATAGGCGTTCAGCCAAAATCAGTAATAGAACAGCATCTTCAGAATATTTAGTGGTTTTAGATTTTTATAGGTATGTAAGGCAAAATGTAGAATAGGCATGCCCATTAATCTATTAGCAAGTTTGCATTTTAATGATGAATTTTGCCACCAGATTTATGGGCATTGTCTACCCTGCATACCATGATAATGTTGGCGTTTCTATAAATAAGATGATGAAATTAAATATCATATTTGATTTTCAACTTTTTGCTTAACAATTAGATAAAAAATCAAGAGACCATTATAAACTTATAATTATCATAATTGTTTCTCTATACTAATCCGGTTCCAAGACCGATCCCAAGCAAGATCAATAATACACCAACAATAATTTGAATTATTTTTAGAGTTACCTTCTTGATTGGCTAAGAACCAATGAATGCTCCGGGAAATGCTGAAATTATAACAACTAGCATTATTCCCATTACTTTCTGATCCAATGCATTGAATTTAGATTTATAAAATGTTATACCATAAACAATTAGGCGTGATATATCAACAATCACTGCTGAAACAACCCCTGTTGTTAATAAAAATGCTAATTATGTCTCAGAGCATCAGTTGGCATAAGATTTCCAGCTCTATTAGCAGGATAAAGACCAAAAACAATACCTATGATAAATGATACACTAGTAGCAATTATCATGGATTGAAGTGAAACAACAGAGGGCCAATTAGTGCCTTTTGCAACAAAAGTTGAGAATATTTTTGCTCCACCGGCACCAAACAAAATACCAATGATTATTCCTATTATCCCTCCAGCAAGGCTGATAACAACTGATTCTATAAGGAATTGAAGTAGAATATCTCTTTTCTTCGCTCCGACAGCTTTTCTAAGACCTATTTCCCAGGTTCGCTCAGTAACAGATACCAGCATAATATTCATTACCCCTATACCACCGACCAGAAGTGCAATGCTGGCAACTCCACCTAACAAGCCTTTTACTATTGCACTTACCTTTTTGTTGTTTTCTATTTCTTTTTTTGCCATCCAATAATCAAAGACTTTATCCGAATCCTTATGTCTCCATGCTAAAACCTTTTCAACTTCTTTACGTGCTTTATCTACAACTTCAAAGCTTTCAGCCTGAACATGAATGGAGCCAACTCTATTATTGATATTAAACAGGCGTCTTTGAACAGTAGTTAATGGCATGATGATCATTTCATCCCATCCCTGGCTTGCCATGTTATTTCCTTTTTCTTCCATAATACCGATAATATTGAATCTAATACCATTTATTTGTATCTCATCGCCTATAACATTTTCTTTTTTATCGCAGATATCTTCCCATAGTTTATAACCCAACACACAAACTTTAGAACCAAAGTTTATATCTTCCTGAGATATAAATCTTCCTTTATCAGCAAACCAGTTTCTATTGAACTGATAATTAGGAACAGTGCCAACTGATTTAGCTTCTCTGCCTTTATCTTTATATTTCACAAATACACCTTTTCCGCTTATTTCAGTATGAACTCTTTTTACACTCGGGCAATTGCTTTCAATAGCTAATGCATCGTCGTATTCTAAATAATCACTGCTTTTAACATATTGCCAATTTCCATTTACTTTTATCCATTCTCTACGCCATACGACGATTTCATTGGTTATACCGATGCGTTCAAATTCGCTTAAAATTAGCTTTTCTGCTCCCGATCCTATAGAAACAGTTCCAACGACCCCGGAGATACCGATAATGATCCCTAATAAGGTGAGTAAAGATCGCATTTTATTCTTTGCAAGTGATGATAAGCCTATTATTATTCCTTCAGTGATATCCATAATTTATAAGTTTTTTTATATTTAATGTTTTATAAGCTAGACAGTGTATTCTTTATGTATGTGTGATTTCCTGAAAGTAAATTTACTTATATTTTATTAGTTTAACAAGCTGGACAGCTTGTTCTTATGTATATGCGGAGCATATAAAATTAAATCATCTTGTATTGGATATAGGGAACAAGCTAGACAGCATGTTTTACTCAAAAATAGCATCGAGCCTACTACTCAAAAATAGCATCAAGCCTGCTACTCAAAAATAGCATCAAGCCTGCTACTCAAAAATAGCATCAAGCCTAACTTTAATAGCATCGAGATACCCAAAAAATGAAGCTTAAGAAGTTTACAACGACCTTATAAATCTATTCATACCTTAAGGCTTCCACAGGCTGTAATTTTGCTGCCTTTCGGGCTGGATACAATCCGAAAAAGATACCTATACTCGCTGATGCGCTGATAGCCAGAATGATGGAGTGCATTGACACGGTAAATGGCCATTCGACTACCTTGATTATGCCTGATATTATTTTTGATAAACCAGCACCCAATCCATAACCAACAAGTATTCCCATCACTCCACCAAACAAACAAAGAATAATAGCTTCTATAAGGAATTGAAAAAGTATATCCCTATTCTTAGCACCAATAGCTTTCCTTAGACCTATCTCTCTGGTTCGTTCAGTTACTGATACCAGCATCATATTCATAATCCCGACCCCGCCAACTAAAAGTGCGATGGCCGCTGTTCCTCCAAGCATCACTTTAACGATCAATATTACCTTATTTATTTGATCCAAAGCACCTTTAACGGATTGTATTTCAAAAAATTCTTCATCATTGTGTCTGCGTAATAAGATTTTTTTTGCTTCATTCACTGCCTGGTCAGCTACTTCAAAGCTTTTAGCCTTCCCCCAAAATATATCGACACGATCATTACCGCGAAACCTTTGCTGAGCAGTAGTAAGAGGAACTATTATTTCTCTGTCCCTGTCAAAATCACCAAATGCAGTGCCTCTCTCTTCCATTACTCCAATGACAATGAACCTCTCCCGACCCAGCCTGATCTCCCGGCCTATCGGATTTATTTTATTGAACATTTCTTCCCATACTTTTGCTCCTATTACTGCTACTTTTTTCCATGTGCTCATATCTTCTTTGGATAAAAACCTGCCAAAATCCAAAAGCCAGTTTTGACTGTCAGTGAATGAAGGAATAGTAGCTTCCATAAGGTATCTTTGATGATCTCGACCTGAAGTTGTATGTATATCGTGGATGATTTCAGGAGTTATTTCTTTTACTGAGGGAGCTAAAGCTTCAATAGCTAAGGCATCATCTCTGGTCAGGTATTCACGGCTAGGGTTTCTTATCCATCTATCGCCTCTTTTTATCCATGAATGTCTTTCTATTATAAATAGTGTTCGTCCACCAACTTTCTCAACTTCTTCTAATATGAGTGTCCTGGCACCTTCTCCAACAGCAATTGTTCCGACTACAGCAGCAACACCAATGACAATGCCAAGCATAGTTAAGAGTGAACGAAGCCTATTAGTAAATATAGCAGTAATACCAACTATTGCATTTTCTGTTATTTTCACCTTAGTTTTCTCACCCTTTAGATTATTTTTATGTTATTTTTTCCCTTTTTCCGTTCCTATGGGTATGATCTTAACCTTATCGCCTTCTTTTAGACCATCAAGAATTTCAATACTGTTTTGAGTTCGTTCTCCTACCTTTATCATTCTTTCTTCTGTCTCTATAATATTTTCTTTTTTCCTTTTAAACATTTTAAATATTCCTTTTTTCTCTTCATTTTTTACCGATTCTCCTTTTACAAGCTGGACATAATATCCTTTTTCGCTATCTATTCTCGCTTCTATATTTGGTATTTTGTCATTTTCAGATATTACAATATCGGCAGTGGTTGTTATTCCTGTTTGTAATTCTTTGGGAGAACCCTCCATAATTATGGTTACTTCAGAACTCATAAGTCCTGTTTTTTCTGATGATATAATTGCTACTCTTCCCGGAAATTTCTTATCTGGAAAATTTTTTAATACAATATCAACTTTTTTATCTCTTAATTTATCTACCAACTCCCTTTTTATATTTGTTTTTATTTTAATGGTTTCTCTTGTATCAACAGCCTCAAGAGGTAGCTGTAATACATTAGCACGCTCACCTATTATTATATCTACATCTGCGGTCATGCCTGGAAGCAAAACCTTCGGAGATTCAGTGACCATCACTGTGACTTCAAACCTAATAACGTTATCAATAAATTGCGCACTGGGTGAAATCTCTTTGACTTCACCAATAAAAATATCATCAGGATAAGTGCTTACTTTAATTTCTGCTTTTTGTCCTATCTTTATTTTACTAATATCAAGCTCATGGATTTGTGTTTTAACGATCATTTTTGATAGGTCAGCAATTGTCATAATTGGAGGACCTTGAGACCATGCAGTTCTTCCAGAAGTGATAATCTCTCCTTCTTCCACTTTACACTGGATTATTCTTCCGCTTATAGGGGCTAAAACTGTGGTCCATCCAAGCCTTTGTCTGGCAGTATTAAGAGCACTTTGAGCACGTATTTTATTTGCTTCAGCAGTTTTCAATGCTAATAAAGCGATCTGTTTTTCGCTTATCTCACTCTTTTTTAGAATATCTAATCTTTCTTGTGCCTGCTTAACCTGTATATCAGATTGTTTTCTTTGTTCTTCCAAACTTTCCTTTAAAGTCTTAAGATTATTTTCCTCTGCACGAAGGCTTTCTTTCCTGCTTTCAATAATTTTTTTCTGGCTCTCAACGTTTTCTCTTTGAGACTCAACATTATTTTCTGCAGATTCATACTGAGATAACGCTGATGCATATTCCAGCTGTGCATTTTCCACTTCACGCTGAGCAACAAACTTCTTACTGGCAAGTTCTTTCTTGCGATCCAGTTCGGCTTTTGTATTATCTAATTTAGCCTTTGCTGATTTTCTGGCAGATTCAGCTTGTTCTAAAGCTAAAGTAGCTTTCCTTAATGAAATTTCGTCTTGAACAAGAAGATTTTTTATATTATTAATAGATATTTCTGCTTGAGATATTTGCTGAGCTGATCTGGCTTTTGTTTCTTCTAAACTTGCGATTGCTGATTTTAATGAGTTTTCTGCTAGTTGTATATCACTTTTCATCTTATCAGCATTTAACGTAGCATTTTCTTTTGCTCTATCCAATTCAGCTAGAGCTGCATTATAGTTTGCTTGAGCCTGGTTAAATTCTTCTCTTATTTGTTTTTCGTCTATTTTCAAAAGCTCCTGACCTTTTACCACATCATATCCTTCATCAACATAAAGCTTTTCTACTTCGCCTTCAACGTTTGATCTCACCTCAACCTTAACTAACGAATCAAGATTACCTCTCTCTTTTAACCTTACAACAAATGGACCTCGTCTTACAATTTCTATCCTGTCCGATTTCTTATCTGATTTATTATTTTTAACTTTTGTAACAATAAATGCGCTTACTGCTGATACAACAACCAGTATTCCAATTATAATTATTAGTTTTTTTCTCATTTAAGAGCTCCCATGGCTTTTTCCAAAGATTTTCTAGCAACCTTGTAGTTATAGAAAGCTTTAACCTGGTTTATCCTTGCCCTGGCATATTGTGTCTGCGCGTCGAGTAATTCCAAAAGTATAACCATCCCCAGATCATATCTACCCTGAGTAATTTCTAAGCTCATTCTTGCATCCTCAACTTGAGCACTCGCAATATCCAGAGATTTTTTTGCCCTTTCAAAATTAAAATATGCTTGGCGGACTTCTAAAGATATACTCTGTTCCAATTCAAACATACTTTCATCAGATTTCTGCAAGGAAATTTCCGCTTTTTGAACTGTGCGTGCGGACCTGCCTCCATCGAATAAAGGAAAAGACACCCTTGCAGCAACATCCCAGCTCTTATAATTTTTTAATGCATCCCTTTCTCTCAAATAATCATCTAATCTAAGATTGTAACGTCCTTCGGCGTTTATTTTGGGCCATCTCTCAAGTTTTGCTAGTTTTGCTGCAAGCTCCAGCACTTCCCTATTAGCTTTTGCTTCTTTAATTTCGGGTCTAAGAGCTAACGCCTTAGACTTAATATCTTCTATTGATATTTCTTCAGTTTCTATGATTCCTGTTCTTATATATCTATCATAATCAAGATCTTCTACAACGTTGATCCTGGTTCCTGGCTCAAAACCTAAAATAATAGCAAGGTTAGCTCTTGCTATTTCAAGGTTATTCATATCATTTATAAGTGTTAATTCATTATTAGCTAATTGCACTCTTGCTGTAGCTACGTCAGCTTCCACAACAGTTCCAGCTTCCAGAAACGCTTTAACTTTCTCTACGTTTTGTTTTGATTGTTCTATTAATTGTTCATCAACTATTATTATTTTTTCTGCTTCAAGGAGATCATAGTATGCCTGAATTACACTAAATATCAGGCTCTGGGTTGTCCTTGTGTATCTACTGTATTCTGCTTCTCTTCTAGCCTTAGCCTGAGCTAATGAGCTCTTTCTTCGACCGTGATCCCAGATTGTATAAGAAGCATCCAGTGAAGCATCGTAATTTTCTTTTTCCCAACCAAAATCTATTCTATCAGAAAAAGAGTAACCTCCGCTGATATCAACTTGCGGCAGATACTCACTCCGAGCATCTTCTACATTCATATTCTGTTGAATCAAGTCAAGTTTAGCGCTGCGCATTGTCGGTGACTGTTCAACAGCAATTTGTATACACTGCTGTAAAGTTAATGGTTGAGAAAGGTCAATACCTTCTATTTGCATACGTTCTTTTTGTTTAGTTGTTTTGCTTTCAGACATTTTTCCCTTGTCTGCTTCTGATTCGTTTTCTGGTCTTTCTCCAAAAGTGATATACGGCAGTTTAATCGAAGCAGAAAAAGCAGAATTGATACTCAGCAATGTTATAAAAGTAAAAATTATTGCAGATCTCACCATACTTTAGCTCCTTATCTATTTTTCATTATTAATCTTTGTGAAGTTTTAACTTTATACACAGCCATATTTAAGACGTAATATATTTGTGAAAGTTTACTTTTTTTAACACTGCTGGCTAAAACATACATAATAATGACTGACCAATCATTCATTATACAGCAATTTTTTTATCCTGTCAATATTTTGGTAGTTGATCAGTTTTTAAAATGTTAAAATATTTCTGCAACTTTTTTTCATCTTATTCGTATTGCATACGTAAGTAATTTTTACGGGAGGCATACATTGACCAGCAAACAAGATGTTTTCCAAAAATCCATAGCCGAATCGATAAGCGATGAGCAAAATTTTATCATGTTTATGCAGAAGAATCAGGAACGCTTATATAGATTGGCATTTCATCTTCTTGGTGATAAAGAAGAAGCAAAGGATACGGTTCAGGAAGCTTTCGTTAGATTATGGAAAAAGAAGAAAAGCATTCATTGGAAAGATGCACATTCATGGATTTTGCGAACAACAATCAATTTATGCCTGGATTTCTTACGCAGGCGTAAATTCAGGAAAGATAATGAAGAACTAAGTGATCAAATACCTGATACTGCACCTAATCCCTTAGACAATTGTTTAAACAGCGAATTTCAGGCGATCCTTAGAACTGCAATACAAGGGCTTTCCGAAGATTATCGAATTGTGATACTTTTGCGAGATATGGAAGGGATGAGCTATGATGAAATATCTGAAACGCTGGGTGTGCCGATAAGCAAGGTTAAGTCAGACCTTTTCAGAGGGCGGCGCAAAATTAGAGAAATGCTTCGCCCTTTCATTGAGGTGAATGAATAATGCGCTGCGAAATAGTCAAAGATATGCTTGAAAAATTTATTGAAGGCGAACTTGAGGAACCATTAAAAAAGGAAATAGAAAAACATATTGCAGAATGCAATTCCTGCAAAAATGAGCTATTATTAGCTCGTAAAGTTCCATTTATGGTTCGATCAATGCAGTCTCATAAATTGCCCGATGATATTATCCATGGTGTTCTGGAGCGAATAAATAAACCTTCAAAACAGTTTTTCTTTTATAAGCACTTTTTCGGCATGTCTCTATACAAAAAAATCCTATTTGCTACAGTTATTCCTGTTGTTTTTATCATACTCATACTTGGTATCGTTCGTTTGAAGCCAGATGAAGAATTAATAAATGAACCAGAATCATTATTCATAGAAAGAACAGATAATTCAATTAAGATCAAATCACCAATACTACCTATAGAAACATCTAAGACCAGAGTAATTTCAAAAGATGTTTCACACTTGCAAAAGCGAACTAATAGAATTGTATCAATTAATAAAGTCAACAAGAAATCAGAAATAAATAATGATGAAGCTTTGCTGGCAGTAGATCAGATCAACTTTGCTCTGGAAATTCTTGGAATGTCAGCAAAAAAGGTTCAGTCATCTACTCTGGAAGAAAGCGAAAGGGCATTGAGCATAACCATGGATAAATCACAGGATATAATCAAAACATTATCTGAAGTTCAAACTGAAATTGTTAACAACCTGAAACAAAATTTGAATTTCATTAATCAATTCCAGAATAGGGAGGAAAGCACACAATGAGAAAGGAAAGAATGTCAAGAATCATAACATTTATTCTCTTTTTACTATTAATACCTTTATTATCATTAGCACAAGAAAAGGAAAAAATAGAGGGATTAATAGAGATAGATTATCCAGAACTCGGTTCACCTAAGGTAGAGATCAATCTATCAGGTTCATTATTATCCATTGGCATAGAAGCAGTGCCGAAAGATAAGCCAGAACTTAAAAAGTTTTTGGCAGACCTAAAGGCAATCAAGGTGAGAATCTACGATAAAGAACGCCTGGCTGGTAAAAATATCGATGAAATTACCAAATTTTATGATGATATACTGGCAAAGAATAAATGGGAATCCATAGCACGAATAAATGATAATAATACAAAGGTAAATGTAAGTCTGCTGAAAAAAAAGGATAAAGAAGATGCGGTATCAGGGATATTTGTTTTTGTCGAGGAACATAATGAGATTATTATCGTAAATCTCGCAGGTAATATCGATATTGTAAAACTGCCTGAGTTAGCTAAGATGGGTGGTTTTGATTTCGACATGCAAAAATTTGGGGAAAAAAACGCTGAAAATAATCAGCAAGAGCCAGAGAAGCATTCTGCCCCATCGGAACCAGAAAATAAATAATGTTTAGGATGTCATAACCAGGCATAAAATTTTCGTCCACAAACATACTGCAAGATTAACATTCATAAGATATACCGGTTTGTATCCGCTCAATTTAGAAAGCGTTATTAATAAAAGCCCGAAGAATCGGGCGGATACACGAGCTTGAATAATATTCGTCTTATTCGTGATTAATTTTTTCTCCATGTCTTTCTGCTTGTTTTCTAATACCATTTTAAAAGAATAATCATTCATTATAACTCAAGTTGCTAGTAATATGTAGGATGGGTAAATGGTTGTAATTCCTGGAGTCTTTATTATCTACAGAAAATGATAGTTCATTAACTAATGTTATAAATCAACACAACCATTTACCCATCCTACTTCTCTATCTTAAATTCTTCTTTCCACCAGATATTTTGCTCAATCAGTATATCATTAATTTCTGCTATACTCATTTAATCTGGATTTTATATAATTAACCCAAGTTGCAAGTTAGTTATTGCATGAGTCTAGAAAAAAGAATATAATCTCCTTTGATAGAGATTACAAGAAGTCAGATTTCTGCTTTTTTCCCAAAGCATATTCATGCTGTTACACTTAAAGTTTTTTGCTAAAGATTACTTTCTTTATTTTTTGCTTTTAATATGAAAAAGATTCTATAATAACTAGCAACTTGAGTTAATTATTTTTTTAAATGGTATTATGATTACAATGTTTTTTAACACAAAAGTGGAAGTTTGTCTATATCTCATGTCTGAATTAAAAAAACATTGACGAAAAAGATTATTAGAGCGATAATAAAAAATGCATCTAAATTTAAGGAATAAATAGAGATCATAATTCGTTAAAGAATTATAGTTTCATATTTAATTCTGTGTCATAAGTAAATCTTATGAAATATGATCGGGGGAATTAAGATGCAATATAGAATGTATGGGAAAACTGGTGATAGGGTTTCGGTTCTTGGTTTTGGAGCAATGCGTCTTCCTATGATCGGTGATCACGTTGATATGGACCTTTCCGTAAGTATAATGAGAAGGTCTATAGAACTGGGTGTAAATTATCTTGATAGCGCAGTAGGTTATTGCAATGGTGAGAGCCAAATAGCAGTCGGGAAGGCAATAAAAGGATACAGAGATAAGGTTTTTGTCTCAACCAAAAATCACTATAAAGGCGAATCAGGAGACGATTGGCAAAAACTCCTTGACCAATCTTTAGAAAGGTTGGATGTAGATTATATTGATTTTTATCATAGTCATGGATTAGGTTGGGACGAGTATAACAGGATGCTTGGTCCCGGGAAGCCTATGGAAAGATTCAGAAAAGCTAAAGAAGAAGGTCTTATAAGGCACATGTGTTTTTCATGCCATGATTCACCTGAAAACATGATGAAATTGATAGATACTGGCGAATTTGAAGGCATGTTGGTTCAATATAACCTTCTTGACAGACATAATGAAGAAGCTATAGCTTATGCCCATGAAAAAGGTATGGGCGTAGCCATAATGGGGCCCATCGGTGGAGGAAGGCTGGTTGCACCATCAGAAAAAATACAAAGTATGGTTAAAGAAGGGGCAAAAAGTACTCCAGAAGTAGCTCTCAGATTTGTTATATCTAATCCTAATGTTACTGTTGCTCTCTCAGGTATGAACAGCATGCAGATGGTTGAAGAAAATGTAGCAACTGCTTCCCGTGAAGAACCTATGTCAGAGGAAGAAAGAATAAGGGTTATTGAAATATTAGAGGAAAGTAAACGTCTGGCTGACCTTTATTGCACAGGATGCGGATACTGTATGCCATGCCCTAACGATATAGATATTCCAGCAAATTTTAGTGCCATGAATTACTATAGAGTATTTGGGCTTTTTGATCTAGCTAAAAGAATTTATATGAATCTAGGGAAAAAGAGAAAAAATGACGGAACAATAGTATCTGCCTGGGCAGAAGCTTGCCTTGAATGTGGTGAATGTGAGCCTAAATGCCCACAAAAAATACCCATAATAAAACAGCTTAAAGAAACATACGAAGCTCTTGGTAAATAATTGTTACTATTTCGGCAGATAAATCTTTATCTGCCGTTTTATTTTATGGGCGACCTAAAAAGTTGCCCTTTATTTTTTGATGAACATATATAAGCATTCCGCAGTAACATTTACAGCAAGTGCCTTATTATTAATTATATTCAAAAATTTTCAAATAGCAATATCCTGCTTTATAACGGGTATTTTCATCGATCTGGACCATATTATTGATTATTTGTTTAATCGTGGTATGCTGGATATTATAAAATACCTGCGCCATCCAAAAAAACTCATCAGATTTATATCCTATGGATATACAAAATATAAGCCTTTTTGTAAGGTATATAAACCCCTTCATAGCATTGAGTTACTGATTCCCGCTATTATACTTTACATATTTGGTTTCTGGAATGATATATTAACAGGTGCTGTAATAGGTTTCCTGATCCATCTTGTTATGGATACTATGGTAATCGGTCATATAGGTGCAGTGTCTTTAATCTACAAAATATTATATAGATTCCCAAAAGGTTCCGATATAATAAAAAAACGCTTGACAAAAATTGGGAAAAATCCGAATTTTTGTCAGTTATGCGGTTGTGAAGGTGATACGATTATTTATAACCGCAAGGGAAAATATACTAGATTCTCAAGAAAAAAACTATACGAAACAATGATACTATGTTCTAAATGTTATGAACAAATAAATGGAGAGTAGTTATAACCTTGCAATTTAAAATATTTTTCATAATGGATTGAGGAATAATTTCTATGAGTAGTATATCAAACTCTGAAGAGATTGTTGGGCAAAAGGCGGATACTGATAAGACTTTAAACAAAAACTTTTTTCTAACTCTTATAAATGGCATATTTGCAAGTGTTGGGTTTCGACTCGTTGATTCAAGCATGGTGCTTTCTGCTTTTGTGAAAGAGCTGACAAAATCCAACATAATGGTCGGATTGGTCAGTGCTACAATGAGCGCTGGCTTTATGTGGCCACAATTATTAATGTCTAATATGCTTGAACATAAACTTTATAAAATGCCTTTTTATACAATTGGCATTACAATAAGAATAATCGCCTGGATATTAATACCCATTTTGACATTATTTATAGGTAATGGTCACTATCATATATTATTTTTGTGTTTTTATATCTTATACTTCATAGCATGTTCTTCTTTAGGTATTTCAAGTATACCATTTAGCGATATTGTTGCAAAGGCAATTCCTTCACAAAGACGTGCCAGATTGTTTAGCCTGCGTCAACTCATAGGAGAGATATTAGGTATAGGAACGGGATTCCTGATCAGATATATACTAAGCGATAAATTTAGCCTTTCTTTTCCATATAACTACTCTTTCATATTTGGCCTGAGTGTTTTGATGATGATAATTGCAAGTGGAGCTTTTATCATGGTAAAAGAACCGATACATCCTGTAAATGGATCGAAACGTCCTTTCTGGGAACACTTTAAGAGAGGACCATATTTTCTAAAAAATGACAAAAATTATAGAAATTATTTAATTTTCAGGATAATATCTTCATTTGGTAGCATGTGTATCCCATTCTATGTAATCTTCGCACTTGATCGCATAAATGTGGATAGGTCTGCTATAGGTATTTTCACTGCGGTAGGTGCCACAAGTGCAGTCATTTCTAATATTATTTGGGGTTATATTGGTGATAGAAAAGGGAGTCAATCTCTTATAATGGCATCTTCTGTTCTGGCATGTATAACACCTTTCATTGCTATATCAACAAATTATATACCATCATTTTTACAACAAAAATATTATCTTTTGGTTTTTATAATAAATCAAGCTTTTTTGAGCGGAATTGGTATAGCAAACATAACTTATACTCTTGATTTAGCTCCCAGTAAAAGCAGACCAACATATCTTGGGTTTATTAATACCATGATGTTTCCGATAAGTTTTGTTCCCATGCTTGCGGGTTTTCTCATTAAGATTATCTCTTATGAAACAATGTTCTTGATATCGGCTGGTATATCAGCTATTGCTGTATATTTTGCATCAAAACTTACAAATGATCCAGATCATTATGACTCCATTTTAGAGAATGATTGACCGCTTGTTATTTAACATTTTAAGCAATTAAGCATAAATTCAATTTCAAGCTTCCTTTAGTCAGAATTATAAGTAGGCATTATGCTATTTGCATTTAATGTAAAACACGCTGACCAGTTTGTTAATTTTTATCTAAATAATGTCAGTTCAAATAATCACGAATAAGACTAATATAATATAAAGAATATTAGCGGAATTCACTATAAAATAATACTTGAAATTTTTTATATATTCTGGTATAATGGTTCTACAATACTAAATTGGAGGTAATTTAAGATGCAAAATATACTAAAAATATCAGATGCCGCTTCTCTAGCTTTGCATACTACTGCCCTTCTTGCTGCTGTTCCGGAGAAGTTAATGTCTACCGGAGAGCTTGCTTCTATGCTTAAAGCTTCAGAAGCTCATTTATCAAAGGTTCTTCAAAGACTTGTTAAATCAAGGATAGTCAGGTCTATAAGGGGAGCAAAAGGAGGTTTTACTCTTGCAAAACCCGGTGAAGAGATTTCGTTACTTGATGTTTTTGAAGCCATCGAGGGACCATTTCAACCTAGCAATTGTTTGCTGGAGAGCCGTATTTGTGGTGGTAAAGATTGTGTTCTAGGAAGCTTGCTTGAACAACTTAATACAAGTGTAAAAGAATATTTAACAAAAACAAAGCTTTCAAACTTGACCCATATTTATAGGAGGATTAGAGATAATGCGTAGAAATATAATCAAAATTGATGAAGAAAAATGCACTGGCTGTGGTTTGTGCGTAAAAGCATGTGCTGAAGGTGCCATACAAATAGTCGATGGAAAGGCAAAACTTGTAAGTGATATATATTGTGATGGTCTTGGTGCTTGCATCGGAGAATGCCCGGAAGGTGCTCTTACGATAATAGAGCGTGAAGCTGAGGCTTTCGATGAATCCGCTACAAAAGAGCATCTTGAAAGAATAAGAGGTTCTCATGATGATTTACCCTGTGGATGTCCTGGCTCCATGTTAAGAGAAATCATTCGTCAGGAAGATACAAAAGAAAAAATTCAATTTGAGGAATTGACTTCTGAGCTAACTAATTGGCCTGTTCAGCTTCGTTTGGTTTCTCCTTATGCACCATATTTTAAGTCCGCAGACCTTTTGCTGGTGGCAGATTGTGTTCCATTTGCGTATGCAAATTTCCATTCAAGATTTTTAAAGAATAAACCTTTAGTAATAGGATGTCCTAAACTTGATGATGCTCCCTATTATGTTGAAAAACTATCAGAGATAATAAAGAATTCATCTATTAAAAGTATAACAGTTGTGCACATGGAGGTTCCATGCTGTTCGGGATTGAGTATTATAGCAAATAGAGCAATTGCATTGTCTGGAAAGGATATTCCAGTTAAGGATTATACGATCAGTATATCCGGGGAAATTCTTGAAAATGCTGAAATAAATATGTAAAATAACATTAAGTCGGTATATTCTAATTCATAAAACATAAAGAGAAAGATTAATCATGAATAACATGAATATTTTTTATAGCTTGTAGTTATCAATTTATTCATGATAAAAACATTTCTATGTTTAATTCTCTTAGAAAGTATTTATTTAAATTCCTTGTGTCGATCTTATGTTAAAATACCAAAAATCAAACTGAATGCATTAGGAGGATAGAATGTTTTGTTATCAATGTGAACAAGCAGCAAAAGGTTCCGGGTGTACAGTAAAAGGAGTATGTGGTAAAGAGCCTGAAGTTTCTGCTCTGATGGATTTATTGATTTACTCAGTAAAAGGCTTATCAATGTATGCTCATAGAGCAAGGGAACTTGGTGTCAAGGATCGCGATATTGATATTTTTACAATAGAAGCTCTATTTACTACAGTGACCAATGTAAATTTTGATCCTGAAAGACTTTTTTCACTGCTTATGAAATCTGCCAGTCTTTTAAATAAAGCAAAAAATCTTTATGAATCTGCCTGCAAGAAGCAAGGAAAAATACCCGAGAAGCTTACCGGTCCTGCTGAGTGGTCGCCTGCTAATGATATAGAGGGGCTTATAAAACAGGGTGAAGAGGTCTCTATATTAAAAAATATTAATACTTTGGGTGATGATATAACAGGTCTTCAGGAGCTAATATTATATGGCTTAAAAGGTTCATCTGCTTATCTTGATCACGCTCAAATATTGGGACAAGAAGATGATGACTTATATGCTTTCTTCCATAAAACTCTGAGCTATCTTGCTGATAATCCACAAAATATAGATGAACTGCTTTCAACAGTATTGGAATGTGGAAGGGTCAATTTGCAGGTGATGGAGTTATTAGATAAAGCAAATACACAAGCTTATGGACATCCAGTTCCTACTTCTGTTCGCATTGAGCCAATTAAAGGAAAGGCTATAGTTGTATCAGGTCATGATCTTAAGGACCTGGAGGAACTTCTTAAACAAACCGAAGGTAAAAGCATTAATGTATATACTCATGGTGAAATGCTTCCTGCACATGGCTATCCTGGCTTAAAAAAATATAAACATCTCGTTGGAAATTATGGAAGTGCATGGCAGAATCAGCGTAATGAATTTGATGATTTTCCAGGGGCAATATTAATGACAACGAATTGTATTCAGAAACCAAGAGATTCATATAAGGATCGCATATTTACAAGTGGACTGGTTGCGATGCCAGGTGTCATGCATATTAAAGACCGTAACTTTGCACCTGTTATTGAGTCAGCATTAAAGGCTGAAGGATTTAAGGAAGACGGACCTGATAAGAGTATACTTGTTGGCTTCGGGCATAATGCAGTCATGAATGTGGCTGATAAAGTTATTGATGCAGTAAAAACTGGGAAAATAAGGCATTTTTTCCTTATCGGTGGATGTGATGGGGCAAAGCCCGGGCGCAATTACTATACCGAATTTGCACAGGCTGTCCCCAATGACTGCATAATTCTAACACTTGCCTGTGGAAAATATAGGTTCAACAAACTTGAATTTGGAGAAATTGATGGAATACCACGACTCTTAGATGTTGGACAATGCAATGATGCCTATTCTGCAATTAAGATTGCTTCCGCTTTAGCAGATGCATTCAATACTGATGTAAATGGACTTCCACTTTCTATTATTTGCTCCTGGTTTGAACAGAAAGCTGTCTGCATTCTTCTTACTTTACTTTATCTTGGCATTAAAAATATAAGGTTAGGTCCCTCTTTGCCAGCTTTCATAACTCCTGATATATTGAATGTATTGGTTGACAAATTTAATATCATGCCGATATTATCATTTCAAGAAGATTTGAGAGCTATCTTAAAGTGAGTTTTCTATAGAAGTAAGTTCGTATCCGCCTGATTTATTGTGCATTTAAAAATTAATATTCCATAATATTGTGCTTAATAAAGAACATTCATTAATTAATCGGGCAGATACGAATACATCAAATGTGTAAATCTATCCACTAAAATTAATACAATGATAATTAACTATCTATAAAACTGAGACAGTCTGAATGAATGTTTATGTAATCAATATGCTTGTAGACATCTGGTTAAAAGAATTAATTATACCATCTCTCAAAGTTTAATGTGTATTTTGGGGCAAATAACCATTTGCTCCTACATTTTTCTATTGCCAACCTAAAAGGTTTGTATTTACACACTGAAATTATAGAATTGGTATTACTTTGGACCAACCAATAATTTTAAACAAATACAATGAAAAAACAAAACCTTGACAATAGTTTGACAGATATGCCAAAATTATTAGTAATTAATGTTTGTTTAATTAAAGAAATATGGCATAATAAATCTTAGAGAAAGGGGCTATTAATGAGAATAGTTATAATAGGTGGAGTTGCAACAGGACCAAAGGCAGCATCTCGTGCCAGACGCCGTGATCCGAATGCAGAGATAATCATGATAGAAAAGGGAAGACTACTTTCTTATGCTGGTTGTGGAATGCCATATTTTATCTCGGGCGATATTCCAGATTGCAATGAACTTATGTGTACTCCCGCTGGAATAGTAAGGAACTCGGTCTTTTTTCAAAATGTAAAGGATATTAAAGCCCTAACAAGAACTTTTGCTGAATCTATTGACCGCGATAGCAAAAAAGTTAATATAGTGGATCTAGAAACTCAAGAACACTCATCAATTACTTATGATAAACTAGTTCTGGCTACAGGGTCAGCTCATTTTCGTCCACCCATTGAAGGTAGCGACCTACATAGAATATTTGTTTTAGGTCATCCGGATGATGCAATAGCGATTCATGAAACTGCAAGGTCTGAGGATGTTAAGAAAGTCGCTGTTTTCGGTGGTGGGCTTATTGGGATGGAAGTTACCGAGGCTTTATCAAGGCTAGGTCTTGAAGTCATTATTGTAGAAATGATGGATTATTTACTTCCCAAGCTTCTGGACCAAGAAATTTCAAATTTCTTAGCCAGGTATCTTTTATCTAAAGGTGTAAAATTAAGGCTTTCTGAAAAGGCTATTAAGCTTGAGGGAGATGATCGAAGCAACGTAAGAAAAGTTATCACTGATAAAGGAGAAATCTCCGCAGATATGATAGTTACTGCTGTCGGTGTCAGACCAAATGTAGAGCTAGCAAAAAACGCAGGACTACGCATTGGTGAAACAGGTGCAATATGGGTTAATGAATATTTGCAGACATCCGACCCCGATATTTATGCAGGTGGCGATTGTGTTGAAAATACTCACCTTATTACAGGCAAAAAAGTTTACATCCCGTTAGGATCGACAGCAAATAAACATGGTCGTATCATTGGTGATAATGTGACAGGCGGATCAGAAAAATTTAAGGGTGTATTAGGGACTACGATATACAAAATATTCGATTATACAATTGGCTGTACAGGTTTAAATGAGAGAACAGCCAGAGAGCTTGGCTATCCTGTTGTAACATGTCTTGCTCCAGGTCCTGATGTTGCTCATTACTATCCGACGCATGCGATGATACTGACAAAGCTTATCGCAGATAAAAGAGATGGAAAAGTGCTAGGAGCTCAGATAATAGGTCCTGGAGATGTTGACAAACGTTTAGATGTAATTGTTACAACGATATCACACGGTGGAACTGTTCATGACATTTCAGACTTAGATTTAGGTTATGCGCCTCCTTATGCCAATGCAATTGATAATATAGCCCATGCGGCAAACATAATAAGAAATAAGATTGATGGCATAGCAAAATCTATAACACCTATGGAAGTTAAAGCAAAGATAGATAGAGGTGAAGATTTTATTTTTCTTGATGTGCGCACTCCTCTCGAATTAGAAAAAACCCGTATTCATGATGAACGTGTAAAACATATACCACTTGGCGTTTTAAGGTCTCGTATCTCTGAATTACCTAAAGATAAAGAAATAATAACATTTTGTGCAATAAGCCAGCGTGGATATGAAGCTCAAAGAATACTTGAAGGATATGGATTTAACAACGTAAAATTTATGGACGGTGGGATTACTGCCTGGATGTATTGATGGTAATTAAGGTATTTATGAAATATGATATTGCAGCAAAAGTAGCTTTAGACTTTGGAAAAGAGGCGATTCTGCAAGAATTTGCCGGAATAATGCCCAAAGATATTCTTTATTTGGAGGAACTACCAGAAGAAACCGTTAGTCTTAGAAGAAGTGACTTCCCTTTGCGAGTTACTCTTCAAAATGGGGATGAAATAATTGTATTAATTGAAATTCAAACTGACTTTAATACTGATTTTGTCTTAAGATTAATAGATTATACGATAAGATTCAAGCTAAAATATCATCTAAGTGTGATTCCATTGGTTTTGCTTCTTACTAAATCTTCATTGGCAACAGGGTTATATGAGAATGATGTAATTGTATTTAAATATAAAGTAGTCCGTTTTTGGGAAATAAATGCGGGAAATTTTATTAATAATATACATCTTTACCCTTTTATCCCGCTCATGGATAAAGGAGAAGAGATTATTAAGGAAGCTGAAGATATTATTTACAATACATCTGAAATTAATTCTGAAGAAAAGGCAGATATTTTAACTGCAATGGCAATTTTTGCCGGGTTAAAGGATAAGGAAATTGGCGTTAAGATAGTAGAAAGGAGGCGAGATATTATGATAAAATCACCTGTTTATGATTATATTGTTGAAGAAGCTAGAAAAGAAGGTTTAGAAAAGGGAATGAAAGAAGGAATGAAAGAAGGAATAAAGGAAGGAATGAAGGAAGGAATGAAGGAAGGGATAAAAGAAGGAAAAAAAGAAGGGCTTCATTATGCTATATCATTAGGTTTGGAATTGAAGTTTGGGATTGATGGAATTAAGTTAATGGAGAGGATAAAGAAAATAGATTCTATTGAACGGCTCGAAGCGATTGTATCTGTAATAAAGATGGCTAAGAATATCGAGGAAATTGAAAGGTTAATATAGAATGTTTTTGCTTTAATCAAATAATTTAATCCTAAAAATTATTGAAAAGAAAGGCTTACATGGAATTTTATTTTTATTATAAAAGGTTAATAATATAAGAAATGGTTAATATAGGTTTATAATAAAAAATTTAAAAATTTACAGGGGAAGTTTAACTTATGATTGACATTGGAATTGATGTTGGTGCTATAAGCGTCAAGGTTGCAATCCTTGGCGATAAGAATGATAAAGAACTTTTAGAAAAAATAGCGAATGAAAATGAAAACTTTTTCTCTATTGATAATGGCATTGTCTCGCCATACATAAAAGATAAATATATCCTGGTTTCAAAATATAAACGCATAAAGGGAATGCCAGTTCATTCAACTTATGAGTTACTTAATGAGCTTTTTAGATATATTCCCAAAGAAAAGATTAGCGGAATACGAGTAACAGGCGGTGGAGGTAAGCTGATCAGTCAGATATTAGGTATCACTTATGAAAATGATTTTAAGTCAGTTGCACAGGGAGTTGGCACATTACACCCCGAAGTAAAAACGATTTTTGAGATGGGCGGGGATAATTCTAAATATATTCAGATAGATGTGGATGAAAGAGATGGCACCGTTGGGATATTAGATTATGAGAAAAATGGCGAATGTGCAGCAGGAACAGGCTCATTCATGGATCAACAAGCATCAAGACTAAAATTTGAAATTGAAGATGTTGGAGACATGGTTTTGAAGGCAGGAACAGCAGCCAACATCGCAGGGCGTTGTTCTGTTTTTGCTAAATCTGATATGATACATGCTCAACAGGTTGGCATACAACCCCCTGAAATACTAAAGGGTCTCTGTGATGCTGTTGTGCGTAATTTTAAGGCAACTATAGTAAAAAGCAGGGAACTTACACCAAAAGTGGCTTTCATTGGTGGTGTAGCTGCCAATAAAGGTGTTGTTCAGGCAATGCAAAATCTATTCGGACTTACCGATAAGGAATTCTTCGTCCCTGGTTATTATGCCTGGATGAGTGCTATAGGTGCTGCGATTATTGAAAGCAAAGCAAAAGAGAAAAAGGTTTTGAATGATAATATCATAGAAATTTTAGAATCATATTCCGATGTCAAGGTTGAAGAATTTCCATCTACACGTCCATTGAACACAAAAAAGGTTGTTCTATTAAGAGATATGATAAAACCATACTCTTTTGATAATAAACCAGAAATTATTGATGCATATCTCGGCATCGATGTTGGATCAGTCAGCACAAACCTCGTTGTCATAGATGCATCTGGTGATCTTATTATGGAAATATATGTTCCAACAGAAGCAAGACCGATAGAAGTTGTAAGCAGAAATCTAAAAAAGATTGAAGAGGAAATTGGCAAAAAAGTAAGGATAAGAGGTGTCGGGACAACTGGTTCCGGAAGAGAATTAATAGGTGTGTTAGTTGGAGCAGATACAATAAATGATGAGATAACAGCCCATAAAACAGGTGCAACACACGTCGCTGATAAACTCACGGGAAGACGCCCAGACACAATATTTGAGATAGGTGGTCAGGATTCAAAATTTATCAGCATTCAAGACGACGTTGTAGTTGATTTTACCATGAACGAAGCTTGTGCAGCAGGAACTGGCTCTTTCTTGGAAGAACAAGCGGAAAAACTTGGAATAAATATCAAAGGTGAATTCGCAAAATTAGCTCTAAGCTCAGAAAAACCTATCAGGCTTGGGGAAAGATGCACTGTGTTTATGGAAAAAGATCTGAATCCATATTTGCAGAAAGGCGCAAAAATTGAGGACCTGGTTGCCGGGCTGGCTTATTCCATAGCTACAAACTATTTAAATAGGGTCGTCAGAGGAAGGCATATTGGAGATTGTATATTTTTCCAGGGAGGAACCGCCTATAATGACGCAGTTGCAGCTGCTTTTGCTACAATACTTGACAAGGAGATCATAGTTCCTCCACATAATGGTGTTATTGGAGCAATTGGAGCAGCATTGCTTGCACAGGAAAAAATGGACGCCTCAAATGAAGAATCAAGCTTCAGAGGCTATGATCTGGAAAAAGTAGATTATAGGATAAGATCTTTTGTCTGTCCCGGATGCTCAAATCGTTGCGATATACAGGAAGTCCGTATTGAAGATGAAAGGACATACTGGGGCGATAAGTGTTCTGAGAGATATAGAAAACAAGCAAAAAGCGATAAAAAAGCTATAATACCGGATCTCATATCATTAAAAAATGAACTATTATTTAGTGATTTTGATAATAAAGATAATAAGAACACTTCAGGAAAACCTGTAATAGGTATACCACGTGCAATGTATACTTATGATAGACTCCCATTCTGGAAAACTTTCTTTTCAGAATTAGGATTTGAAATTGTCCTCTCTGATACCAGCAACAAAAAGGTGATAAACTATGGAATTGAATCTGTGGTAGCTGAACCGTGTTTCCCGATCAAGGTAGCCCATGGACATGTAAAAGACCTATTAGAAAAAGGTGTTGATTATATATTTGTCCCCAATATTATTAATTCGGAGACAGAGTTCATGAATGTTAATTCCCATCTATGCCCATGGGGACAAACAATGACATTTGTTATTGGACACTCACCAATGATGGAAGGTCATGAAAACAAGATATTACGACCAACAATACACTTCAGAGATGGGAAAGAAGTTGTAACCAAAGAACTTCAAGACTTTGCCCAAAATCTTGGTTTTTCTAAAGGTAAAGTTAAAAAGGCTGTAGACTCCGCTTATAATTCTCAAATAAGTTTTCAGAAGAAAATTGTTCAAATCGGTCAGTCTGCACTTGAAACTATTATCGACAAAGATGAGCTTGGCATAGTAATCGTTGGTAGGGCATATAATATTTACGATGCAGGAATTAATCTTGGTATACCCAGAAAATTGCGAGAATATTATGGTGTAAATGTTATTCCTCTGGATTTTCTGCCACTAGAAGGTGTTGATATATCAGACGTTAATTCTAATATGTATTGGAATTATGGAAAAAAGATCATTCAAGCGGCAAAAATTGTTGGTAAGTATCCAAATTTACATATTATTTATATTACAAATTTCAAGTGCGGTCCTGATTCTTATATAAAACAGTTTATTCGTAAAGCATCAGGAAAACCTTTCCTGACGCTTCAATTTGATGGTCATAGTAATGATGCTGGCTTTATTACCCGGTGTGAAGCATATTTAGATAGTAAAGGATTTCTCAGATGGTGGAAGCGACAACAATTAGCAGTGTAAAAACAAAGAAAAAAACTCTTGAGGGTAGGAAACTCTATATACCTCAGATGGCTTATGATGGAGCAAAGTTCCTTGCGGCTGCAATGAGGTCAGTAGGAATTGATGCTCATATTTCTCCTTTTTCTGATGAAAGGACTCGGGAGTTAGGAGCAAAATTTACTTCCGGGGATGAGTGTTATCCAGAAATAGTTACTTTAGGTGACTTTCTAAAAGTCACTGAAGAGCCTGATTTTGATCCGAGCAAAGTTGCATTCTTTATGCCTTCAGCAGGTGGTCCATGTCGATTTGGGCAATATGCTGGTTTCACTCAAGAGGTTATGAGGCAACTTGGTTATGATGATGTTTTAGTATTATCACCTACTAGCACAAATAGCTATGATGAAGTTGGAGAACATGCTACGGAGCTTCTCAGAACAGCCTGGAGAGCAGTAGTATCAGGCGATATAATGAGAAAATTGCTTCTGAAAACTCGCCCATACGAACTAAATAAAGGTGATACTGAAGAAGAATATGAAAAGGGCATAAACGAAATATGTTCAATACTTGAAAAACCTCGTATTTCTCATAAAAGGAGGCTTTCTGAACTAATTGAGGCTTTTAAGGTAATAAGAGACCGTTTCAGGAAAATTCCAGCTAAATATGATCCAGAATTTCCTTTAATCGCAGTAGTGGGTGAAATATTCTGCAGGCTAAATAATTTCAGCAACGAAAATATAATTAAGGTAATAGAAAAATTCGGAGCTGAAACGACACTTGCCGGGATTTCTGAATGGATATGGTATACAAATCACGATCAACTTGCTAATATCCGCAAAAATAAAGGAACATTCTCAAAAGATATGTTGATAGCGAAAATAAAGAATTATATTCAAAAGAAAGATGAACATGCATTAATGAGTGTGTTCCATGACGACTTTGTGGGATACGAAGAACCAGAAAACATAAAGGAGATATTGAACTATAGCCTGCCTTATCTTCCATATTATGGATGTTTGGGTGAAATGGTGCTTAGCGTTGGTGGAGCTATATATATGTATAAAAAGGGAGCTGATGGAATAGCTGATATTAGTCCATTTACCTGTATGAATGGAATCGCTTCCGAAGCTGTAGCTCACCATGTCTCCAGAGATCATGAGAATATACCTATACGCACATTTTATTTTGATGGGACACAATCAGACTTAGATAGAGACGTCGGAATATTTATAGAGTTAGCTCGTAATTATAAAAGAAAAAAGACACAGAAAAGAGTTTATCCTTCATATTTCTTTACACCTTAATTGCTTATGAAAGTTCATGAATAATATGACTAAGGAAATATGTTGATGAAAGATATACCTGATGGTTTATTAGAAGAAATTGTTAGAAGGTTAGTTGATGGTCTTAGTCCAGAAAAAATTATTCTTTTCGGTTCTCATGCGTATGGTTATCCTGATGAGAATAGCGATATAGACCTGCTGGTTATTATACCTGAATCAGGTGAACCACGTCATCGTAGAGCTAGTAAAGCTTATAGTTGTCTTTGGGGCATAACTGCACCAGTTGAACTAATTGTTTTAACTCGACAGGAAATAGAACAAGGATTAAAAATCCTTACTTCGTTAGTAAGTCAAGCTATTAAACGTGGTAAAATACTTTATGGATGAGGCAAAGAATAGAGAGATAAATCAATGGCTTATAAAAAGTATGCATGATATTGGCTCTGCACACTGTCTTTTGGAAGGTAATGAAAAATATCTTGATAACGCTGTATACCATTGCCAACAAGCTGCGGAAAAGGCTATAAAAGCTTTTCTAACTTACAAAGATATAATTTTTGAAAAAACTCATAATCTTGTTGCTCTAATATCTCTTTGTTTGCAATCAGAACCCGGTTTTGCCCAATTTAAGAAAGAAGCCGAAATACTTACCCCTTATGCTACAGAATTCAGATATCCAGGTGACATATTAGAACCAGACATAAACGAAGCTAAACAAGCTTTAGAAATGTCAGAATCTATCGTAAATTTTGTTATTGATCTACCTGATTACATTAAGTGCGAATCAAAAAATTAATAGGAGATATTGCTATGTTTCCTGAATTTATTTTATCATTTCTTACAATTTCTCTAGATGATACATTACATGAAACAAACCAATTAACGATGCAGGGCGATCTTGCAGAGCAAATGGTTGAAGGTATAGATAGATTTCTGACGCGAGAAATTGCAGATTCAATTAAGTTAAGAGAAAAATTATGGAACCGAGACTATAGCTCTCCGTCTGCTTATATTCGCTCAATATCTGAAAATCGTAAGCATTTCGCCAAAATCATCGGTGCTGTTGATAAAAGAGAACCCGTTGATTCGTTGGAATATGTTTCCACTATTGATACTCCAGCATTAATAGCTCATGGTGAAGGTTATTCAGTTTATTCTGTGCGCTGGCAAGTTTTTAAGAACGTTTATGGTGAAGGTCTTTTACTGGAACCAAATAGTAAACCAATTGCCCAGATTATAGCCATTCCAGATGCGGACCAGCCACCCGAAATGCTTGTGGGACTTATTGAAGGATTAGAGCCAGAAGCTCAGTTTGCACGAAAGCTTGCTGAAAATGGATGCAGAGTTGTTATCCCTTTATTGATTGATCGTTCAGATACATGGTCAGGCAATCCAAGAGTAAGTATGACAAACCAACCCCATCGTGAGTTTATATATAGAATGGCTTTCGAGCTTGGTAGGCATATCATAGGCTATGAAGTTCAAAAAATACTTGCAATTGTGGATTGGTTTATTGCATGCTATGAAGACCCTTGCGAACGTCCCCCATTGGGTATTATAGGATATGGTGAAGGTGGATTATTAGCATTATATAGCTCAGCTCTGGATACTCAAATAGATTCAGTATTAGTTAGTGGATATTTTCAATCAAGGCAGAATGTTTGGGAAGAACCGATATATCGGAATGTATGGGGTCTACTTTATGAATTTGGCGATGCTGAAATAGCAAGCCTTATCGCACCTAGAAAGTTGATAATTGAAGCAAGCAAAGGACCAGAAATAGATGGACCACCTGCCGCACATGACGGGAGAGGTGGTGCTGCTCCAGGAAAACTTGTTTCACCTCCTCTGGACTCTGTCGAATCTGAATTCAACCGTGCTAGAGACTTTTATGAAAAGCTTGGTCTTGGCAATAACATTATATTAATAAAGCCAGAAAATGAACTGCCAGGCTCTGATATAGCAATAAAAAGCTTCTTAGAATCGCTTGTCTGCAATGTGGATTTAAAATTTTCAGAAAAATTACCCAGGGATTTGAGAAAGAATTTTGATTATTCCCAACGACTACGACGTCAGTTCGATCAACTTGTAGACCATACACAAAAGCTTTTACGAGAATCCGTTTTTCGACGAAGAGAGTTCTGGTCAAAGTCAGATACTTCATCAGCTGAAAAATGGCAGGATAGTTGTAAATTTTATCGCGAGTATTTATGGGAAGAAGTCATCGGAAGGCTACCTAAAGCAAGTTTGCCAATGAACCCCAAAACTCGACTGGTTTATGATCAGCCAAAATGGAAAGGCTATGAAGTTGTTCTGGATGTCTTTCCGGATGTTTTTGCTTATGGAATTCTTTTGATCCCAAAAGATTTAAAACCAGATGAACGACGTCCTGTTGTGGTATGTCAACATGGTCTTGAAGGTCGTCCCACTCCTGTAGTAGAGCCAGATGTTGATTCTCCTTATAATAGCTACGGTGCAAAATTAGCTGATCTCGGATTCATTGTCTATGCCCCGCAAAATCCTTATATTGGTCAGGATAAATTCCGTGTTCTTCAACGTAAGGCTAATCCTCTTAAAAAATCACTGTTTTCTTTCATTGTAAGACAGCATGAACGCACAATTGAATGGCTTTCACAATTACCATTTGTTGATCCCGATCGGATAGCATTATACGGAATATCTTATGGTGGAAAAACAGCTATGAGGGTTCCTGCACTGCTGGATGGGTATTCGCTTTCAATATGTTCTGCTGATTTTAACGATTGGATCACAAAAAATACAACTATTGACTATCCATATAGCTACATCTTTACAGGTGAATATGAAATGTTTGAATTTGATCTGGGTAACACTTTCAACTATTCAGATATGGCTGGATTGATATTCCCGCGCCCATTTATGGTTGAACGCGGTCATCATGATGGCGTTGCTCCAGATGAATGGGTAGCTTATGAATATGCAGCAGTAAGACGATTATACACTATTCTTGGATTTCCTGAAAGGACAGAAATTGAATTTTTCAATGGTGGTCATCAGATAAATGCACAGGGAACTTTCAATTTTCTACATCGTTGGTTGAAGTTTCCTGAGTAAGACCATCCCTAACAACTGATTGTTTCAATATTCCGTTATACTGGTGAACAAGCCCAGTTACAGTTAGAAGCCATACAATTGCGCTTAATCCAGCGGTAGCAGGATATGCAGCACCAGGAACAGATTTTAGGATCATCGATGCAAGCGATGCCAATCCTGCTGATATTCCTTTGGATGCCCTGTAGCCAAAGGCATCTATAACCTCTTTTGCGCGGTATCGGCTATCAAAGGATAATGGTATATAAAATATCTCTTTTCCCGCTCTAAATATTGAATAATCCACAGCTTTGAAAATAAGGTATGCCAACCCCCCTGTCAAAATTGATGGTCTTATAATTAATGCAGAAGCAGTGATAATGTGGATCAATGGTATAATTGGATGTATAACTCTAAGACTTACATAGCTCAGTAATAATGGAGCAATAACAAATTGAAGTATACCAGCAACAAGATTTAACCTTCCATAAAATGTCCCAATAAAAGCAGTTCTCTCATCCTTGATAAGGATCGCATCAGCAACAAGTCCGAAGAACCTGAGATCTAGGGCGGTAGATATTACCTGAGTTAAAAAGATGAGCAATCCTATTCTGCGAAGGTAAGATGAATCACGAAAAAGCGATAAAGCTAATGATTTTTTTTCATGCTTTTCAGGTTTAGGTTCTCCACCGAACTTGTATGATAGATCGGAGCATATCATTGCTGGAACCAATGATAGTGCGGTAAGTAATAGCAAGGGATCGGTGCGAATTCTTTGTGCAATAGCCCCAACTGTAAATCCTCCGATTATTGCTCCTAATGATCCAACACCGGTTATAGGTCCATTGAATTTCTTTGCATCGTTTTCCTGTAAGGTGCTATTTATGAGTGACCAATATTGCTCAATTATGACAACAATATAAGCCTCACGAAAGGAATACAAAACCCAGGCAGTAATACTGATCCCGCGCTGGATACCTGCATAGCATATTACCATCACAAAGCTTGAGAACAAAGATGTAAATAAAAGTGTGCGACGCGGACCAACCCACGTAAGCACCCAGCCATAACCATATAAAAAGATAATTGTAAAAATTGCCCCGCCAAGCATGGCATAGGGCAATTTATCCTTCCCATACACATCAATATATATGGAATTGGAAGCTGATCTTATAAATTCATAGCCACAAAGCAGAAATCCTGCAGATAGGGCAATAAAAAGGACAAATAATAAAAGTCTAGAAGAATATCTTTTTTTGTTCATATTAATAATGTGATTTCATCATTCCCCAGGTTACAGGAAGCTTTGAATGACTATCAACAGCAGTTACTGGATCGGTGAGGTCTTTAAAATATTCATATTGTATTGTGGCTTCACCTGATCCAGCACATATACCTCCGAATATTCCGACTTCCAATGGAGGAGTCAGATCGATTGGGGCATCAGGTTTAATTGCAATCCATTCATCGGTTTTAGATTTTTTCCACCAGCCCATATAATTATTTCCGTCTTTTGCCATGCGAAGATAGGCTTCAATTGTTCCAGCTGGTTGGGTAGAATTGGGAACATTCCCAACAACTTCTGTTTGTTTATGCTGCCATTGAATTATAGCATCAGCAGAACGACCCCAAAATTTCAACGTTGTCCAATTGTTCTCCTTGGGACCTTTAATTACAAGACCAGCTACCATGCACTCTCCTTTATAGTTTACAACTACATGTGTCTCAATTTCAATTTTATTTGCACTTGTTTCTTGATATAGTCTGGTGGTTGAATCATCACTCCATAGATTTTGATTTACTTTCGGTGTAAATGTTAGCCATCCTGCTTTGGTTTTCCCAACATCCCAATTAGCTGGCTCGTTTTGCCATTTCCAGTTTGGGTTCTTAAGACTTGTGCCTTCAAATTCGTCAGTGAAAGACGCTAAAAGTGAATTAACAAAGATTAGAGAAAAGGCTAAGGTAACAAGAGCTGTAGTTAAAAGGCATTTTCTCATTTATCTTACTCCTTTCATAATCAAGGTGTTTGTTAAATAAATTGCACGAATTATAAGATTTTTAATTAACAGCCTTTATCTCCCCCCATTTTGTTGAGAGTTTACCAACAGATTTAACTGCAAAAGGATTAAGAAGATCGTTGAAATATTCAAATTCAGCGGTCATTGTTCCGCCACCTTCGCAATTGCCTGCATAAATTCCTACCTCCAATGGTGGAGTAAGTTTTCTATTCGCATGTGGAGTGATTTCTATCCAATCATCTTTCTCTGCTTTTTTCCAGTATCCAATATATTCATCCCCATTTTTAGCAATTCTGATATAAACCTCAACTCTGCCTGCTGGTTGGCTTGATCCAGGTACATTAGCGTTTACTTCCTGGGTTTTGTGCTGCCACTGAAGAATAGTATCTCCACCTCTTCCCCAAAATTTTAAAGTCGTCCAGTTAGCATCTTTAGGACTTTTTATTACAAGTCCTGAAACACATGAGCCGGTACCTTTATAATCCATAACCAGATGAGTTTCTATGTCCAGCTTATCCAAAGTAACCTCTTGATATAACTTTGCAACGGTATCAACATCCCATAGATTCTGATTATTTGCCGCGTTTATATGTAGCCAACCTTTGTTGGTGGTGCCGATGTCCCATTTAGGCTCATTTTGCCATTTCCAGTTAGGATTTTTAAGGGCTGTTCCGTCAAAAGGGTCTCCAAGTGACGCAGCAAAAACAGTGTTTGAAAATATTATTAGTATAAAGAGCAGAAAAGTACTTAAAACAAACTTTCTCATATTTACCTCCTTGTATTACTAATTTACCACAAATTTTCTTCCCGCAAAATTATAAAGAATGGATACTAACATAATAAAATTATAACAATAGTAACCCTTTAGATCAACAGTTTTGTTAAAGGATGGGTAATTCGGAAAGGTTAACGTATGTATAGTAAAATAGCTTAAAATTTTGTGTTATTTATAAATTTTTGATTACATTTTATGGTCAAATCATGAATAAGAAGAACTTAACTTTTGTTTAACTTTCCGAATTGCCCTTAAAGGACCCAAGCATAAACTTTTTATCCGTTTCTTTTTAGTAAAAAAACACAGAGACACGGAGGCACGGAAAAAAATTAATTACGAAGAATACGAAAAAATAATCACGAATTAGACGAATAAAGTATCACGAATTACACGAACAGTCCGAATTTTTTGTCAATTTTGCAATATGTAACTTTTTAGTAGTGCAATGCTACTCGTGTCATTCGTGGTTAATAAAAAAATTATTCGTATAATTCGTTTTATTGGTGCCATTCGTGATTAATAATTCGTGATTAGAAAAATAAAGTTAAATATCTCCGTGTCTCTGTGCCTCCGTGTTTTGTTTTTATATATTCTGCGTGAGTTGTTGTTTAGAGTTTATGGACAAAAGCTTTATGCTTGGGGATTATAATTTTTCTTGATATGATGCAAGAGCTATGATATAATTAAAACAAGAAATTTACAATATCAAGCGAAAAACAAGGATGTTTTTATGAATTTTGCTGGAAAAATCAAAAATAATTTTAAAGATCAACACATTAGTTTGCTTACCATTGATCTGCAGTCATATCAACACTATTATTACTATTATTGCAGGCGATGGTGGGCAATGAAATTTCCAGCTTAAGGCAAGAAAATATAAATCACATCAAAGCCCATTATCGAGAATTTACCCGATAGTGGGCTTTTTTAGTTTGGGAGGCAAAAAAACATGCTCAAAAACGCCATGATGGTATTAAAGGAAAGAGGCTTCATCGAACAAATATCAGATGAAAAACTTTTCGATC
>FWPV01003785.1_pt1 | contig 33627 bp, 31 predicted proteins | sample 2228371 | NCBI WGS metagenome assembly FWPV01 (sample SAMEA103939776, study PRJEB20133) | metagenome
GGAAAGCCACAAAATCCTTCATGCCGTCCAGGGTTTTCCAGGTGAGGTGTCGGGCCAGGCTGTCGTTGGGAAGGTGGCAGTCCACGCATTTAATGCCGCGATGGGCGCTGTGAAACCAGGACTCGTACTGCGGCTCCATAACGTGGCAACTGACACAGAATTCCGGGCTCTCGGATTTGGCGTACAGCCCGGGGGGCCCGAAAGCCGCAAAGCCCCCGGCCACAATGCCCACGGCCAGGAGCGCCACCACGACGATGAGTAAGGTTTTCATCCGGCCACCCTGTCAGCGCAAGTGGTAGAACTTGTGAAGGGAAGAGGTGTGCTCATTATTACCGCAAGGCTAACAAATCTGTCAATGAAATATCTATGAGAAAAGCGGAGAGGTATACTGATGGCCCGGAGGAGCAGAACCGGCAAAGATGACCAAGGTTGGCACGCCCACCCCGGCCACGGCGATGAGCGCCGGGGGGCGGGGCTGTGGGGGCTTATCGGATTCATGCTGGCCCTCATGCTTCTGGCGGGCTGCGGGGTCCGGCAGTTGGCCCGGGGGGAAATCGAGCCCCCCAGGGTGGAAGTCAAGGGCGTGGCGGTGGGTATGCCCCACCAGGGAGGGTTACCGGTGGCCGCCATCCTGGAGCTCTCCAACCCCAACCGGGTGCCCTTGGACCTGAGGGGCTACGATTACGACCTGTGGCTGGAGGGCCGGAGCGTAGCCCGGGGCGCCAGCTCCCAGCCGGTGCACCTGCCGGCCCTGGGGCGCACCACGGTGGAATTCCCCATCCTGGTGCACCTGCCGGCGGTGCTGAGCCTGGCCCCCCTGATCCTCCAACGGCAGAAGGTCAACTACCAGCTTGCCGGGGGCTTCCGCCTGGGCTCGGTGATGGGCGGCCTGGTCCGGGTGCCGTTTCAATTCCGGGGGCAGGCCACCCCCGAGGAAGGCCGGGAACTCCTGCGGCTCTATACGAAATAGCCGGCTACTTTTCCAGGAGCACCAGGGCCCGGTAGGACTCCGCGGCGCTGGCCGGAAAGTCGATGACCAGGTCCCCGGTGAAGCCCTGGGTGTCGTTGCTCAGGACCTGGAAGTCGCCCTTGGCCAGGTTCTCATTGAGAAATGCCAGGGCCTCGGCGTCGTATTCCTCGGACATCTCGAGGAGGCCCGACGGATCGTAACTCACCGCCCAAGCCCGGGCCGCTTTCATCTCGGCCATATGCCCCTCCTGATGGTATCCGGCAAGATTTTTTAAGGGCGGGGTTCAGAGCAGGCCCTCCTCCCGTAAACTCCCTCCCCTTAGGTTTAAGTTCTCACGCAGGCTGAGAACAAAATGGGGCCTTGCAGAAGCGGATGGTCCCACCTGCTGATCGGCGCTTTTTCCCTACCGTAAGAATCCCCGAAGCCGTCGTCAAGAGAGCCGGGAGAAAGAAGGTTCAGGCTGCGGGCGCGGCCCAGGCCAGCAGGGCCGCCAGCCCATGGAGCGCCGCCACCCCCGCCAAGGCCGGCAGCACCCCCCAGACCGGCAGGACCAGGAGGCTGACGCTGAGGGCCCCCAGGGTGGCCCCCAGCAAATCGGCGGCATAGAGGCTGCCTTCGGCCCCCCTGCCGGGGCTCTGATTCGGGTGGGCCGCGGCCAGGGCAAAGACCCCGCCGGCGGTGAAGCCCCCGGCGGTGAGCACCAGCAACGTGCCGGCCGCCACGTAAACTCCCTGGTGCGGACCGAGGGGGAGGTGGGCCAGCGCCCCGGCGGCGGCCCCCACCAGAAGGGCCTGAACCGCCTGCAGGACCGGCAGACGCCCGGGGCCCCCCGCCTGCCGCACCCCCCAAGCGCCCCCCGCCGCCAGGCCCAGCATGCAGGCGGCGATGAGGAGCCCCAGTTGCCGGTAGAGATACCCCAGGTAAATTTGGAAGACCAACAGGGCCAAAATTTCCAGGGCCAGCGCCCCGGCGCCCACCATGGCTACCTGGAGGACGGGGAGGCTACGGGGCCGGCGGCGGACCACCCCCCAGCAGAACAGCCCCGCCGTCAGCCAAGCCAGGGCCGGCACCCAGGCCGGCAGGCGCTTCGCAGTGGTCAGCGCCAGTTCCAGCCCCACGCCCTCCAAGCTGCCGGTCAGGGCCGTCTCATAGAAAAGGCTCCGGGGCAGGAGGTCCCGGTTGACCTCGGCCCCCGCCTGGGCCAGCGCCCGGGCCAGAAATTCCCGGCGCTCCCGGGAGAACTCGGTTTCCAGGGTGTACGGGTCCAGATAGACCAGACCCAGATCCCGGGCCGCCAGACGGGCCGCCAGGACCTGGGGGTCGGCGGTGAGAGTCCCCGGGGTGGGGCTGGCCAGGAAACGCACCTGCTCTCCGGGCAGCGCCAGGACCTGGGGAAAGACCTGGGCCAGGGTGGCGCTCAGGGAGGCCAGGAGCGCCGCCCGCAGGGGGCTGAGCACGGCAGGCGAGCCGGCCAGCCCGAAGCTGAAGACCCCCCCGGGGGCCAGGCAACGGGACACCGCGGCAAAAAACTCCTGGCTGTAAAAGCGGTTCAGTTGGGCGGTGCTGGGGGGCGGCAGGTGCATGAGAACGACGTCGTAGCTTGCCGGCGGGCGGTCCACCAGGCGGCGGGGGTCCGCAAAAATCACCTGAACCCCAGGGGCGTGCAGTGGCCCGGTGGCTTCCGGGGGCAGGAGGCCGGAGGCCAGGCGCACCAATTCCGGGTCGGCCTCCACGTAATCCAGGCGGGCGACGCTTCGGGTTTTCAAAATTTCCGGGACAAGGCCGGCCACGCCGCCGCCCAGGAGCAACACCCGCCGGGGCTCGGGATGCGCCAGCAGGGCCAGCTGCACCGCCTGCTCCGCGGTGTAAGGGTCCGGCCAGGTGAAATGCCAGACCCCGTTGGCGGCAAAACTCACCTGCTCGGCTTCCCGGGTGGCGCTGAGCAGGGCATGGGGGCTGTCCACCGCGGCCAGGAGGCGGCGGCCGGGAAACTGCCAGCCCCGGGTCAGGAAGTCCAATGGGCTTGTCCAAAAGAGGGAGGCGGTGAGGACGGCGGCTGCCAGCCAGACCGGAAGGCTCCAAACCGGACGGCGGGGGCGGACCAGCAACCCCAAGCTGAGGAGAGCGGCCAGCACGACCCCCAACCCCAAGGCCAGGGAGGAGACCCGGCCCCAGAGGAGCACCTGGACGGCGGCCACCCCGGCGGCCGCGCCCAGGGCCTCCAGGGCATAGACCCGCCCGCCGGTGCCCCTGGCATAGCGGCAGCGCACTGCCTGGCAGGCCAGGGGAAAGAAGGCGCCGGAAAGGAGGCCGAAGGGAGCCAGCAGGGCCAGGAACAGGGTCGCTGACCGAAAAAGGCTGACCGCCTGGCCCACCGGCACCAACCCCAGGGCCGGCAGCGCCCGAAGGAGGAGGAGGGTTGCCGGCAGGAGCAGCGCCAGGCCGAGAATCAGGCCGCCCAGCGCCTCCCCGTCTCCCGCCGGGCGGACAGGAACCCGGCCCCCGAACAGGCTGCCCAGACCGGTGCACAGGAGCCAGCACCACAGCGCCAGTCCCAGTTTCAACTCCTGGCCCTGGGCCAGCACCAGGACCTCCCGGAGGATGAGGACCTGGGCGGCCAGGGTGAGGGCGCCGTAAATTAGGATGAGGCCGGCGAGGCGGCGGGAGCTGAGGGCGGGTGGCGTGGCTGCGGGCGGTTCAGCCTGCACAGGGGGGGGCGGCATCAGGGGAAATCCGGCGGGCTGAGCTGCGGCGACCGGCTGCCGCCGGCTTAGCCCTCTTCCAGATTGTAGCGCTTGAGTTTTTCCCGCAGGGTCTTGCGGTCAATCCCCAGCACCCGGGCCACCTCGCTCTTGTTGGCCGGGAAGCGCTCCAGGATGCGCCGGATGTGTTCCCGTTCCAGGTCCTTCAGGGCCAGGGAGGCGGTCTCCGGGGAGGGCCTCTGAAACAGCCCGGCATAGGCCAGGTCCGCGGGCTTGAGCTCCGGTCCGGTGCTCAGAACCACCAGGCGTTCCATGGTGTTTTCCAGCTCCCGCACGTTTCCCGGCCACTCATGCCGGATGAGGAACTCCATGGCGGCCGGGGTGATGCCGGTGATGGGCTTTCGGAGCCGCTGGGTGTATTTCTTCAGGAAATACTGGGCCAACAGCGGGATGTCGCTCTTGCGCTCCCGCAACGGGGGCAGATGCAGGCTCACCACGTTCAGCCGGTAATAGAGGTCGCCCCGGAAAGTGCCCTCCTTAATGGCCTGGGTCAGGTCCTTGTTGGTGGCCGCCAGCAGCCGCACATCCACGGTGATCACCCGATGGCTGCCCACCTTGGAGACCTTGCGCTCCTCCACGGCCCGCAACAGCTTGGCTTGGACCTCCAGGCTGATGTTGCTGATTTCGTCGAAAAACAGGGTGCCGTGCTGGGCCAGTTCAAACTTGCCGATTTTGTTGGCGTCGGCCCCGGTGAAGGCCCCCTTGACGTGCCCGAAAAGCTCGCTCTCGAACAGGGTCTCCACCAGGGTGCCGCAGTCCACGGTGATGAAGGGGCGCCGGGCCCGGCGGCTCAGCTGGTGGATTTTGTGGGCCACCAGGCCCTTGCCCGTACCGGATTCGCCAGTAATCAGCACGGTGCTGTCAGTGGCCGCCACCCGGGTCAGCATCTCCATGACCCGGGCCATGGCGTCGCTCTGAAAGACCAGCTCCCCCAGCTCGTCCTTGCTCTTGAGCTCCTGGCGCAGGGCCAGGTTTTCCAGGTTCAGGCGGCGCTTCTCCAGGGCCCGGGCCACCAGGTGCCTCAGATCGTCCGGCGCGAAGGGCTTGGACAGAAAGTGGAAGGCTCCGGATTTGATGGACTCCACCGCCGAAGGGATGGTGCCGTAGCCGCTGATGATGATGACTTCGCTCTCGGTGTCCAGGGCTTTGATGCTCTTGAGAGCCTCCAGCCCGTCGATGTCGGGCATCACCAGATCCAGCAGGATGACGTCGAAGGAGCGGCTCTCCAGGAAAGCCAGGCCTTCCCGGGCGCTGGGCGCCACCGCCACCTGGAACCCCTGTCGGGCCAGGATCTGGTAACAGGCGTCCCGCATGGCCTTGTCGTCGTCAATTACCAGGATGTGGGCGGGAATATCGGGCATGGAGAGTCAGCCGGCGACTCTTGGTCAACTATTTGTTATTGCGTTATTTTCTTCCATTTTAGGCAATTTTCCCCCATACTGTCAAGGAAAAGGGGGGATGCGGGGACCGGGGCCCCGGGCTCCGGCCTGCGGTTCCAGTCTTCCACCCTCCTTGGCCTGCGTATGACCATCAGCCTCATGGTTCCCTGCCTGGTGGACCAGGCCGCCCCGCACGTGGCCGCGGCCGCAGCCGGCCTCCTTACCCGCCTGGGACTGGCCTGGGACTATCCCCCGGAGCAGACCTGCTGCGGCCAGTTCGCCCTGACCATGGGGGAGGTGGCCGCGGCCCGGCGGCTGATGCGCCATTTCCTCCGGGTCTTTGCCGGAGCCGAAACCATCGTCTGCCCCAGTGCTTCCTGCACCCTGATGGTGCGCCGCCATTACCCCGACCTGGCAGAAGGCAGGGCCGAGCGCCGGCAGGCCCAGGCCTTGGCGGCCCGCACCCTGGAGCTGGGGGAATTCCTGGCCGGATTGGGGCCCCTTCCCTGGCGCCCCCGGTTTGCCGGCACTTTGGCCCTGCACCGCTCCTGTAAAGCCCGGCAGTTGGGGGTCTTGCCGGCCGCCGCAGGCCTGCTGTCCCAGGTCGCGGGGCTCACCCTCACCTCCCTTCCCCCCTTCTATTCCTGCTGCGGGTTCGGCGGGGTGTTCCGGCTGCAGCACCCGGAAATTGCCGCCACCATCGGCACGGCCTATCTCCAAGCCGTGGATGCCGCGGGCGCCCGGGGTCTGGTGACCCTGGAGGTCGGCTGCGCCCTGCACCTCAGGTCCCTGGCCGCGGCGGCGGGCCTCCCCCTGGAATTTTTGCACCTGGCCCAGGTTCTGACGGCCTCCCTGCCCTGAGCCGGCGCCGGCTTGGGGGCCCGCCGTCCCCGCCGGAAGCCCGGGAAATTCCTGCGCCGGTTGACTTAAATCAGAGGCTTGGGCTCCGGCGGGCTTATATTAAAAGAAAAGGGCGGCGGCCAGCAGGGCCGGAGCCCCGGATTCTCAGGAAAAAATCTCATCATTATAAGGAAATAAACTCCATGGCAAAGCGGCAGATCATCCGGATTGACCAGGAAAAATGCGACGGCTGCGGCCTGTGCGTGCCGTCCTGCGCCGAAGGGGCCATCCAGATCGTGGAGGGCAAGGCCACGCTGCTGGCCGACCAGTACTGCGACGGCCTGGGGGCCTGCCTGGGGGCCTGTCCCCAGGGCGCCTTGATCATCGAGGAGCGGGAGGCCGACGAGTTCGTGGGGCCGGCCCCCGGAGCCGAAGGCCACCACCCCGCCCCTGCGGCGCCGTCCCAGGAGCCGGTGTTCGTCTGCCCCGGCAGCCAAATGCGGCAATTTGAGCGCACCGGCGCCCCCGCGGCCGGCGAGTCGGCTCTGCGCCATTGGCCGGTGAAACTGAGGCTGGTGTCCCCCCAGGCGCCGTTTCTCAAAGGGGCCGAGCTGTTGGTGGCCGCGGACTGCGCCGCCTTCGCCGCCGGCGACTTCCACGCCAAATACCTGGCGGGCCGGGCGGTGGTGTGCGGCTGTCCCAAGTTTGAGGACCTGGGTGAACAGGCGGGCAAGCTCACCGAAATCCTGAAAAAGAATGACATCACCGGCATCACCATCGTCAACATCGAAGTTCCCTGCTGTCAGGGCCTCATCCAGGTGGTGCGGCAAGCCCTCACGGCCTCGGGCAAAAAGCTGCCGGTGACCATCTGCACCCTGGGCACCGCCGGCCAGGTGGTGCAGCAGCAGAAAGTCAAGGCCGCCTGAGGAGGTCTTATGGAACAGGTCAAATGCCCGGGCCAGGATACCCGCTACTGGAAGGCGGATGACATCTTCACGGTGGAATGCCCCAAGTGCGGCGCAGAGATCGAATTTTTCAAGGATGACACCCGGCGGCGCTGCGCCTGGTGCGGCCATCTCTTCTATAATCCCCGGATTGAGCTGGGCTGCGCCGAATACTGCCAGTACGCGGACAAATGCGTGCCCGAGCTCATGGCCGAACGGCGGGCCATGGCCAATTTCCGGGAGCGGCTGCTGGCAAGGGTGAAGGCCCTGAAAGGGGAGGCGGCCGGCCCGCGGTTGGAGCAGGCCCTGAAGTATGCCGTGGACCTGCTCAAGGCCGAAGGCGGCGACCCCAAGGTGGTCTTTGCCGCGGTACTCCTGGACGGGCTCAGTTCGGAGCAGGCCAGGGAGCTCCTGGCGGAGCTGGAGGCCGAGCCGGAGATCGCCGCGCAGGTCCTGGAGCTGCTCACGGGCGCCGCCCCGGCCGACGACGCCAACCGCCAGATTTTCCAGGACGTATTGGCCCTGCTGGACGCGGCCCCCGCCCCCCGGCTGGCCACCCGCACCGGCCAGAGGCTGGCCGAAGCCCGGGCTTCCTGAGTCCCGCCACGCGGCCTTTCCAGGGGGTCCGTGAAAAGCGGCCCCGGCTTGTTTTTTTTGCGCCTTGCCGCCATAATGCTCCCCAGGATGGGGGAGGGGATGGCCGGGGACACGTTGGCTGAGGCGGTGGGGCTCCTGCAGGAGCGGGCTCTGGCGGAAGGCGGCTTCCGCAGCGCCGCCGGCGCGGATTACCGCCCGGACGCCACCGCCTGGGCCGTGGTGGCGTTGCGTGCCGCGGCGGTGGACCCCAAGCTCTTGCTGCCCGCCCTGGAACGGCTGGCTGCGGACCAGGCCCCGGATGGCCGGCTGCCCATTTCGCCCCGCCACCCGGAGGCCTTCTGGCCCACCCCGTTGGGCCTCCTGGCCTGGCAGGGGATTCCCGACTTTCGGGCGGCCGCTGCCCGAGCCGCGCACTTTCTCCTGAGCACCACCGGCGAGCATTACCCCCGACCCCCCGACAGCCCCACGGCGCACGACACCGCCATCCCGGGGTGGCCCTGGATTGCCCGGACCCACTCCTGGGTAAACCCCACCGCGCTGGCCATGCTGGCCCTCACCGTGGCCGGCCAGGGCCGCCATGCCCGGATCCAGGAAGGCCGGCGTCTCCTCCTGGACCGGCAACTGCCCGCCGGCGGCTGGAACTACGGCAACACCCGGGTCTTCGGCGCCACCCTCCATCCCCTGCCGGAGAGCACCGGCCTGGCCCTGAACGCCTTGGCCGGCAACACTCCCCGGGCCCAGGTGGCGGCCAGCCTGAGGTATTTGCAGGAAGTCGCCCCCCGCCTCCGGACTCCCAAGGCCCTGGCCTGGAGTCTGCTGGGGTTGGGGGCCTGGGGGGAGCGGCCGGCCGCAACCCTGACCTGGCTGAAGCAGTGTTTTCAGCGCCAGGCGCGCTCCGGCCCCTTCGACACCGAAGCCCTGGCCCTCCTGGTCATTGCCCTGAAAGCCCCCGGGGGTCTGGACAGCCTCTATGACAAACCACCGGCCTGAACACCCCGGGGGAGACACCCCGGACCCTGGCTCGCAGGGAGGTTGACGCCATGGCCGTCAGTCGCCGCGCCTTTGTCCTGGGCTGTCTGGGGAGCGCCGCCCTGGCCGCCTCCGGCTATTCCCTGTGGCGCTTCCGTCAGAAGCGGGCCTGGCAGGAGCGCACCCTCATCGCCCGGGTGGGCAGCTATCAGGCGGACCTGGCCGGGGTGATCTTGGCAGGGCTTCGGGAATTGGGGCTCACCTCCGGGACGGTCACCGGGAAGAAGGTGCTCCTCAAACCCAACCTGGTGGAAACCGCGGTGGGCAAGCCCCACATCAACACCCACCCGGCGGTGGTCCGGGGCGCGGCGGAGGCCTTTCGAAAGCTGGGAGCCGCCCAGGTGGTGGTGGCCGAAGGACCGGGCCATATCCACGACACCCTCATGGTGCTGGAGGAATCCGGCCTGGCGGAGGTGCTGGCGGCCGACCGCCTTCCCTTCGCGGACCTCAACTACGAAACCGGCCTCATCGTCCCCAACGCCGGCGGCTGGTCGAAGCTGCCGCACCTCACTCTGCCCGTCACCCTCCTGGAAGCGGACTTCATCGTCTCCCTGGCCAAACTGAAGACCCACCACTGGGCCGGGGTGACCCTTTCCATGAAAAACCTCTTCGGGGTGATGCCGGGAATTTACTACGGCTGGCCCAAAAACGTCCTGCACTGGGCGGGCATCCCGGAGTGCATCCTGGACCTGACGGCCACCATCCGGCCCCACTTTGCCATCGTGGACGGCATCGTGGGCATGGAGGGCGATGGCCCCATCATGGGCACGCCCAAAGAAGCGGGGGTCCTGGTGATGGGGCGCAATCTCGTGGCCGTGGACGCCACCTGCGCCCGCCTCATGGGCATCGACCCCTACCGGGTGGGTTACCTGGCCGCGGCCGACGGCCGCCTGGGTCCGGTGTCGGCGGAGGCCATCACCCAGGTGGGGGAGCCCCTGGCCGCCGTGCGCACCCCCTTTCAGCTCCTGGATTTCATCCCGGCCCAGCGGCAACTGAAGTCCTGACGTGGCTGCCTCAACCAGCGCGCCGCCTTTCCCGGGGATTTTCCGACCAGGCGGTTCCGGCCGCACTGCGGGGTGGGAAAAGGATCATGACTGACCTCCGGAAGGAACCTCCTCCCGCGGTTATCCTCCTTTGGCATCAGGGGGCTTTGGGGGACCTGTTGCTGGCCGGGCCGGCCCTGGCGGCCCTGAGAGGCCGGTTCCCGGCGGCCCGGTTTCTGGCGGTGGGCCACCCGGAACGCTGGGGCCTCCTCAAGGAGACGTTCTCCCTGGACGCGGTGTGGGACGGCAGCGAGGGGCTGTGGGCCTGGCTGTTTGCGGCGCGGGCGGAGCTGCCCCCGGTCCTCACCCGGCGCCTCCAGGGAGTGGACTGGGCCTTGGCCTTCAGTCCCCGGACTCCGGAAACCCTCCTGGCGCGCCTCCGGGAAGCGGGTGTGCGCCGGCCCTTCTGGCTGCCCTCCGTCCCCGGGACCGGGGGCGAGCATCTCAGCCGCCTGCAGGCCCGCCACCTGGGGGAACAGGGCGTGGCCTATCAGCCCCAGTCCTGGCGGCTCCGGCTGGACTGGCAGGCCCATTGGCCGGAGGAGCTGCCGCGGGAGGGCGAAATTCTGGCCGTGGCCCCGGGAAGCGGCAGCCCGGCCAAAAACTGGCCCCTGGAGCATTACTACGAAGTCACCCGCACCCTGGCCTGGGAATACCACCTGCGGGTGGTCTGGCTGGCGGGACCCGCCGAAGACCCCTGGCTCCCCTATCTGGCGGGACTGGCCCGGGCCCAGGGCCACGCCCTCCTGCATCGGCAGCCCTTGAAGACGGTGGCTGCGGTGTTGTCCCAAACCCGCCTCTATCTGGGCAACGACAGCGGCCTGACCCACCTGGCGGCGGCCGCGGGCGGCCGTCAGGTCCTGGCCCTGTTCGGCCCCACCGATCCCCTGCTCTGGGCGCCGCTGGGGGAGGCGGTTAAGGTGCTGCAGGCCCCCGCCGGCGGCAACCCGGGCCAGATACCTCCGGATGAAGTGCTGGCCCTGGCCCGCCAACTCCTTTCCCAACGGTAAAAATATTTATCCCGGCCCGGGGAAAGATTTTTGAACCCGCCGGAAGAGTGGCGCCTTCCGGGAGTTACCGCCCGTTGGGCAGGCCGAGGCAGGGGATGCGTATAATTTTTTGAACCGAAGGCGGTGGCGGGGATGGGCCGGAGCTGCTTAAGCAATTGAAAAGATAGGGGATTTTTTCAAGGCCGCACTTGGCATTGTTTCTGCATGTATTTTAATCAAAGGTTACCCCCGAAATCCCATACCAATTCTCCTTTCTCCATAATGGCCGGGCCTCCCCCTCCCGGCCATTTTTTTTCCTCCGGGGAAACATCCCAGGGACCTTGAGGGATCAGTCCCTGATCAAACTCTGGCAAAGTACTGCCGCAGGTCAGAACGGCTGGCCCCCCCCGGCTTGAGGCGCCGCCGCAGGGCGGCCAGCCGGTGGGCCGCCTCCTGGGCCCGGACCTGCAGATCCGACTCCCCCCGAAGCAACGCCGCGGCCTCCCAGGCCAACTGCCAATGCTCGCAGATGAGCAGCAGGTCAGCCCCGGCCGCCAGGGCCTGCACCGCCGCCCGGGGGACCGGGGTCTCTTCCCGGATGGCCCCCATCTCCAGATCGTCGGTCATCACCACCCCCGTAAACCCGAGGTTGCCCCGGAGCCACTCCTGAATCGCCACGCCTGACAAGGTCCCCGGCAGGCGGTCCCAGGCCGGCACCCGGAGGTGCGCGGTCATGACCACCGGCACCCCGGCCCCGATGGCTGCAGCAAAGGGGGAAAGGTCGGCTTCCCGGGCCGGGTCGGGACTGGTGGCGGTGGGCAGCTCCTGGTGGGAGTCCCGCAGCGTATCCCCCAGGCCGGGAAAATGCTTGGCCACCGGCAGGATCCCGCCCGCCAGCATACCCCGGATGGCGGCCGCGCCCAAAGCGGCCACCCGCTGGGGATCCGGCCCGAAGGAACGCTCCCATTGGGGGCAGCTCGGACTGCGTGCCACGTCCAGGACCGGCGCCAGATTCAGGTTGACCCCCACCAGAGCCAGTTCCCGGGCCACCTGCCGGAACAGGGCCTCCACTGCCGCCGGGGTGGCGGTTAGCCCCAGCTCCCGGGGCGGGGGGATGAGGGTGAAGGGGGCTTTCAGGCGCTGCACCGGGCCGCCCTCCTGGTCCAGGGCGATGAGCAGCGGCCGTCCCTGGACCGCCAGGGCCAGCTCCTGCAAGTCCCGGGTCAACTCCCAGACCTGTTCCGGGCTTTCCAGGTTGCGGGCGAAGAGGATGATCCCGGCCACCCCCAGGTCCTGCACCAGCTCCCGGGCCACAGGGTCCAGGCGGGGGCCGGGCAGGCCTACCATGAAAAGCTGGCCTGAGGCGGCCAGGTCCGACGACCCAGATGGGCAACCCATGCAACCTCCTCCACGGTGAAGGGCGCCGGCCGGAACCGGTCCCCCTCCCTTATACCACGCCGCCCGGCAGAGGTGAAGCAGGCAGGTGGGGGAGGGGGAAAGGCCTTCCCCCCCACCCCAGCGGCTGGCGAGGGGAGGATGGAGGAACCCGGCCCCGCTCCCTCCCCTCAAAGCGAGCTAATTGACGAAATAGACCCGGCAGGCGCGGTCCAGAAATTCCCGGCTGAGGCTGGGGGGTATTTGGTGGAAGGTGCAGTAATCCAGGATCTGCTCCATGAGGTCCCGGGGATGGCAGGCGTCCATGGCGCGGCCCGTGGCGTCGTAGTGGGTGGCGAGGAGGTAGTCCAACGCCTCGGGGTCGTACTCCAGCTGGTAGTGCAGGCACATGAGGCGGAAGATCTCCCGGAACTGCTCCCGGCTGACATGGCTCACCTTGACCTTGGAGCGGATGCGGCGCAGGAAGGCGTCATCCACCAGGGAGCGGGGGTCCAGGTTGGTGGCGAACACCAGGAACTGGTCGAAGGGGATGGCAAATTTTTGGCCGGTGTGCAGGCACAGGAAATCCTGGCGGTTTTCCAGAGGAATGATCCAACGGTTCAGGAGTTCCTGGGGGGAGACCTGCTGGCGGCCGAAGTCGTCCACGATGAACAGGCCGTTGTTGGCCTTCAACTGGAGGGGGGCCTCGTAGTACTTCAGGGTGGGGTTGAAGGCCAAGTCCAGCATTCCCAGGGTCAGCTCGCCGCCCACAATGACCACAGGGCGGCGGCAGCGCACCCAGCGGCGGTCGGCCATCTCCCCGGCCTCGGCCCCGGCCGCCACCCGATGGCTGATCTCGTCGAACACCCGGATGACGTTGCCCTCCACGTACAGGGCGTAGGGCACCAGTATGGCGTCATCCCAGATCTCCCCCAGGCGCAGGGCGATGGTGGTCTTGCCGTTGCCCGGCGGGCCATAGAGAAAGAGGGGTTTGCCGCTCACCGTGGCGGGGCCCAGCTGTTCCAGCAGGTCCGGGGCCAGGACCAGCCCCTGAAAGGCTTGGCGCAGGCGGACGGGGGTGATGGCGGCCAGCTTGATGCTCTGGCGGCCCACCTGTTGCCAGTAATCCTCCAGACTCACCGGCGCCGGGCCGACGTAGGCGTCATATTCCAGGAGGCTGGCGGCCCGCCTCTTGCCCCCGTCGGTGAGGGCGTAGCGGTTGGTCAGGGTCAGGGAATTGGCCACCGGCTTTAGCGGGTCGGGGCCCCGCACTTCCAGGTATTTCTCCTTCCGGAGGTATTCCACCACTTGGCTGAGGATGGTGGTGGAGAGCTTCAGCCGCTCCACCAGCTCCCCCAATTGGAAGGTATCCAGATAGAAGCAGTGCTTCAGCGTCAGGTTGGCCAGGAAGATCTCCGGCAGTCCCAGATCTTTCAGCGATTGGGGGAGGGGGCGAGCCAAGAGCGATTCGCTGCTGTCGCTGGGGGCCAGCTTTAGGCCGGCAGGAGGATTCATCTCCAGCATACCTCCACGTGAAATGAGTACAGCGGTCCTTCATGGAAACCATCGGGCGCCGGCGGCAAAACTTGAAAGTGCCGGCCGCGGCCTTCAGGGGAAAAATTTTTAAGTCGTGGTCCCAGGTGCCGATAAAGGGAATGAAGGAAAAACCGGCCACCGAGAAAGGCAAACCGCCCGAAAGGGCGGGGCGCAAAATCACCGGCCTACAGCCCCCTGGGGGGGCCAGGGCGGCGGGATTGCCGAAGTGGAAGAGCCAAGGACTCAACTTTGGCGAACTCGGTGGACTGGGTCGGGCGGGCTGGACGGCGCCGCCGCCATGAAGGAGGTGAGCGGAGGTTACAGGCGGTTTCGGCCGCCGGCGACCAGGAGCTGCCCGGCGACAACCACTCATCACAGAAGGAGTTTGCCAACATGAAAGAGCGGTTCACCAGATTCATCCGGGAAGAAGATGGCGCCAGCGCGGTGGAATACGGCCTGCTGGTGGCCGGCATTGCCGTCGTGGTGATGGCCTCCATCTATCTCATCGGCACCAACCTGAACACCAAGTTTTCCGGGGTGGCCACGCAGCTGAGTCAGTAGGCGGCCTTACGGCTTGCCCCGGCGCCGCGGCTGCAAAGGTCTGGCGCCGGGTGGATGGGTAGGCCCGGGGGAGCCCTGGAGCGAGCAGGGACCCGGGCCGCCTGTCCCTTGATTACCTAAAACCGGCAAAAAGGGGAGCTCCATGCAGAGGCGGCAGGCGGTGCAAAGAACGGAGCGGGGCGCGGCCCTGGTGGAGTTCGGGCTCCTGGCGCCCCTTTTGGTGACGGTGCTCTTCGGACTGCTGGAATTCGGCCTGGCCATGTACTCCAAGGGGGTGTTGGCCAACGCCAGCCGGGAAGGGGCCCGCTATGGGGTGGTCCTGAGCACCCCGGCCCGGACCCAGGCGGACATTACCGCCAAGGTAAGAGAATACCTGCAAAAATCGGGGTTCAAGGGAGCCGACCAGGTGCCGGTGAACTTCCCCAACTGGCCCAACGGGGTCAGCGGGGCGCCGCTCACCGTGCAGGTGGTCTATACCTACCCTTTCCAGCTGCTGCCCGAGTTTGTCTGTAGCCTGGTGGGGCCCATCAATCTGACTGCGGAAACGGTCATGCTCATGGAGTGAGAGACGATGCGGAGATTACCTTCCTGGTTTTGGCTCATCCTGGCCCTGGTGTTCGGCACCACGGCCACCGTCATGGCCCTGGGCTGGCTCAAGGGCCAGTCGGCCCGCCACGCCCAGAAAGCCGTCACCACGCAGGCGGTGGTGGTGGCCGCCAAGGACATTGACGCCACCCAGACCCTGGCCGGGGATCAGCTGGTGGTCCGCCACTGGCCCCGGGAGAGCTGCCCGCAAGGGAGCTACAGCCGGATCGAAGACGTGACCGGCCGGGTGGTGGCCTCGCACTTCCGGGCCGGAGAGCCCATCCTGGAAGTCAAACTGGCGCCCAAGGGCGCGGTGGCCGGCCTCACGGCCCTCTTGAGCCCGGACAAGCGGGCCATGACCGTGAAGGTGGACGAAGCCTCGGGGGTGGCCGGCTTCCTGGCCCCGGAAAACCGGGTGGACGTGGTGGTCACGGTGGACAAAGGGGAGTTCAACAAAGACCCCATCTCCAAGGTGGTCCTCCAGAACCTTCGGGTCCTGGGCACCGGTCAGAACATCGAGCGCCGCCCCGGGGACAAGCCCCAGGTGCTGCCCACCGTCACCCTGGAAGTGACCCCCGAAGAGGGTGAACGCCTGGCCCTGGCCATGCGGGAGGGCCACATCTCCCTGGTGCTGAGGAGCCAGCAGGACACCAACCTGGTGCAGACCGCGGGCGTGCGCACCACCACCCTGCTGCACAGCTCCACGGTGGTGCCGGCCGAGGGCAACGGCAGGAACGGAGAAGTGGCGGCCGTCCCCCGGCAGCAGGCCATCGAAGTCATCAAGGCGATGAAGCGGGAGTCGGTGAAGTTCTAAGGTTCCGCCCCCCGGCAGGGTCCCGGGGAGCTTGCCCGGTTTGTCAATGCGGCCGATCCACCCCCAGGATGGAACCCGGAGATGGCCATCAAATTCTGTCTGTACTACAGTTCGCCGGAAACGTGCGAGTATCTCAAGAAAGTGGTGCATGCCTCCCGGCAGGGCACCCTGGTAGAGATCAGCCCCCTGGACAAACTCCCGGCCCAGGTCAACTCCGGCGCCAACGCCATTTTCCTGGAATATCAGGCCGACAATCCGGCCCTGGACGGCTGGATCCGGCGCACCACCGCCGACCACCGCAACCCGCCCATCTTCCTCTATCTTTCCGAAATCACCACCGACCAGCTGTGGAAAGCGCTGCGCCTGGGGGTCAAGGAGTGCTTCGTCTTCCCCATCCGGCCCGAGGAGTTCCAGGAAGCCCTGGACCGCCTGCCCGTCTTTCCCGAGGAGCTGGGCCCGGCCGACCCCACCCGCCTGGTGTCTTTTCTGGGATGCAAAGGGGGAGTGGGGACCACCTTCATCGCCGCCAATGTCGCCTATCTCATGGCCCAGGAAGACCAGGGCCAGGTGCTCCTGGTGGACCTGGACCTGCGCTACGGCCAATTGGTCTATTTCTTTGACGCCAAACCGCAATACACCATCGTGGAGGTCATCGAGAACGCCGACCACCTGGATCGGTCCTATCTCCAGAGCCTCTTTTACCAGTACGACAAGAACCTCCAACTGCTGCCCGCGCCGGTGCGCCTGGAAGACGCCGAGGCCGTCACCCCGGAGCAGCTGGACAAAGTGCTCACCTATCTCAAGAAATTACGGGTTTTTTCCCACATCCTGGTGGACCTGGGGAACCATCTGGACGAGGGCGCCCTCAAGTCCCTGGAGCTCTCCGACGCGGTCATCGTGGTGGCCAACCAGACCATCCCGGCCCTGTCCAACGCCAAGAAGCTGATGGAGCTCCTCCAGCTGGTGGGCCTGGAGGCCGCCTCCCTGGAACTCTGGCTCAACTCCTGGCAAAAAAACGGCGACCTGTCGGTGAAGGACGTGGCCGAGTTTCTGGGACAGGAAGTGAAGGGCACCGTCGCCTTCGACCTCCGGGAGACCATGCGGAGCATCAACGAGGGCCAGCCCCTGGCCCGCCTGGAGCCGGGTCACGCCATCTGCCGGGATCTCAAGGGCCTGGCCCACCGCCTGCTGGGCCAGGAAAACCCGAGCGCCAAAAACTCCCGCTGGGGACTCTTCAAACTGTTTCGGAGGTAATGCTTAGATGAGCATCATGGCGCGCATCCGCGAGCGCACCACCACCGAGCGTGGTGCCCCGGTGGTTGCGGTCAGTGCCGATCAGAAAAAAGAAAACGCCTTCAACGAACTGAAGGCCAAGATCCATTTCCGCCTGCTGAACCTCCTGGACCTGGCCCGCCTGGCCGAGGCCGAGGAGGCCGTCCTCCAGGAGGACCTGCGCCGGGGCATCGACCTCATCCTGGCCGAAGAGAACCTGGCCCTGACCCTGCCGGAAAAGGAGCGCCTGGTCAAGGAGATCCGGGACGAACTCCTGGGCTACGGGCCCCTGGAGCCGCTGCTCCATGACGACAGTGTGGGCGACATCCTGGTGAACGGCTACGACCAGGTGTTCGTGGAGCGCAAAGGCAAGCTGGTGCGCTCTTCCATCCGGTTCACCGACAATGCCCATCTCTTGAAGATTATTGAAAAGATCGCCTCCGGGGTGGGGCGCCGCATTGACGAGTCCTGCCCCATGGTGGACGCCCGGCTGCCCGACGGCTCCCGGGTCAACGCCATCATTCCCCCGCTGGCCCTGGACGGCCCCAGCCTGTCCATCCGCAAATTCGCCAGGGATCCCATCAAGGTCCACAATCTCATCGAGTTCAACAGCCTGACCCCGGAGATGGCCCAGGTGCTGGAGGCCATCGTTCAGGCCCGGCTGAACATCCTCATCTCCGGGGGCACCGGCACCGGCAAGACCACCTTTTTGAACGTCCTCTCCAGCTTCATCCCCAATGACGAGCGCATCATCACCATTGAGGACTCCGCCGAGCTGCAGCTCCAGCAGGAGCACGTGGTGCGCCTGGAGACCCGGCCCCCCAACCTGGAGGGCATGGGGGAGATCACCCAGCGGGACCTGGTGCGCAACGCCCTGCGCATGCGGCCCGAGCGCATCATCCTGGGCGAAGTGCGCCAGGGGGAGGCCCTGGACATGCTCCAGGCCATGAACACCGGCCACGACGGCTCCCTGGCCACCATCCACGCCAACACCCCCCGGGACGCCCTGACCCGGCTGGAGACCATGGTGTCCATGGCCGGCCTGAACATTCCGGACAAGGCCATCCGGCACCAGATCGCCTCGGCCATCAATGTGGTCATCCAGCTGGCCCGCCTGAGCGACGGCAGCCGCAAGATGATGAGCCTCAATGAGCTGGTGGGCATGGAAGGCGACATGATCACCATGCAGGAAATCTTTTCCTTCAAGATGATGGGACTCACCGAGGACCGCCGGGTGCGGGGCAAGTTCATCACCACCGGCATCCGGCCCAAGTTCATGGACCGCCTGGAGGCCATGGGCATCAATCTGCCGGCCGCGGTCTTCAAGGAGAATTATTGAGGCAAGCGCGCCCGGGCCGCACCCGTCCGGACAGGGATGACCGATGAAGCAGAGACCATGGTTGGCAGGCTTGATGGCCCTCGCCCTGATGGTGGCCTGGCTCATGGGGGCGGCCGGCGCCGTTGCGGCCACCCCCACCGAGGCGGGGCTGGGAGTGGGGTCCGCTCCGGCTGGGGGCCTGCAGTTGGCCCAGGCCGCGGTGGACACTCCGGGCGGGTTGGCGGAAGGCGAAGCGGCGGACCCCGGGCCGGAGCCGACGGGGCTTTCCGGCCGCTTCCGCCAGGTCTTTCAGGGGATGCCCAACCTCCTTATCGTCTGCACCTTTCTCTTTTTCCTCTGCCTGGTGGAAGGGCTCATCCTGTTCTTGTCCGACTCGGAGCGCCGTCACAAGCGCCTGCTGCAAAAACGCCTGAAGTATTTGGACCGCCTGGAAAAACGCTTTACCCAGGAATCCCTCCTCAAAGTGAACGGTTTGCAGGGGCAGTTCTGGCTGCGCCGCTTGGTCAAACAGGTGCGGCTCCTGGACAGCCTGCAGCGGCTCCTGCAGCAGGCCGACGTCAGCTGGCCGGTGGGGGCCATGCTGGCCGTTTTCGCCCTTTCCGGGGTGCTGGGGCTGAGCCTGGGTTTTTACCAGCGGGGGCCCTTGGGCGCGGGCCTGGGTCTGGGCCTGGGCCTGTTCCTGCCCTACAAGGTGCTCACTTTTCTCCGGCAGCGTCGCCTGAAGAAATTCGAAAAGCAGCTGCCGGAGGCCCTGGACCTGCTGGCCCGGGGGCTCAAAGCCGGCCACGCCTTCGCCTCCGGCCTCCAGATGGTGGGGGAGGAGATGGAAAACCCCATCGGCCTGGAGTTTTTCAAGACCTTCAAGGAATACAACCACGGCATGGACATGAACAGCGCCCTCCTGGGCATGTGTTCCCGGGTAAATCTCAAAGAGTTGCGCTTCTTCACCACCGCGGTCATGATCCAGCGGGAAACCGGAGGCAACCTGACGGAAATCCTGGAAAAGATTGCCAGCCTGATCCGGGAGCGTTTCAAACTCAGGAACCAGATCAACGCCCTCACCGCAGAGGGGCGCCTCTCCGGTTGGATTCTCATCCTGCTGCCGCCCGTCATTTTTTCCGTGATGCTCAAAATCAACCCGGACTACACCCTGATGCTGGTAAACCACGACACCGGCCGCATGATGGCCCTGACGGCCATGTTCTTCCAGTTTCTCGGCATGGTCACCATCCGCCGAATCGTCAACATCAAGATCTGAGGGGACATCCGTGGTTCTCTACGCGTTGCTGTTCGGTCTCTCCATTGCGGCGGTGGTCATTTTCCTGGGCCTGTTTCTCCAAAGTCGGGGTTCCCGGGTGCGCCAGCGCCTCCAGGGGGAGCGGAAAAAAGAGCCGACCAAGGACGAGCGGCCCAAGGAGTTTCTGCCCAAGGAATTTGTCGCCAAGGCCGAGGAAAAGCTGGGCCTCAAGCGGGGCAGCACCTATGTTAAGGAGCTTCAGAAGACGCTAAACCGGGCCGGCATTTATGGGGAAAAAGCGCTGCACATCTTTGTGGGATTGAAACTGGGGCTGGCAGTGGGTCTGCCGCTCATCGCCCTGCCCCTGCTGCTCCGGGCCAAGGTCCCCGCCGGCCTCTGGCTGCCGGTATTTTTCGTCCTGATGCTGGCCGGCTATTTTCTTCCCAACCTGATCCTGAACCGCCTGGTGGAATCCCGGCAGAAGCAGGTCCGGGAGGGCCTGCCTGACGCCCTGGACCTCCTGGTGGTCTGCGTGGAGGCCGGCCAGGGCTTGAACGCCGCCCTGAAGCGGGTGGCCGATGATCTGAAGCTCTCCTGCCCCTCCCTGGCCAAGGAACTGACCCTGGTGAACCTGGAGATCAGCGCCGGCCTGGAACGGGAGCAGGCCCTGCGCAACCTGGCAGAGCGCACCGGGGTGGAGGAGGTGGCTTCCCTGTGCTCCATGCTCATCCAGAGTGACCGGTTCGGCACCAGCATGGCCCAGGCCCTGAAAGTCCAGTCCGAAACCCTGCGCACCACCCGGCGGCAGAAGCTGGAGGAGCTGGCCGCCAAGACCCCGGTCAAACTGGTCTTTCCCCTGCTGCTGTTCATCTTCCCGGCCCTCATGGTGGTAATTATCGGGCCGGCCGCCATCCGCATCATGGAAAACCTGAAGTAACGCCGTTTCCGGAAGCAAGATAAGCCACCAGGACGCGCCCGGCCTGTCGTGGACGGGCCGGCCAATCTGCGGGACGCAGCCCCCCAGTCCGCCCGCCCCTGTCTTTCCCCGCCGCCTTCCGGCGTTTCCTCGGCCTGACCTCCACCCGCTGTCCCTGCCGCCGGCGCCCCGGCTGCGGCGGAGACCGCCCCTGGGGCCGCAGCGGAGCGGGTGACCGCGAGGCCACGGACACGCACGGGATCCGCCGGCTGCCGGCCTTTGGAAAGTGGCGTTTTTGGGCGGCTGGAACCGGGAAAATGCTCAACCTCGGGGCTGGTCGGCCCCGGTGAGGGGTTTGATGATGATGTCCACCCGGCGGTTGAGGCGGCGGCCGGCCTCCTGGCCGTTGTCGGCGATGGGGGCGTACTCCCCGTAGCCGGCGGCCACAAAGCGCCCCGGCTGCAGGTGGTGCTGTTCAATGAACCAGCGCACCAGGGCGGTGGCCCGCTGGGCGGAAAGCTCCCAGTTGGAGGGGAACTGCGGGGTATGGATGGGACGGTCGTCGGTGTGCCCCTCAATGGCCACCGGATTGGGAATGCGGTGCAGGATGCCCGCCAACTTGTCCAGGATTGTCAGGCTTTCCGGGCGGATGGTGGCCTCGCCGGACGGGAAGAACAGAAACTCCGGCAGGTGAATGACCAACCCCCTGCCGCTGATGAAGAGGCGAATGTCCTGAAAGTCCCGTTCCCGGCTCAGGCTTTCCTGAACGGCCCGGGCCACTTCCTGGATCTGGGCCCGGGAGCGTTCCTGGAGCACCGCCCCGGCCAGGTCGCCGTTGACTCCGGCTGCGGGCAGTTCAGCCAGGCCGCTCTCCAGCGGGAATCCCCCCAGAAAAACCGGGGCGTGCAGGGCCCGTTGGATGGAAAGCTGGGCTTGGGCCAATTTCTGGCTGTCCAGGCGGGTGATGGCGTACATGGTGACGAAAAAGGCCAAGAGCAGGGTGATGAAGTCGGCATAGGACACCAGCCAGCGCTCGCTGGAGGGGCCGGCCGGCTTATTGGCGGACGGAGGTTTGCGGCGCCGCATGGCTGGCGGCCCCCCGTTTGGGGCGTGGCGACAGGCGCCTGACCTTGGCGGAGACCGCCTCCGCCCGGGAGTGCCGGGAGGACTCCTGGAGGTAGCCTTGCAGGCGCTCGGCGATGAGACGGGGGTGCTCCCCCTGGGCCAGGGCCAGGAGGCCTTCCAGGATCATCTCCTGGTGCCGCTGCCGTTGCTCCTCCCTGAGGCGCAGCTTGTGGGCCATGGGGAGAAATATGAGGTTGGCGCTGGCCACTCCGTAGATGGTGGCCACGAAGGCCACGGCCACCCCGGTCCCCAGCTTCGCGGGGTCGGTGAGGTGCTGCATCACCTGGATGAGCCCCAATACCGCCCCCAGGATGCCGATGGTGGGGGCGTAGCCGCCGGCCGCCTCGAATACCCGCGCCGGCCCCAGGGCCAGCTCGTGGTCCCGGGCCAGCTCCGCTTCCAGGATCTCCTGCACCTGGGCGGCGGGAAAGCCGTCAATCAGGAGCCCCAGCCCCCGCCGCCAGAAGGCGTCCGGGAGCCGGGGCAGGTCTTTCTCCAGGGCCAGGAGGCCTTCCCGCCGGGCCCGGTAGGCCAGCTCCACCAGGCGGGTCAGGTGCTGCAGCGATTCATCCCGGGGTTCCCGGAAAACCCGGGGCAGCGCTTTGAGGGTCTGCCAGATTTGGGCCCGGGAGAAGCTCAGGCAGACTGCTCCGGCGGTGCCGCCCAGGACAATGAGCAGAGCGGTGAGCTGCAGGATCATGCCCACGGAGCCGCCTTCCAGGAAGTGGCCGCCGAGGATGGCCAGCGCCCCCAGGAAGAGGCCGATCAGGGTGGCCTTATCCATGGCGGCTACTCCTGCCGGACGGCCGCGGCAGCCACCGCCCGGAAACTTCCGGGGAGAGGGTTACCGGTTCGGTGAACGGGTTGCCACCCAGGTGGTGAAGGAGGCGACAGGGCATGGCTAACTTCTTTATCGGAACTATCCGGAAAGTCTTGATTTTGGCAGCAAAAACCGGCGAGGGGTGGGGAAGCTTGCGGGGTCGGGTCAGAACCGCTACGACTGCATCAGGAAAGCGCCCAGGGCTTTGGGCCGGTGGGCGGCCGGGGCCGGGGCGGGGGGCGGGGCGGCTTTTTTCTTTAGCTGGCGGCCCACCAGTTGGAGGTAGGTACGGGTTTCGGCGGGAAGGCTCTTGCCCCGCTCCAGGTTGCCGGGTCCCCAGTTGTAGGCGGCCAAGGCCAGGGGGACATTGCCCCGGTAGCGCTCCAGCATCTCTTTGAGATAACGGGTGCCGCCGTCGATATTCTCCCCCGGGTCATAGGGGCGGCGCACCCCCAGCTCCCGGGCGGTGCCGGGCATGAGTTGCATCAGCCCCATGGCTCCGGCGTGAGAGGTGGCCCGGGGATTAAAATTGCTTTCCACCTTGATGACGGCGCGGATCAGCTCTTCGGGAACGCCGTGTTTCTGGGCGGCCTGGCGGATGAGGTGGTCATACGCGGCCGGGTCGGGTCGTCGCTGGCCGCTCCCCCCGGCCCGGCGAAACAGCGCCTCGGCCTGGCTTTTCACCGACAGCCTGTCATCCCGGACTCCGGCCTGCCGGGGAAGCGGCGGGCTGCCGCGGTGTCTCAGACCGTGGGAGAGCATCAGCCGGGCGAGGCGGGGGTCCTGGCGCTGACCGATGGCCTGAAAGCGGGGAAATTCCTGCCGCAGCCCGCTTGCCTGCCGGGTCAGATTTTGCCGGGCCCCCTGGGCCTGGGAGAGCAGGGCGGCAAAGGGCGGCGAGGGGCCGGCAGACCCGCCGGCGACCCGGGCCACGGGGGATCTGCCCCTGGCGGCTGATGACCGCCACGCCGGCTCCGGCGCAAACATCCCCTGAAACAGTGGTCCCCGCAACATGCCCTGAGTTTTGCAATACCTGTACCAAAGAACCCGCCGGCAGAGGGCCGATAAGGGGAGCCGCCCCGGATGGGCACCGGACCGAGCCCCTTACTCACCGGGAAAGACTGAGGTCTCGGCTGCAGGGGGAAGGTGCCGGCAAGCCGGGCAAATGCAGGGGGCAGCCCCCCGGGTCTGCTGCCTGCGGCGGCTGAACCGGCTGCTGCTGGGTCCCGGCGTTTGTGGGCTTAAAAACCCAGGCCGGCCAGAAGTTGGTTGATGGACTCCTGATCCAGAGGTTCCTGGTCAGCCGGGGGGAGGGCCTCGGCGGGCCGGGCGCCCCCGGCAGGGGACAAGTGCCGGGCCAGGCGCTCCAACTCCTCCTGGGCCAGGGACTGGCTTTCCTGGAAGGAAATTTCCTGCCCCTGCCCCTTCAGCTTCAGGCGATTGCCGGCCGTCAGCAGCAGGGTCAGGACCTGCACCTGCACCTGCCGGAGGATTTTCAGAACTTTGAGCAGCCGCTGGCCGGAAAGGTCCTGGAAAGACAGGGCTTCGGTGATGCGGGAGAGGGACTCCTGGATGCGGCTGGTGGCGGCCAGGGCCACCAGCGCAGTCTCGGCTGCCGGAGTCTGACCGGAGCCGGACCCGGACGCCAGGACGGACTCCAGGAGGTGCAGAAAAGTCTCCCAACGGTCCAGCAAACCGACAACCGGCTCCGCCGCAGGCGGGGCTGCCGGAGCACTTTCCAGGGGAATGGCCGGCACCGGAAAGATCTTGGCGGCCGAGGCAATCAGCTTGGCCAACAACTCCTGGATGCGTTCTTCCTGGCAGTGCTCCTGCAGCAGATGAAGGATCTGCTCCACCGGCACCTGGTGCAAGCCGTCCTCCACCGGCGCCTGGGCCGCCAGGCGGCTGAGAGCCCGCTCCACGGCCTCCACCGGGAACAAGGCGGCGTGTTGGGCCAGCAAGGTCTTCAGATGGGGCTTCACCGCCTCGGTGCCGCAGGACTCCAGAAGCATTTGCAGGGCTTCCGGCAGGGAAAAGCGCAAGTCCGCGGCCTTCTCGGGGGCGTCCTGCCGGACCAGACCGCGCAGCTCCTCTCCCAGTTCCCGGGCGGCCGCCAGCACCCGGGCCGCGGCGGGCGTCTTGCCGTCGGCTCCTCCTTCTCCCTCGGCAGCCGGGCTCATTCCGGCCGGGTTCAGGAGTCGCTCCAGCACCTGACAGTCGCCCCGGATCTGCTCCACCAGGTCCAGGATGTCCAGGGCGGCCCGCTCAGTCATGGCCAACACATCGGTGAGTTGATGGCTGGCCTGATCCAGCCGTTCCCCCGGAGAGGCCGTGCCGCCCTGGATTATCTCCTCCACCGACAGATCCTGGAGGGAGAGGTTGATTTCCTTGGCCAGCTTTCCCAAACTCTCGTACATCTCTTCTGAGATCTGCCGATAGAAGGAAGCTTCCCGGGCGAAGCGCTGAGTCTCGGCCTCCGGGTGGCCCATTGCAGCCGGCAAGGCCGCAGATGCCAAGGCGATGGTCGGTCCCGGGCTTGCTTCCAGGGCGCCCCCGTTTTGCCCCTTGAGCCGTACGTTCATGGTGATACCGGCCAGGCGGACGCTGAAGTCACCGGCGCCCATTTCCACAGAAAGTTCGATCTGCTGCTCCTGCGACATGCCCTGGGTTTCCTTCGGTGTGGGGGCCGCAAAGGGCCCTGGGTGCTCTTTCCTCCTGTCATCGACGGTTTTCCAAAATAACTTGAGGAGCGGTGAAAATTTTCCCTCCCGGCTCCGGCGGGCCGCACCCCCTGAAAAACCCGGGGCGCCTGAGGCGCCCCGGAAGTGCTGACTCCTGGCCGGAGACTTCTCACATGTTCAGGTCATCCCGGGTCTTGGCCACCGCCGCGGCGGACTTTTGCAGCAAGGCCTCTTCCTCGGCGTTCAGTTTCAGGGGGATGATCTTCTCGATGCCGCCGGCGCCCAGGATCACCGGCACGCCAAAGAACAGGTCTTTGAGGCCATATTCGCCGTCCAGGTAGGCCGACACCGGCACCACCCGTTTGTGGTCCTTGAGAATGGCGGCCGCCATCTGCACCGCCGCGGCCGCCGGGGCATAGAAGGCGCTGCCGGTCTTGAGCAGGGCCACGATCTCGCCGCCGCCCTTTTTGGTGCGCTCCACCAGGGCGGCGATCTTGTCTTTGGGCAGCAGTTCGGTGAGGGGGACGCCACTGATGTTGGTGGCGCTTACCACCGGCACCATTTCGTCGCCGTGGCCGCCCAGCACCATGGCCTGAATTTCCTCCACCGCACAGCCCAATTCCATGGCGATGAAGCAGCGGTAGCGGGCGGTGTCCAGGATGCCGGCCATACCCATGACCCGGTTCCGGGGGAAGCCGCTCACCTTATAGGCCACGTAGCACATGGCGTCCAGGGGATTGGAGACGATGATCAGGAAGGCGTTGGGGCTCTTGGCCGCCACTTCCTTGGTCACCGCACTGACGATGTTCTTGTTGGTGTTGATCAGGTCCTCCCGGCTCATGCCGGGCTTGCGGGCGATGCCCGCGGTGATGATGACCACGTCGGAGTTGGCTGTGGCGGCGTAGTCGTTGGCCCCCACCACCTCCACATTGAAGCCCATGATGGGCCGGGCCTGCATGAGATCCAGGGCCTTGCCCTGGGGCATGCCTTCCACCACGTCCACCAGGACGACATCCGCCAGTTCCTGAGCCGCGGCCCAGTGGGCTGCGGTGGCCCCCACGTTGCCGGCCCCCACTATGGTGATCTTCGCTCGCGCCATGATTTTTTTCCTCCGTTTTCCAAAGCTAATAACAATAAACTTTTTTTCCCCACGCCTGCAATGAAATTCTCCCGGGAGCCGCGGGTGCCGGATTGAGTTTTGGGGGCGGGGGCTCAGAATTGCAGACCCCTCCCCTTTCGCCCCATCCCACCAGTTCCTCTGTTATTTTGGTAAACGGGGATGTGGGGAGGCAGGGGCTGCTGGTCAGCGGCCTTTCCCCAAAGCCCCCACAGCCCTTGATTGACAGGAGCGGGACTGCCTTCTATAATCGCCTCATAATTTCAGGACGGGTTATGAGACTCGGCGTCTTTTTCCGGGCCCTGCGCCTGCCGTTTTTGACGGGGTCGCTCATGCCGGTGGCCGTGGCTGCGGCCTTGGCCTGGCAGGAACAGGGCGCTTTCAGCCTGCGCCTCCTCCTCCTCACGGCCTTGGGGGTGGCCGCGCTGCACTCCGGGGGCAATCTCATCAACGACTACTACGACTCCTTCGGGAGCGACCCCCTGAACCGCTTTGAGAGCCCTTACAGCGGGGGCAGCCGGGTCATCGTCAACCAGGAATTGTCTGCCCCCACGGTGCGCAACCTGGCCTACTTCTTCCTGGGGGTGGGGGTCCTGTGCGGCCTGGCCCTCATCTCCCTGGGCCGCCCGTACGTGGCGGTGGTGGGGCTTCTGGGCCTCCTGTTCGCCTACCTTTACTCCGCCGCGCCGGTGCAGCTCATGAGCCTGGGTCTGGGGGAACTGACCATCTTTCTGGCCTTCGGCCCGGTTTTGACCCTGGGCACCTGGTACGTCCTGACCGGGGCCCTGGCGGCCGCGGGCGCGGCCGTGGGCCTGCCCCTGGCCTTTCTCATCACCGCCATCCTGTGGATCAACGAGTTCCCGGACCTGGAGGCGGACGAGGCCGCGGGCAAGCGCCACCTCATGAGCCGCCTGGGTCTGCGGCTTTCCCGCTGGGTCTATGGGGGGCTCATGCTGGCGCCCTTCGCCTCTTTGTTCCTGCTCATCGAGTTCTTTAAAATGCCGCCGCATCTTTTGGCCTGCCTCGCGGCTCTGCCCTTGGCCCTCAGGGCCAGCCGCCAGGCCTTCGAGGCGGACCCCACGGAGGAGGAATTCATCAGCCTCCAGGCCCTGACCATCAAGACCCACTTCGTCTTCGGCCTCACCCAGACCCTGGCCCTGCTCTATGCCGCCTGGCGGGGATAGCTGTGCCAACAACCGGATGAGCATTTTCCTGCCCTTGGCAGTGAGCCTGCTGCCTCTGGGTCTGACGCCGCCCCTTGCTTTCCTGATCGGGAGGGGGTATCTGAATTTTGGCGGCGGTTGCAAAGACATGAGCCTCACCCTGCCCCGGTCGGGCTGGTCGATCCCCTATGCCGTGGCGTCCCTGCTCGGCTGGAGGCGAGGGCTGTCGATGGGGCGGGCGGGAGCTTGGGCCACCCCGTGGGGCAGCAGGGCGGTTCCCGCGTTGCTGGCCGACTAGTTTCTGCGCCGCGGTCTCAGCCGGTGCAGGAAAAGGCCGCCGGTGCTACACTTTTTGGAGGAGTTGGGAAAAACTCCGGGAAAGGGGGATGGCCATGTCCATGGAAACCTCGCCGGTGTTGGTGGAAGTAACCCGGGGCCCCCTGGTGGAGTGCCGCCACCGGGGCCAGGTTGCCGTGGCCGATGCCCGGGGGGCCCTGAAGCACGCCTTGGGCGACCCGGAGGTCATGGTGTGTCTGCGCTCCCTGGCCAAGCCCTTCCAGGCCCTGCCGGTCCTCAGCAGCGGCGCCGCCCAGGCCTTCGGCTTCGGCCCCGAGGAGCTGGCGTTGTTCAGCGGCTCGCTCTCCGGCCAGGATTTTCACGTGGCCCTGGTGAGCCGCGTCCTGGAGCGCCTGGGGCTCACCCCGGAGGCCTTGCAGTGCGGCGCCCACGCGCCTTTGCACCGGCCCTCGGCCAAGGCGCTGGCCGACGCCGGTCGGAAGCCCGGCCCCCTGCACCACACCTGCGCCGGCAAGCACGCCATGATGCTGGCCCTGTGCGTTCACCACGGCTGGCCGGTGGCCGGCTACTACGAGCCCGCCCACCCGGTGCAGCGCCTCATGCACCAAACCGTGGCCGCCGCGGCCGGGCTCCCTCCCGAGGAGGTGCCGGTGGCCCTGGACGGCTGCGGCGTGCCCACGTTTTACCTGCCGTTGCGGCGCATCGCCCTGGCCTTCGCCCGGCTGGCCGCGGCGCCCCCGGGCACCCCTGAGTCCCAGATCCTGGCCGCGGGCCTGGCCCACCCCAGAAATATCGCCGGGGACGGCCGCCTGGAGACCGTGCTCATGCAGCAGCTCCCTGGCCGCCTCTTCGCCAAGACCGGAGCCGAGGGCGGCTTCGGCCTGGCCGTGGTCCGGGAGGGCCTGGGGGTGGCGGTGAAGATCGAAGACGGCGCCTCCCGGGCCTTAAACCCCGCCATCGTGCAGGTGGCCGACGACCTGGGGCTGCTCACGGACGCCCACCGGCAGGCCCTGCAAGCCTACCGCCGGCCCGTCCTCTTCAATAGCCGGAAAGTGGAAGTGGGTCTGGTCCGCCCGGCTTTTTCCCTGGCTTAAACCCTAAAGGCCCCGGGACCCACCCTTCGCTTCTGCCATCGTTTCGCCCCGTGAACGGGGAGAAAGCCCTTGAAACCTGAGACAATCATGGTATAGTGCAAACCGGAGGACGGTCCGGCAGACGGGCCGCGGTGCGGCCGCGGGTGAGGTTGAGGGATTCATGAAAACGCTGTGGGCGCCTTGGCGCATGGAGTACATCCTGGGGGAGGACAAGACCCCGGGGTGCATCTTCTGCCCGGCGCCGGACGAGGATCTGGCCCAGCGCCTGGTGCTGTTCAGCGGCCGGCTCAGCCGGGTGATGATGAATAAATACCCTTACATCAACGGCCACCTGCTGGTCTCGCCCCTGCGCCATGTGCCGTTCTTGGATGACCTCACGCCCGCGGAGCTTCTGGACCTCCAGCTCAAGCTGCGCCACTCCATGGACATCTTGAAAAAAACCATGCGGCCGGATGGCTTCAATGTGGGCCTGAATGTGGGGACGGTGGCCGGGGCCGGAGTGGAGAGCCACCTGCACTGGCACATTGTGCCCCGCTGGCAGGGCGACACCAACTATATCCCGGTCTTTGCCGAGGTCCGGGTCATCCCCGAGCATTTTCGCCAAACTTACGAGCGCCTGGCCCCGCATTTTCAGGCGCTTCCTGATGAGGATCCCCCATGCGCTACGTCAAAGTGATGTTCGCCTTCATCCTGGTGCTGTTCGGCATTGTCTTCATCCTGGAAAACCGGGTGGTCCTGGAACACTCCGTGCAACTGCGCTTTGATATCTATGTGCTGACCCTGCAAACCGCGCACATCCCCTTGTGGGTGCTGATCCTCTTCACCTTCTTTCTGGGAGCCTTCACCGCCTTTCTCTACTTCATCGTTGATTTCGTCAAGCAGCGCCAGACCGTCCGGCAACTGAAGCACAACCTGGAAATCCTGGGACAGGAGCTGAAGCAGGCCGGGGTTGGCGGGGAGGAGCCGGCGGCAGCCGGAGGGGCCGGCGCCGCGCCCGCGGCCCGGGAGTGAAAGGAAGGGAGGGGGTTGAAAATAGAGGGTGGCCCTGACCCGGCGCCGCCTCCCGTTTGTTTGATCATCGGGGAAGGTGGAGGTTCCGCGACCTGCCTGCCCCGCATCTCTTGCCGGTCACGGAGCACCACTCCCTGGCCGTCCCCCCATGAAGCCGCGCCATCCCATGACCGACTCCCCGCCGGAGCGCCTCACCCCCATGCTGAAGCAGTACCTGGACCTCAAGGGCAGGTATGCCGACGCCCTGCTCCTTTTTCAGATGGGGGACTTCTTCGAGCTCTTCTTTGGGGACGCGGAGCAGGCCGCCCGGGCTTTGAACCTCACCCTCACCAGCCGCAGCCGGGCCGGGGAGGAGCGCATCCCCATGGCTGGCTTTCCCATCCACGCCGCCGACTCCTACATCAACCGCCTGCTGGAGCAGGGGTTCAAGGTAGTGGTCTGCGAGCAGGCCGAGGACCCCGCCACCGCCAAGGGCCTGGTGCGCCGGGAGGTGACCCGCATCCTCACCCGGGGCACGGTGGTGGACCCCGCCGCGCTGGACGCCCGCCGGGACAACTACCTGGCCGCGGTGGCCGTTGACCGGAACCGCTGGGGTCTGGCTTACCTCTCCCTTTCCACCGGGGAGTTTCGGCTGACGGAAGGGGAGGGTCCGGACCCCCTGACCGATGAGTTGGTGCGCCTGAAACCGGCGGAGCTCATCGTGCCGGAGGACCAGGCAGGGAAGCTCCTGGCTGCGGCCCTGGCGCCGATTCAGGAACCCCCGCCAATCCGGGCCCTGCCGGCCTTTGCCTTTGACCCCGAAGCCGGCCGCCGGGAGTTGGGCCGGGCCTTGGGGACGCTGTTTCTGGACGGCTTCGGTTTGGCGCCTTACCCCCTGGGAGTGGCCGCCGCCGGCGCCGCCCTGCGGTTTGTCACCGAGTCCCTGAACGCGGTCCTGCCGCACCTGGACCGGGTGCTCCCCTACTCCCGGGAAGATTACCTGGAACTGGACGAAGCCACGCTCCGGCATCTGGAAATCTTCGAAAACTGGCGCACCGGCAGCCGCCAGGGATCCCTGCTGGAAGCCCTGGACGTCACGGTCACGGCCATGGGGTCCCGGCAGCTGGCCCGCTGGCTGCGCCACCCCTTAAAAGACCGGGTGGCAATCGAGGCCCGCTTGGAGGCGGTGCAGTTTTTCCACGACCAGGCCCTCCTGCGCCAGGAGTGGCGGGCCGCTCTCAAGGGGCTGGCAGACCTGGAACGCCTTACCGCCCGCCTGGGGTTGGGGCAGGCCGGCCCCCGGGAGGTGGCCGCGGTGCGCCTGGTCCTGGAACGTCTGCCCGGCCTGCGGGCGCTGCTGGAGGTCACCGGGCCGCCCTTGGTGGCCGCGGCCCGGGCCGACCTGGAGGAGCTGGCCGACCTGCACGGCCTCATCACCCGGGCCCTGGTGGACGAGCCGCCCCCCACCCTGGCCGCCGGCGGGGTCATCCGGGAGGGCTATGACCCGGAACTGGACGAGCTCATGGGGCTCTCCCGGGGCGGCAAGGAGTGGATCGCCCGGCTGGAGGAAACCGAACGCCGGCGCACCGGCATCGCTTCCCTCAAAGTCCGCTACAACAAGGTCTTCGGCTATTATATTGAAATTTCCAAAGCCAACCTGCACCTCACGCCCCCGGACTACATCCGCAAACAGACCCTGGTGAACGCCGAGCGCTTCATCACCGCAGACCTGAAGGAGTACGAAGCCCGGGTCCTGGGTGCCGAGGAGGCCCGGGTGAAGCGGGAACAGGAGCTCTTCGGGGAGCTGCGCCGCCGTCTGGGGGAGGAGGCCCCCCGCCTGAAAAAGGTGGCCCAGGCCCTGGCCCGCCTGGACGCCTGGGCCGCGCTGGCCGAAGTGGCCGCCGTCCGGCGCTACTGTCGCCCCCGCCTGGTTCCCGAGGCCCGTCTCAGCCTTACCCAGGGCCGCCATCCGGTCATCGAGCGGCTGTTGCCCCCGGGCCGCTTCGTGCCCAACGACCTGCACCTGGATGAGAAGGATCAGGTGCTCATCGTCACCGGCCCCAACATGAGCGGCAAGTCCACCATCCTGCGCCAAGCCGCGCTCACCGTCCTCCTGGCCCAGATGGGTTCTTTCGTGCCGGCCCAGGAAGCGGTGGTGGGCCTCACGGACCGCATTTTCACCCGGGTGGGCGCGGTGGACGACATCGGCCGGGGGCAGAGCACCTTTCTGGTGGAGATGCACGAAACCGCCCGCATCCTGCATCAGGCTACCCCGGCAAGCCTGGTGGTCCTGGACGAGATCGGCCGGGGCACCAGCACCTTCGACGGCGTCTCCCTGGCCTGGGCCGTGGCCGAGCACCTGCATGACCTGCAAAGCGTGGGGGTCAGGACCCTCTTTGCCACCCACTACCAGGAACTGACCCAACTGAGCCGGGTAAAACCTCGGGTGCGCAACGTCCAGGTCCTGGTGGCGGAAGACCGGGGTGAGATCGTCTTTCTCCATCGCTTGGCGCCCGGGGCCGCCTCCCAGAGCTACGGCATCCAGGTGGCCAAACTGGCCGGGGTCCCCCAGGCAGTCATCGAACGGGCTCAGGAGGTGCTGGAGAACCTGGAGGCCGGCAGCCTGGACCCCCTGGGGCTCCCGAAGCTGGCCCGGCACCGCCGGCGCCTGGGGGCCGCGGCCCAACAGCGGGGCCTCTTCGGGTCCCCCGCCGGCTCCACGGAGCAGGAATGAGAATGGCCCAGAGGCCCTCCGCCGGCAGGCCCGGCAGGCAGGGATTGCATTTTTCCCCTTGACAAACCGGCTGTTTTTGCCAAAAATGAATCTTGCACGAGCGGGAATAACTCAGTGGTAGAGTGCAACCTTGCCAAGGTTGAAGTCGCGGGTTCGAATCCCGTTTCCCGCTCCATTTTTTTCCCTTTACCCACACCTGCCCTCGGGGCGGCATAGCCAAGTGGTAAGGCAACGGTCTGCAAAACCGTTATACACCGGTTCGAATCCGGTTGCCGCCTCCAATTATATCAGGTATTTAGCCTCATTCGACCCCTCTCTGATAATTCCTTGGTGAATACATAGGTGAATATTTTTCCGAATTTTCCCCCACCAAGGCCTTCAACTCGTCTTTGCTTATGGTGTTATAGCGTTTGAAGACGCTCATAGTCTTGTGGCCTGTGGCCGCCATAATCCGAAAGTAGTCATGCCCCTCCCGCCGGCGGTCAGTGATGAAGGTATGGCGTAGATCATGAAACAAAATGTCCTCCAGCCCCGCCTCCTTCCGGGCTCGGCTAAAAGCTCGTTGCAGGGTGGATCCCCAGCAGTGGCCTTTAAACGGGAAAACCCTTACATTTGGTAAGCCGCGTGTCATATTTTTCAGCATTTCCAGAATCTCTATGTGTAAAGGCACCAGGCGACCTTCATCGGTCTTGGTGTCTCTGGGGCCAAGGCGAATGAACCCCTCTTTCAAGTCCACCTGACCCCAGGTCAAGGTGAGGATTTCCCCCTGCCGCATGCCGGTATAATAGGCCAGCTTCACCACCGGCTTCAGGTGCTCCGGACAGGCGGCCAGCAGACGGTGAAACTCCCCCTCCGAGAGGACACGATCCCGCTCATTGTTCTCTTTCAGCATCTTGAGTCCTTGGGCCGGGTTGCGCTCCGCCTTGCCGTTCTTAATGGCCTTATTGAAGATAACCTTGAAACAGGCCAGCTCCCGGTTCACCGTGGCCGGGGCCGTCAGATCTCCTCGAGTGTGGCCGGTGCGGGCTGAGGGCTCCTGCAACCGCTTCTGGCGGTAGGCTTCCACCAGGGAGGGGGTGATGTCCTTGAGGAGCCGGTTACTAAAGAAGGAAACCAGATTCTCCACCAGCTGGCAATCCCGACCGTAGCTTCGCTTGGCCTGCACTTCCGGCAACTCCACATACCAAGCTGCCAATTCTTTAAAAGTGGTGCAGATTTCCGGACTTTTGCGAAAATACCGGCCTTCGACTATGGCTTTCTTGATTTCCTCCAGCCGCACTTTTGCTGCTCGTTTGCTGGTGCCGATGCGCAGCCGCCGCAAGCGCTTTTCATGGTCGTAATCACTGCTGTCCGGTAGAAATTACTTGAGATAGCAAGTAAAACAGCCCCAAAACAGCCGATCAATGCTATAATGGGTTC
>FWPV01003786.1_pt1 | contig 33615 bp, 27 predicted proteins | sample 2228371 | NCBI WGS metagenome assembly FWPV01 (sample SAMEA103939776, study PRJEB20133) | metagenome
CCTAATTTTCTAATTTGATGGATACTAAAAAAACTGAAACTTATTTCTTTCTCTTTTTACTTGTTTTGGCAGGTTATGGAACTTTTTTAATTTTACGTCCCTTTGTTTCTGCAATTTTGTTGGCTTTAATCTTTTCTCAACTTTTTAAAAGTTGGTACCAAAAAACAAAAAAAATTATCAAAAATTCTTCTTTGAGTTCCTTAATAACATGCCTTTTGGTATTATTACTCTTTTTTGCTCCTTTAACAATTATTTCTAGTTTAGTTATTAAGGAAACTAATCAAATAATCAATCAGGCTAATCAAAATGAACTTATTGAGAGATTGGATAATTTTAGTTTTAAAATTCCTTTTGCTCAAGTTGAATATCAGAAGGAAGATATTCAAAGAGTATTGGGGATTGAAAATTTAAATCAAACTTTTAAAAGCATTGGAAATTTCTTTTTTGAAATTGCAAAAAAAACTTATCAAGGAACTGCTCACTTTTTATTTATGTTTTTTGTAATGACTTTTTCTCTTTATTATTTTTTCAAAGATGGAAAGCGATTCATTAGAAAAATAATGAAATTAAGTCCTCTAAAAGAAAAACAAGAAGAAAAAATTTTTGAAAAATTCATGGAAATATCTCGAGCTACCTTGAAAGGTTCTCTTATTATTGCTTTGATTCAAGGATTTTTGGTCAGTCTTTCTTTTGTTGTTGCTGGGATTTCTGCTGCTACTTTGTGGGGAGTTGTTGCTGCTATTTTATCTTTTATCCCTCTTTTAGGAGCATTCTTAGTTTGGGCACCAGCTGGAATAATTTTGCTTATTTGGGGGAAATTTTGGCAAGGTTTTTTCGTTTTACTTTTTGGAATTTTAATTGTTAGCAGTATTGATAATATTCTTCGTCCCAAATTAGTTGGTCAAAACAGTACTCTTCATCCTCTCTTAGTTTTTCTTTCAACCATAGGTGGATTAACTGTTTTTGGAATGATGGGATTCCTCATTGGACCAATTATTGTTGCCTTTTTAATCTCTCTTTTTGAAATTTATGAAAAAGGCTTTAAAAGATAAAAACACTTTTTGTGATTTTAATCAAAAATTCAATCAAATATTGATTTTGTTCTTTAGCTTTTTATTTTAAACGTTTTTCAATGATATTAAAATTTTTAGTCTTTTCCGCTCATATACTTTTCAAAGCCATCGGCATAATAAATAACTCTATCTCCATACCAAACATAATACTGCCAATTACCACCCGCTAAATACATAGAAGCAGCCTTTTTTTCAGCTAACCTTTTCCCTTCTTTAACACCTGGAACGTCTCCTAACTTTAATCCCATGGCTACTAAAGCATCTTTCAAATTCCAAGGATTAGGAGGATTATTGCCAGTTATTCTTGCCACTTTATCTTTATAACCCATCCAAGTAGAAGGCATAAATTGAGCTGGACCCATTGCTCCCCCCCAACCACCACAACCATCTTTTGATTTGGTGTTATAGCAAATCCTTTTTGAAACCGGCATATTAGAGGGATTTAGTCCTAATTCTTTACAAATTTCTTTGAAAATAAAATGTTGATTAGGATTCATATCGGTTTTATATCTTCCTCCTCCCACATTTTGACCTAAATTTGATTCCACTCTTAGTACTCCTAAAAGAAAAGCTGTTCGCACTCCTGTTTTTTTTGAAGCATATTGAGCTGCTTCTATGGCTTCTTCCAAGCTAATAGGACTTCCCAAGCTTTGTAAAGCATTTAGTTGAGCTTTAAGGCTGCTTATTTCTTGGCGAGTTTTACTAAGAAGTTCTTGTTTTCTTTTTTGTTCATAGGCAAGAGCTAGCTGTTGATCTTTTTGCATTTCAAGAATACGAGATGTTTCCTCTAGCTTTTCTGAAACTTCCTCTTTCTTTTTTTCTACTTCTTTCTTTGTTTCTTTTATTTTTTCTACAATTTCCAAAATATTTTTTTCAAATTCATCATAAGTATCAATCGTTCGGAAAAATTTTTCTACTCCACCTTTTTTTTCCATAAAAATCAATTGCATTTCATTAGTTACAGCATTCATTTTTACAATTGCATCTGCTAAAACATTCTTTTGTTTGGAAATTTTTTCTTCCACTTTAGCTATCTCTTGCTTCAAACGTTCAAGTTCTTGATTTAGTTGATTAGCCACTTCTTGTGTTTTTTTAAGCTGAGATTCAATAACAATAATATTATGATTAATACTTTCAATCTGATTAGAAATATTCATTTCTACTTCTTCCATTTCATCTATTTCATCTTTTAAATCTTCAATTTTATTTTCATTAGCAGAATTTTCTGCTCCCCAAACAACTTCTCTTTTTTCTATATCTTTTACTAAAAACAAAAAAAACAAAAAGAGCCCCACTAGTAGCTGAATGGCTCTTTTTTTCCTTATTTTTGTCAATCTTTTTGAATTTATTTTTGTTTTATTTAAGCCTAACACGTTAATTTATTATTTTTCAAAAATTACTTTTCTTCTTTTGATCCTTCTTCTGGCTTAGCTGTCTCTTCTTTTTTCATTCCTTCAACACTATCTATGTCTATTTCAACCTTTTCATCTAATTTTTCAAGCTCTTCTTGGCTGCGAGGAGGAGAAACAACTGCTACCACCATTTCAGGATCTGCTTCAATCCTAACTCCCTCAGGAACAACTAGATCTTTAATATAAATATAATCATCAAAAGTTTTCAAAGAAGAAATATTTACTTCAATAGAAGAAGGTAGGTCAGCCGGAAGACAAGTAACTTCCACCTCATCAATGTTTCTAACTAAAACTCCTCCCAATTCTTTTACTGCCGGTGCTTCTCCGATAAACTCTAATTCTACTTCGGTGGTAATTTCTTCTTTCATATTAACTTTATAAAAATCAACATGACAAGGAATATCTTTAATTGGATCATATTGAACATCAAACACCAAAACCCCATGTTTCTCTTCTTTTCCCTTGTTATCTTTTAAAACAATATCAAAAATTGTACTTTCTCCAGCTTCATTATAAATCTTAGAAAAGTCAAACGTATCTACCCAAAGCATTTTATTATTAATTGTAGGGCCATAAAGAATAGCTGGTATCATTCGCTTATTTTTTGGCTTTTCATTTTTTTTTCTTGAAGCCACTTTTAAAGAAAGTTTTTTTGCAGTTTTAACTTGATTCATCATTTCCAGTTTGATTGTTATTGCTTAGATTTTAATTATTTATAATTAAAATTGTCATCAAGGAATAAACTAAACAGATCGTTTGGTTGAAGGTAAAAAAGACTGATAAATCTCAATCACCTCATCAACACTTAAAGGTTTTCTGCCTAGAAACTTTCTAACCTCATTTAAATTCAAATCAGTTAACATTGAAATTCCCAATAAACCCCCATTTTTTCCTAGCTGAGGATTATTGATAATAAAAAGCAAAGAATAAATATGACAATAAGGACAGAAAAAATGTATTAAAGAGGCTTGGGAACCGGCTTTTACCACCTTCCCTCTTCTTTTATCTAATTTCTTTAAACAAGCTGGACAATTAAAAACCATGATACTTAATTTAACAGTTTTAATTCTACCAGTGCTAATGTTTTAAGTCAAGCTTTTTGATTCATTTTTCTAATTAAAGAGGCTGTTTTTTTTATATCTTCAATTGGAGTAGAAGCTCCCGAGAGAATTCCCACTGAAGAAAAATTTTTGATTTTTTTAAGATTTTTGATCTTTTCGGGTGAGTCAATCCAAAAAGTATTTTTGTTATTTTTTTGGGCAATCTTAAAAAGATTTCTGGTGTTAGCGCTTTGTTTTCCTCCCACCACTATTACTGATTGGCATTTTCGAGATATTATTTGTGCCTCTATTTGACGATCAAAAGTAGTTTGACAAATTGTATCTATTATCTCCAAATTCGAAAAGGATCCTTTGCAAAAAGCTTGTTTTAAAAAATTTTTGATTTTTTCAAATTTCAATACTGGTTGGGTAGTTTGAGAAATTAATAAAACTTTTCTTGTTTTTTGAATTTTTTTCGCTTTTTGAGAAAAATGTTCTTTCCAAAGTTTTTGAGCTTCCTTGAAACTATCAATTATTTTTAAATTATTTCCTCCCCAACTAGCAATTCCTTTTACTTCTTTGTGATTTTTGTTTCCAAAAATAATCACCTGAAAACCAGCTTTTTTTTTGCTTTTTACTAGTTCATGAATAAGAGCAACTTTGGGACAGGTAGCATCAAATATTCTAGCTCCTTTTTGAGTGATTTTTTCATAAATTTCTTTTGGAGCTCCATGAGCTGTAATAATAACAATAGAATTCTTTTTTACTGGTTTTAAATTTTTTATTTTTCTGATCCCCCAACTTTCCACTTCCTTGGCAACTCCATCATTATGAACCAAAGAGCCCAAAATAAAAACAGAATCAAGTTTTTGATTTTTTTTCTTTTTAAAAAAATTCTTTTTTGTCATCTCATAGGCCCGCTTTACTCCTCCGCAAAAACCAGCTTTTTGGGCGATAATTATCTTCATTGTTTGAAATAAAATCTAATTATTAATTATTATTAATTTCTTTTCAAGCATTTTTTTAAATTCCGAGAGAAGTTTTTTTTCTAAAACTTTTTTTACAATTTTTCCTTTACAACAAAGAAGACCCACTCCTTTGCCTCCAATAACTGCCAAATCAGCTTCTCTGGCTTCTCCGGGTCCATTGACAACACATCCCATTACCGCAATATGAATATCACCTTCCATTTTTTGAGCAATTTTTTCTACTTCTTTTGTCAGTTTTACCAGATTAATTTCAGTTCTTCCGCAGGTAGGACAACTGGTTATTGTTGGTCTTCTTTTTCTTAAATTCAAGCAGCTCAAAATTTCGTAAGCAACAGGAATTTCTTCTTCTGGTTTGTCGGTTAAAGACACACGAATCGTATCTCCAATACCTTCATGAAGTAAAATTCCAATACCAATAGCTGACATTATTGTTCCTCGAAATTTTGTTCCTGCTTCAGTGATACCCAGATGAAGAGGGTATGATACCTTTTGAGATAAAATTCGATAAGCTTCTATTGTTCTTTCAATATCAGATGCTTTCAAGGAAACAGTTATTTCAAAAAAGCCTAGTTTCTCTAATATTTCTATGTGTTTTAAAGCAGAGTCAACCATTCCTTGACTGGTGGCTTTATTATTGTATTTCCTTAAGATATCTTTATCTAATGATCCAGCATTTACTCCAATTCTTATAGGAATTTTTCTTTTTTTACATTCTTTTACCATTTTTTTTATTTTCTCTTCGTTGCCAATATTACCAGGATTTATTCTTAATTTATCAATTCCTTGTTTGATTGATTCCAATGCCAAATCGGCTGAAAAATGAATATCAGCCACTAAAGGAAGATTGATTTTTCTCTTTATTTCCCCTAAAGCTCGTGCTGTTTTTAGGTTGGGAACTGCTACTCTAACAATTTCACAACCAAGTTTTTCCAATCTTTTAATTTGATTAACTGTTTTTTTTATGTCAATTGTGTTGGTGTTGGTCATTGATTGAACTCGAATAGGAGCATCACCACCCATAGTCAATCCTCCAATAAAAATTTTTTTACTTTTTCTTCTTGTTATCATTTTATTGTTATATTGTTATTAGGACGATTTTTTTCAGATCGTTCTAATTAATTTTTTAAAAAAGAGTTTTAAAGTTCTAGATCTAATCGTATTTTTTCTCTTCGTCCCCAAACACTTTGAACCAAACCAATTAAAAAAAGACAAATTACAATAAAACTTCCTCCATAACTCAAAAAAGGCAACGAAATTCCTGCTACAGGCATAATTCCCAAATTCATTCCAATATTAACAAAAATATGAAAAAACAACATTGAAGCTGTTCCTCCCACCAACATTTTACCAAAAATATCTTTACTTTCATTAAAAATTTGATGAAGACGAACAATCAAAAGACTAAAAAGTCCCAAAATAATTGAAGCTCCCATAAAACCAGTTTCTTCCACAACTGAAGCAAAAACAAAATCAGTATGTTTTTCAGGAAGAAAATTTAATTGACTTTGAGAACCTTGTCCCAACCCTTTTCCCAAAATTCCACCTGAACCAACTGCTATTAAAGATTGTATAACATTATAACCACTTCCCAATGGATCACGTTGAGGATCAATAAAAGTCAAAACCCTTTCTTTTTGATAGTCTTTTAAAAAAGTATTCCAACTTAATAAAAAAGTTGTTCCTAAAATTAAAAAAATAGCAACAAAATATTTTAATTTCATTCCAGAAAACCAAAGCAAGCTTAACCAAATCACCACCATAACCACAGCAGAACCAAAATCTGGCTGAAGAATTGTCAAAAAAACTGGAATGGCAATATAGACAAAAGAATGGAAAAATTTTTGAGGTTCTACTTGGCCTGTGTAATTTTTGGAGAAATATTTAGAAAGAGAAATTATTAAAAAAACTTTCATCAGTTCTACGGGTTGAATATTAAAAAAGCCAAGATTAAACCAGCCAGCTGTTCCTCTAATTGTTTTCCCAAAAAATAAAACCAAAATTAAAAAAACATTTCCTATAAAATAAAACAAACCACTATAATCTTTCAAATTGCGATAGTCATTTTTTACTGCCCACCCAAAAGCAACCAAGCCAACTAAAACAAAAATTATTTGTTTATGAAAATTGGAAGGCCAATTTTTTTCACTTTCTAATGAAGTGGAAAAAATCGCCAATAGTCCAAACAATAAAAGAAAAAAAACAACCGTCAATAAAATCCAATCAAAATCAAGATATTTTTTGAATTTATACAAAGGCATTTTAGAAAAATTGCTCTTAAATGAAAATTAGTTTTTTTAAATTTCTGAATCTAAGAATTTTTTCTCTTTGGGGTTTTGGTAATTTTTTTTAAACAACTTAATAACTTTTTTTTGTTATTAATAAAATTTTTTATTTATTAAAATAACAAAAATTAAAATCTAATTAGTAACGAACCTTCACTCTTAAACTAGAGTCCTGCTTTAGCTTTATTTTCACTATGCTCTTGACTGTTTTTGGAAAAAATAGTTTTTCCAGTTTGAGGATCAGAAAGAAAAAAATAGTAATCGCTTTCTTTGGGCCAAACAGTTGCTTCTATTGACTCAAGGCCCGGATTTGAAATTGGTCCCGGAGGCAATCCCAGGTTCAAATAAGTGTTATAAGGAGAAGAAAAATTAATATCTTCTTGATAATATTTTTCCTTATTTTCTCCAGTTACATAAGCTAAAGTGGCACAGCTTTGAAGTGGCATTTCTTCTTTAATTCTTTTCCAAAAAATTCCCGCTACCAACCTTCTGTCTTCATATTCATTGACTTCTTTTTCTACAATAGAAGCCATGGTAATTACTTCATGCAGAGTTTTATTTTGTTTTTTAATCTTTTCTAAAATCTCATTATTAATCTTTTTTTCAAAGTTTCTTAAAAATTTTTCTATTAAAGTTTTTCCGGTATCTTCTTCGTAAATAAAATAAGTATCGGGAAAAAGATAGCCTTCTAAATCAACTCCAGTTGGAATTTCTTTGACAAAAGAATATTTTTCACTAAAAAAATCACATTCACAATCAGTTTTATTAAAGCAACGACAAGAAGCAAGCTGTTCAAATTGATCTGCAATTGTCGGTTTTTTTTCCTTTAATGTTTCAATGATTTTTTTATTGGTATAGCCCTCCGGAATGGTTAATTTTACAATTTCTTGCTTTATTTTTCCGCCAATTAAAACTTCCACTATTTCTTCCAAAGTCATATTGGGAGAAAATTCATATTTTCCTGCTTGAATTTTTTTACTCGTTTTTGTTCGCCAAACATAATAATAGAAAAAATACTTGTTTTTTATCAACCCCTTCTTTTTCAATTTTTTACCTACTTCTGTTGAACCCTCTCCTTCAATGATTTCCACCTCAACTCTCAAATTTGAGGAACTAGCTTTTTCAAAAGGAATTTTTTTTTCTAAAAACCAAAAAAAATAAAAAAAACCAGCAATTAAAACCAGAAAAATAAAAATAAAAAATTTTTTCATAACTTAATCTTACAAAATAAATTTATTATCCTTAGGCTCTCCAGCCTCATCATTAGTTACTAATTTAAAACAAGAAACCATCTTTTTAACAGAGCTAAATCATCAAACACTAATAAGGTTTATCATAGAGAAAAATAAATTAAAAGCTTGTTTTAAATTCAAAAAAATATTTTCAGCTTGATGATTTAAGACTGGAAATAATTATAAAATCTTTTTCTTCTTTCTTGGGTCTTAATTTTATTTTTTGAATTTGCTTAACTTTAGCATCAACCGGTCCTTTATAACACCAAAAAACAAATTCTCTCACTTTTTCCTCCGGACCTTCAACTTCAATCAAAACAGTTCCATCTTCTTCGTTTTTTATCCAACCAACCAAACCCAATCGCTGAGCTTGGTTTTTTGTATGATAACGGAAAAACACCCCCTGAACCTTACCAAATATTTTCAGTTTTAATCTCTCTGTCATTTTGTTGTTATTATTGTTAAAATTGTTAAAAATTTTATTTAAGATTACTTTCTTTTACTAATTCACCAATTATTTGCTTAAAAATATTTCCTCTTTCAAATTCATTTTGAAACATTCCAAAACTAGCACATCCGGGAGAAAGTAAAATTGCTTCTCCTTTTTCAGAAAGTTTCTTGGCTGACCAAACAGCTTTTTTAAAATCTTCAAAAACTCCTTCAACTTTCTTTTCTCCTCCCCATTTTTCAATCAATTTTAATAACTTGTCAGTAGCTTCTCCTTTAAGCAAAAAAACCCTTTTTAAGAGAGGATTTTGAACAATTTCTTGAGCTAAATTTTCCATATCCAATCCTTTATCTGCTCCACCTCCAATTAGCAAAATGGGCTGATTCAGAGATCTTATGGCAGCAATAGCTGCTTCAGGAGTTGTAGCAGCAGTATCGTTATAAAAAACAACCCCGTTAGCCATTTTTGCCACCAACTCCAAGCGATGAGAAGATCCCAAAAAACTAGTTAGTCCTTTTTTGATTTCTTCTTTTTTCAAATTAGCTGCCAACAAAGCAGCTGTGGCAGCTAAGAAATTATTATAATTGTGCTTTCCCAGAAGCTTTAATTCTGAAAGATTGCAAATAACTCCTTCTTTTCCGCCAAAACGAAAACAAATTTGTCCTTGACTGATAAAAACTCCATTTTCTTGTTGAAGCTCCTTTTCCAGCGAAAAATATAATCTGATTGATTTTATTCTTTCTGGTTCTTTAATCCAATCTTCAACCGATTGATTTAACACCAAGAAATCATCTTTTTTCTGAAAAAGAAAAATGTTTTTCTTATCATTAAAATATTGTTTCATATCAGCATAATAATTAAGATGATCCTGCATAAAGTTTGTAAAAACAGCAATATGAGGACTAATCATTATTTTTCTCAAACTTGAAAGTCTCCAAGAAGAAAGTTCAAAAACCACCCAAGAATCTTTTTGAATTTTTTCTAATTTCCCCAAAACTGGAGTCTGGCCAATACCAACCTCTATAACTTCTTGGCCACTTAAATGAAGAGTTTGAGCAATCATTAATGAAGTGGTTGTTTTTCCTTTTGTACCAGTAATTCCAATAATTTTTTTAGTTGGACAAAGCCTAAAAAAAAGAGAGGCATCGGTTTCCACTGGAATTTTCTTTCTCAAAGCTGTTTGAATATAAACATTATCCCATTTTACAGCTGGATTTTTAATTATTAAATCTGCTTGTTGAAAATCTTCAAAACGATGTTGCCCGATAACCAATTTAACATTTTTCAGTTTCTTAATTTTTTTCAAAGAAGGAATTAAATCTTGTTTATTTTTTTTATCGGTCGCCACAACAAAAGCACCCTTCTTTGAAAGCCATTCAATAGTATCAACAGCTCCCCCGTGCAAACCTATTCCCATAACTGTTACCTTCTTCCCTTTTAAACTTAATTTTTCCATTTAAAAAATATCAATTAAACTTATTTTTCTATTCTTAGTTAGAAATTTCAATTTAAATCATTTTTCCAACTATTTCAGCTAGTTCAACCAGACGATTAGAATAACCCCATTCATTGTCATACCAACCTACTACTTTTACCAAATTGCCACCAATTACCTTAGTTAAATCAAGTTGAATAATACAAGAACTGGGATCTCCCACAATATCAGAAGAAACCAATTGCTCTTCAGTGGTTCTTAGAATTCCTTTCAGTTCATTTTCTTCTGCTTTTTTAAAAGCAAGATTAATTTCTTCCACTGTGGAATTTTTTTTAAGTAAAACCACCACATCGCTAATTGATCCAGCTGGCGTAGGGATTCTGAAAGCTAAACCATCAAATCGGTTTTCCAAAGATGGAAGTGCTTTGGTAGCAGCAATAGCAGCTCCCGTAGTAGAAGGGGCTATATTTTCCGCTGCTGCTCTACCCCGACGAAAATCTTTAGTAGCTGGTCCATCTACCAAGCTTTGAGTAGAAGTATAACTATGAACCGTGCTCATTAAGGATTTTTCTACTCCAAAATTATCTTCCAAAACCTTAATCATAGGAGCAATACAATTTGTTGTACAAGAAGCCATAGATAAAATATTGTCCTGAGGAGTTATTTCTTTTTCATTGCAACCAATAACAATGGTTTTAATTTTGTCATCTTTAGTGGGAGCAGAAATTAAAACTTTCTTTGCTCCAGCTTTAAGATGTTTTTCTGCTCCTTCAAAATCAGTAAAAACTCCTGTACATTCCAAAACAACCTCCACTCCTAATTCTTTCCAAGGGAGTTTTTCTGGCTCTTTTTCGGAAAAAACTTTTATTTCTTGTCCTCTCACCACCAAATTATTGTCTTTAATTTTCACTGAATTAGAATAAACACCAAAAACAGAATCATACTTTAAAAGATAGGCCAAGTTTTCTAGCTCACCCAAATCATTAATAGCAACTATTTCAAGCTCAGGATTTTCCAGAGCAATTTTAAAACTAGGACGCCCTATTCTGCCAAAACCATTGATTGCGATTTTTGTTTTCATTGTTTTGATTTTAATTTTTAAATTATTTTATTTTTTTCAAAATTAATAAAAAATCAAAGAATAACAAATTTATTTTAAAAGAATATATCATTTTACCTTTAAAAAGAAGTTCATCAATTAAATATCAAGATTAATCACGCTTTTGGCGTGAGCTTGAATGAAACGTTTGCGAGGCTCAACTTCACTTCCCATCAAAATATTAAAAGTCTCATCAGCTTTTTGAGCATCTTCTATGGTAACTTGATACATTACCCGTGTTTTTGGATCCATAGTTGTTTCCCAAAGTTGCTGCGGATTCATTTCTCCTAATCCTTTATAACGCTGAATACTTATACCCGTTGCTTTTTTAAATTCCTCACTTTCTTCATCAACTTCTTTTAAGTTCTTTCCGAAAATTTCATCTTTAGAAAATTTTGCAAGTATCTTTTCTTTTTCTTCGTCACTAAAAGCATAAAAAACATTTTTTCCTTTTTGAATGCGATAGAGTGGTGGTTGAGCAATGTAAATATGTCCCCCAGTAATTAATGGCTCAAAATGACGATAAAAAAGAGTTAACAATAAAGTTCTAATATGAGAACCATCCACATCAGCATCTGTCATAATAATTATTCTTCCATAACGCAACTTTTTTAAATCCATTTGATCTCCTATTCCTACTCCCAAAGCAATAATAAGAGATTTGATTTCTTGAGAAGAAAGCATCTTATCCAATCGAGCTCTTTCTACATTAAGAATTTTTCCTCGCAAGGGCAAAATAGCTTGAAATTGGCGGTTTCTTCCCTGCTTAGCACTTCCTCCTGCTGAATCTCCTTCCACAATAAAAAGTTCTGACTGTTCAGCATTCCTAGAAGAACAATCAGCCAATTTTCCCGGCAATGTTAAGCCATCCAAAGCACCTTTTCTCACCACAGCATCCTTAGCTGCTTTTGCAGCTAAACGAGCCTTGGCAGAAAGAAGACACTTAGTTACAATTGCTTTAGCATCTTGAGGATTTTTTTCAAAAAATTCACTTAATGATTCGGAAACTACTGCATTTACAACTGTTCGTGCTTCAGAGTTCCCCAATTTGGTTTTGGTTTGACCTTCAAATTGAGGATTTTGAAGTTTAATTGAAATCACTGCTGTTAGTCCTTCTCTCACATCATCTGCTGTTAAATTGCCATCCTTTTCTTTCAGAAAATTATTTTTTCGAGCGTATTCATTAATTGTTCTAGTTAATGCCATCCTAAAACCAGTCTCGTGCATTCCCCCTTCTGTAGTGTTAATGTTGTTGGCAAAAGAAAAAACTTTTTCCTTAAAACCAGTTTGATATTGTAAAGAAACCTCCACTAAAATTCCTTCCAATTCTTTTTCAACGTAGAAAATATTGCTATTAACAGCTTCTTTGTTTTTATTAAGAAATTTAATAAAGGATTGAATTCCACCTTCAAAACAAAAACCAACTTTACGAAACATTTCAGGCTTTTCCGCTCTTTCATCAATCATCTTTATATAAACACTCTTAGTAAGATAAGCTTGTTCTCTAAGATAATTAGAAATTATTTCCCAGCTCCATTTAATTTCAGGAAAAATTTCTGGATCAGGTTCAAAGATGATTGTAGTGCCAGTTGTTTGAGTGGTGCCAACTGATTTTAATTTTCCTATTGCTTTTCCACGAGAATACTCCTGAACCCAAATTTTCCCTTTTTGATAAATTTCTGCCTTTGTCCAAACAGAAAGAGCATTAACTACTGAAATTCCTACTCCATGAAGACCACCTGAAACTTTGTAACCTCCTCCGCCAAATTTTCCACCTGCATGCAATCTAGTCATTACTGTTTCTAGGGCAGAAAGACCCGTTTGAGGATGTTTTTCTACTGGAATTCCTCTTCCAAAATCTTTCACCATAATTCTATTTTTAGGCAGAAGCCTCAGTTCAATATAATTTCCATAACCAGCCATTGCTTCATCAATAGAGTTTGAAACAACTTCCCAAACCAAATGATGCAAACCTTTAATTGAAGTTCCTCCAATATACATTCCCGGTCTTTTTCTAACGGGATCAAGTCCTTCTAGAACCTGAATAGACTTAGCTGAATATCCTTCTTTACTTTTGTGAACAAGTTTTTTTTTGTCGCTCATTTCAGTTTTTAATTTTAAAATTTATCAACAAATTCCCTGTTTATATAAACTTTTTCGATTTCTTTTCTTAATCTTTTGTCTTGTTTCTCTTTTTTTTATTTTTAATTTCTAGAAAATTATTCCTTAAAAGATAAAAAGAAAAGTTCTATCATCAAAATAGCTGCTATTGCCAAAAAACCATCCCACCAAACCAAGATTCTAAAAAGTTGAAGAATGAGTAAAATAACTGCTGCTAGTCCAATCAAAAAACCCTGACGAAAAGAATCTTTTAACTGTTTATGCGTTAAAGGTAATTCTCCTTTTCTATTTTTTCTTTTTTGGGGTCTCTGTCGAATCCAAATAAAAAAAAGAGTAGTACTTGAAAACAGAAAAACAAAAATTGAGACCATCAATATTAAAACAACAACAATAGAAACATTTTCTATTTCCGATTTTTCCGATAAGTTACGATAAGGAGAAAAGTTTAAAAGAATAAAAACGAAAACAATTGCCCCAATTACTACCATCAATCTCAGCATCCACTTTGTAAAATTCATTTGATCTTTTTTTATTTGGATTTATTTTTTTAAATAAAAACAAACCTTTTATCAAGCTTCAAAAGCCGATCTTTCACCTTTCTATTATAACCCAAAAATCAATCTATTTCAAGTTCAAGAAAATCTTTCAAAAGCCTGATCTTTAAATCTTTTAAAAATCAAATAAACTTTCTTTTTTTAAAATCTCACAAAGAAAATTTATTTTTAAAAAATCAAAATTGAAAAACTACTCTTACTTCATCTTCTTCTTTTCTTCCTTCTTTATCAAAAACTCTAGTAACTATCAAGCTCTCTTTTCCATTTTTATCATTTGACAAATTAACCTTGATTTTAAAAGGAGAGCTTTTTCTAAATCCAACATTTTTTCCATCCAAAAAAAAATCAACTTGCTTGATTTCAAATTCACTAAAAACCTCTGTTTCGATTTCAAGTTCTGAAGAAGTAATCACTTCTCCGTCCTGAGGATGGATAATTCTAATATTAGGAGCTTCGGGGGATATAGAGGAAAACGTATCCTCTTCGCATTCTTTGGTGGGCGCTAGGCGAAACTTTTTATCACCAGCTTTTTCTTCTGCCCATTTTCTAACAGCCTTTTCCCAATTTTTAAATTGGGGATCAGCCGAAGGATCTTTGGGGGGATCACCCAAAGGATCCTCTCTGTCAATATAAAATAAGATATTATGAGCGTTAAAGAAACTTTTCTTTTCTATCTTATTTTCTGGACATTTACTATTGGCAAGACAATATTTTCCGTCATCATATTTACAAACTTTAATTTTTTCTTCAAATTCAAATTCGCCATCTAAAATTGGTTTTCCTGTTTTTTCTCTTTTCTGCGGTTCTGGAAATTTTTCTGGAACACGATTCTTGAGAGCTTCTCTCATAAATTCATTCCAGATAGGACCAGCCGTATAGGATCCATCTGCTCCCTTTTTCATTGGTGTGTTGTTATTATTGCCAGTCCAAACTCCTACTGCTAAACTTGTTGTAGTTCCGATCAACCAACCATCTCGCCATTCGTTAGTTGTTCCCGTTTTAGCAGCAATTTGGTAGCCAGGAATATAAAGATTATTATTTGTTCCAAAAACCGGCGCTCTTAAATTATTATCGGACATTATTTGACACATTTCCAAGGCAACTTCTCTATCTAGAACCTGTTCTTCTTTAATCTCTGAAAAATCTTTTATGATATTGCCGTTATGATCTTCAATTTTGAGAATCAATTTTTGAGGCACTTTTTTCCCTTCATTGCCAAATACTCCAAAAGCTCCTACATGATCCAAAAGCTTTACCTCTCCACCACCCAAAACTAAAGATAAACCATAGCGATCCGGATTATTTAAAGAAGTGATACCCAAAGATTTAGCAAATTTGATGGTATCTTTGATACCTGCCAGATAAAGAGTTTTTACTGCTGGAATGTTTAGCGACATTGCTAGCGCTTCTTTCATTTTTATTGGTCCTCTTACTTTTCCATCATAATTCTGCGGAACATAACTTTTACCATCCTCCAAAGAAAATTCGGTTTCTACATCAAAAAGAATTGTATCAGGAGTGTAACCTTTGGTGAAAGCATTGGCATAGACATAAGGTTTAAAAGAAGAGCCCGGTTGACGAGGTCGAATAGCTACATTCACATTTCCATCAATATTTTTGTCAAAATAGTCTTTGGAACCAACCATTGCCAGAACTTCACCTGTTTTAGGATTAGTGCTAACCAAAGCAGCATTGGAAAAACCATATCTTCCACCATTTTTTTCCACTCCTTCTCGCACTATTTTTTCAGCTAATTCTTGTAAATTCCAATCTAAAGTAGTTATTACTCTAAAACCACCCTTTTGAATTTCCTCTTCTCCAAATTCTTCTACTAATTTTTCTTTTATATAAAGAACAAAATGAGGTGCTTTTATGTCTGTTCGAGCGGTATTTAATTGAGAAAGAATATTCTCATTTTTAGCTGCCTCTGCTTGTTGTGGGGTTATATAACCCAACTCTGTCATTTGATCAAGTGTATAGCGCCATCGATTAAGTAATTGTTCCGTATGGGATCCAAAAGGAGAATAATAAGTAGGTGCTTTGGGCAAAGATGCTAGAAGCGCTGATTGAGCCAAGGTTAGTTCCTTGGCATGAATACCGAAAAAAGTTTGAGCTGCTGCTTCAATTCCATAGGCATTAGAACCATAGGGAATTTCATTCAAATACATTCTTAAAATATCTTCTTTGGAATATTTTCGTTCTATTTCAATTGCTAAAATAAGTTCCTTTATTTTTCGAGAAAATTTTTTTTCTGAAGTTAAAAGAGAATTTTTAATAAACTGCTGAGTAATGGTAGAACCTCCTTCAGCTATATCTCGTTTGAGAACATTTCTAATTGTTGCCCTTAAAACTCCTTGAAAATCTATACCATGATGATTGAAAAATTTTTGATCTTCCAAAACAATAGTGGCGTATTTAACTGAATCGGGAATTTCATTGGCTGGAATAATTGTTCTTTTTTCTTCTCCATGAATTTCATAGAGCAAAACCTGACCCGTTCTGTCAAAAATTTTTGTTGACTCAGCTACTATTCGCTTGTTTACCTTATCTGGATGAGGTAAATCTTTGGCATAATAAACAAAAAAACTCGCTATTATTAAAAAACCTGTTACTAAAAAACCTAGCAAAACAAAAGCAACAATTTTAAGCTTTCTGAATCTCTTCGTTTGGACCTTTTTTTCTGGAAAGGTCCTATTTAAGGAAGATTTCTTTTTCATACCAATACTTTCTTCATATTTTTCCATCAATAAAAAGAGAATAATTGCAAAAATAATTATAGAAATTATAGAAAAAATTATTCTAGTAACCATTTAGGCAGTTTGTTATTTAATTCGTTTTTAAACAGCTAATTATTTCAAAAATTTCCTAAAAAATAAATTTTTTGTTCTAAATCAAGTTGAAATAAATTCAACTCATTAACAAAAAAACTAATTCAAAAACTTTTTTTTATTCTATACCAAATCTTTTAAAAAATAAATCTTTTAAAAGTAGTTATTGTTTTCTAATTTTTATTTTTGTTAATTTCAAATATTTTATTTTTAAGTATTAGCAAACAGCTGATCCGCTTTTTTAATCAAAGCATCAACTAGCTTTCCAGCCACATTTATTCCAGTAGCTGATTCAAAACCTCTAAATTGTGCAGAAGTATTTATTTCAATTGCCAGCCAGTTCGATCCATCATTAATAAAATCAATTCCGGCATAAAAAAGATTTCCTTTTTGCATAATTTTTCTACAAATTTGACCCAGTTTTTCAGGAACATCAAATTTTTCTGCTTTCCCTCCTAAAGAAACATTAGATCTAAAATCATCTGTTTGAGACGTTCTTTTTATTCCCCCAATTATTTCTTTTTCTAGACATAGAATTCTGTAATCTGTTTTTTGAGCTTCTTTTATATATTTTTGAAGAATAAACCCCAAAGTTGGCGCTGAAGGAATCTTTCTTTTACCGCTAGAAAGAAAATTTTTTTGAATCACTTTTTCAATAAAATCAACTGCCTCTTTCTTTGAGTTAATCAAGCCAACCTGATTTCCTTCTGAACCACTAACACCTTTTATTACACAAGGAAAACCTCCTACTAACTTGGCTTGTTTTTCAATATTTTCTTTATCTACCAAAAAAACTGTTGGCGGAGTAGCAATTCTATTATTTTTAAAGAAAAGACTGGTTAGAAATTTGTTGGATAATTTAATTGCTTTTGAATTTGGCCACATTGAAAACTTGGTTTCTTTTTTACCTTTTACTATTTCTTCTATAGCCAAATGACTTTCAATATTATTAGAGAAAATCAAAACCGGTGATTCAATCGGAACATCCAAAAAATCACCTTCTTTAATATTAACAATTCCCTTTTCTGTCAGAATAAAGTCCTTGAAAAGATTAACTGCAACCAATCTAAGCCCCCTTTTCTTGATTTCTTCTTCTATTCTTTTAAATCTGTGGCTAGAGGGTTGGTCAGAGCTTAAAAACAAAACAAAAAAGTCCATTGTGTTTAATTACTTAATTTAATTAAGTTTAGGCTTTGTTTGAGAGAGAATATAAAGCAGATTTCTGTGCTCAGAAGAAAAAAAATCTTTTCCTTTTAGTCTGGTACTGTTTGTGTTCCATTTATCAATAATAAAATTTCCTACACTAGAAAAAGAATTCGCGGCTTCTTGTTCAATTATTTTCTTCAAAAAAGTCTTATGACCAACCAACCGGCAACAAACTAAAAATTCCAATTTATTATCCAGTGATAAATCAAAATAGTTATTCACTAAGATGTCTTCAAGTATTTCTAAAATTTCTTGGCAAACTTCCCTTTCTTCTTCTATCTTTTTGAAATAGAACTGAGACTCCCCAATTATACAATGGGTTAATAAATAGAATTCATTTTTCAAGTCATCTTTATTGTTGTATTTTTTATTTTTCCTTTCTTTTATTTCTTCAATTATTTCGCCAATTACTTTTTTGATTTTATTTTTGAAAAGATTGTTGTTTGAAAAAAATACCAAAAAATAAAGATAATTAACAGCAAAAGTTGAGAGGGTTAAAATGTTTTCTTTTTTTTTCAAAATTCTTTCTGCCAGATCCAAAAATCTTTGCAAAGGAATTTGATTTAGAATAATTTTTTTAAGATTAACTCCAAAAATGTTTTTAGCCAGAAGATTTCTAAAAAGAATCTCGTGAAATGATCCTAATTCAAAGAATTTTTTTTCCACCAAGATTTTTCTGGATTTTTTGTTGTTTACAACTTTCTGAGTCAATTTTTCTTGTAAATCGCTTTGCAAGAATTTTATTTTTTCTTTTTGTTTTTCTTTTTCGTTACTTCCAATAAAATAATTTTTTAATTCTTCTAATTCTTTTTGGTATTTTTTGTTTTTTGTCCACAAAAACATTCGAGAATAAAAATGAAACTTTTTATCATCAGGAAAAATAATTGCTTCTTGATAGTTTTTCTTGATCAAAAGATATTGAGAACAATTTTTTCTATTTAAAATATCATTACAATAGTCAACAATAAGACTTGCCACATTAATTTTAGTTGCTTTTTGAAAACCTTGCCATTGAGGAACAGTGTTTATTTCCAAAAAATAATATTTTCTATCTTTTTCATTAAATATAAAATCAACTCCACAAAGTCCAAGATCAAACAAGCTAGCTATCTTAGAAGCTATTAGAGAAAGTTTTTCTTTTGTAAGTTTGTCTTTTTCCTCTATTGCTCTTCCTCCTTGAGAAATATTGTTTAAAAAACTGCCTTTTTGAGCAATTCTTTTCATTATTCCAACTGGTTTTCCGCCAATTACAAAAACTCGATAATCTCCTTTGTTTTCTATGAAATTTTGAAAAATAAAACCCAAAAGCTCCTTTTCAGCCAGCAAGTTAAACTCTTTTGAATCACTAATAACCTTAACTCCCTTTCCTTTTGCTCCCAAATCAGGTTTCATGATAAAAGGATAGGAAAGTTTTCCTTCTGCAATAGCCTTTTGAAGTTCTTTTTTGCTTCTAAAAAGAAAAGTTGGAATAGGGAAAACTTCCTTTTTTTGACATTCTTGACAAAAACTTTTGACCACTTCTTGTTGAAATGACTTAAAAACTATTTGGGGAGAGTCAACTATTCCATTATTTACAAAAACTTTTCCTTTTTTTCTTAAAATTTTTAGTGTTGCTGCTTTCTTGGTTCCTGTTCCCAAAGAGCTAGATCTCCAAAGAATGACTTTTCCTATTTTGCTAAGTTGACTTTCTTCTAAATCAAAAAGATTGATCATTTCTATTCCAATTCCCTTTTGTTTCCCGACTTTTAACAATTCTTGGTCGTGCCAAGTGTTTTCTTTTGAAACAATCGTTATCATTTTTCCTTTGATTGGTTGATTAAATTTATTGCCTTGTTATTTTTTTTATTAAAATAAAATAAAAGCTCTCCAATTTTGGATTTTTTTGACCAAAATTAAAAAACTAATCGCTCTTTTTCTGTTGTTTCTTTAATTTTTGTTATTTTTTACCATCTTTTAAATACAAATGATTGAGTGAACTTTTTGTTCTTTATCTTATTTCCACCAAAAACTTTTTCAGATTTTGCCGACCAATCAAAACTGGATATTTAAGTGCTGAACGATTAATTATATTAGCCCTTGAAATAACCACTTCTTGGTCCATTATAAATTTTATCTTTACTTTTGGTCGCAAAGTCATTCCGCTGGAAGAATTAATTACAACAATATCAATTAAATCTGAATGACCTTGGAGATATTTCTTTTTCATCTTTTCTTGAATTTGTTGTTTATTTTCTTTGGTAATTACTTGAGGTTTCTCAATTTTTTCAAAATAATCTAAAACATCTTCATAACCCAAATTTTTTGCCAATTCAGTATCAATAGAAGTTGAAAAAGCGCCCGTATCAATTTTGGCTTCTACTTCAATCTCTTTGCCATTTTTTCCAATCAGCTTGATTTTTTCAATTGTACTAATAATTTTTTTTCCTGAAATCTCCTCAATTTCTTCTTCAATTTCTCCTCCGAAAAGATTTTGAGCTAAAGTTACTCCTTGTTTAATAGTTTTAACCTTCAGTCCCTCTATTCTGTGCAATCTTCCCAAAAGCCCATCACGATTGGCATTTTGAATTGCCAGTCCCGGTCGAGCATTAAGTTCCATAAAAACTGGTCCTTTTTCTCGATCAATAGCAATATCTGCTCCTAAATAACCCAAACCTGAAACATCCTGAGCTTTAACTGCCAAAGATAAAATTTCTTTCCAATAAGGAATCCTAATTCCGCTCAAAAGAAGTCTTTTTTGGGGAACATATTCTACTGATCGATTATATTGAATTGCTGTGGTAGTAACTCCAGTAGCCATATCAATTCCCACCCCAAGATCGGAATTGTGTAAATTTGAAGTTCCTCCAGATGCTTCTGTGGGAAGTCTTAACATCGCCATCACTGGAACCCGATTAAAAACAATTACTCTAATATCCGGAATACCTTTAAAAGAATAGGGCTTAAAAACCTTAGAAAGCTTTATTCTTTCTTCAAAAAAAGCAATATCAGGAGTGTTGATACGAGAAAAAGAACCATCTAAAATATTTCTGATTTGATTTTTGAGATCCTCAATTGACACTACTTTGCGATCTGCTTTTACCCAAGCATCATCACGACCTTTTTTTCTGCCATAAACAACCAAAATTCCTTCTCCTCCAAAACTAAAATTGGGTTTCAAAACAAAACTAGAAGGTAATTTGGAAAAATCAAACTCTCCCAGTTCTTCCCAAGAAGAAATTTTTCCCAAAAGATCTGGCACTGGTAAACCTGCTTTTTTGAGAACTTTCTTACAAAGCAACTTGTCATCAGCTAACCTTTTAGCAGATCTAAGATTATAAATACGAATATAGCGCAAGTTACGCGCGTTCATTCCCAAAATATCTCTACTTTTTTTGAGGAAGATTGACATTTTTTAAAACTTCTTTAAAGCGAATATATTCTGAAAGTCTCAATCCTGTCCATTTACCCAGAGCAATATTTACTAAAATTGTCAAAAGTACAATCCAAGGGTAGGTTTGCACAAAGGCTTTTAAATGGCTAGAACTGATTATTAAAAAACAAATAATTGAGATAATTAAAGTTTCTGCCGACAAAATAATTGCTGTTCGTGCTCCTTTTTCAATTTGAGTGGCTACAAATTTTTCCACCAAAGCAATCATAATTAAAATGGGAAAAATAGAAACATTGGCTAAACCAGTTCGCTGAAACATTCCTCCCGCAATCAAAACAAAAAGAGTTGAAAGCGAAACAATAGTGATCACGATTGCCACTCGTGGCAGATAAAGTAAACGAAAACTTTTCAAGATAATTCTAGTCAAAGTTCCCATCAAGATTACTAAAATAAAAATGGAAATGCCATATTTTATACCTTTACCAAAACTTCCCGCTTCAAGTCCAATAGCATAAAAAGCAAATGTTACCAAAGCTGGCGTATAGATACCAAAAGCCTTGATGCCGATCACTTGCCGAAAAAAAGCAATTGCTGTTACTACAATAGGGAGCATAAGAATTAAAGTAACTGTATCAAAGGGCACTCTCCCTTCCATAACAGCAAAATTTATAAATCCATTTGTCATTTTTTTAAAAAAATTTTATCAAAAAATTTTTTATTTTCCTTTAAATCTTAACATTTTTAAAAATGAAATGTCAATTAAAAATACTTTTTATCTAAAACTAAAAAAATTATGTTAAAATTTTTTTTATTTCAGAATTATGACATTTGAGAAATTCTATCATTTCTTTATAATCTCCATGACCGCTATAGGATTCAATTTTAAGTACTTCTGCTTTAACGGGATATAGAACTCCGTGGATTGACACTTCTTTATCTCCTCTTGCAATTCGAGCGCCAAGAGTTGTAGGAGCACAATACCCTACTAATAAGATGGTATTGCGAGGATTGGAAATATTATTCGCTAAATGATGTTTTATTCTTCCAGCTTCAGCCATACCCGAAGCAGAGATGATGACACAGGGTCGATCGAGATCGTTAAGTTTTTTAGAATCTTCTACATTTCTAATATAATATAGACTCGAAAAGCCGAATGGATCGGGGTCGTGAAGCAATACATCCCAAACGTTATTATTGAAACATTCGGTATGCAAACGAAACACCTCTGTAACGTTCACAGCAAGTGGACTATCAACATAAATATCTACCTTAGGAAGTTTTCCCTGATTGAAAAAATTATTGAGTGAATATACTATTTCCTGTGTTCGTCCCACACTAAAGGAAGGGATTATTAGTTTTCCTTTTTTCTCAATACAGGTATGATGTATGATTTTCAGCAATATTTCGTCCGATTCTTCAAGGGTAGGATGCAAACGATCTCCATATGTTGATTCCGTAATGAGATAATCGGCCTGGGGAAATGGTGAAGGTTTTTTCAAAATTCGATTGACGGGTCGACCTATATCTCCTGTAAATGCGATACGTTTAATTTCTCCCTTATCTTTTATTTCTAAGTTAGCCACAGCACTGCCCAACAAGTGTCCTGTATGGGTAAAACGTACTTTTATATTTTCGTCGATGTAGAATTTTCTATTATAGGGCACTCCTATGAAAAGTTCCATGCAAGACTGAGCATCGTTTAAATCGTAAAGAGGTTCTACAGGAGGCAAACCCTGTCTTTGTCGTTTTTTATTAAAAGTAATGGTATCATGTTCATGGATGTGCCCAGAATCGGTCAACATAAGTGAACATAAATCCCTAGTAGCAATGGTACAAATTACGCTTCCTCTAAATCCTAATTTATATAAATAAGGTATTAAACCCGAATGATCTATATGTGCGTGAGTAAGAATTATGTGATCTATTGATGCTGGATCAAATCCCAGGTCCCTATTCATGGCATCGGTTTCAAGACCTTTCCCCTGATATAATCCACAATCGAGTAAAATTCGCTTGCCCTTTTCAGTTGTAATAAGATGTTTACTCCCAGTAACTTCGCGGGCTGCACCTAAAAACTTTATTTTCATAATAAGTATTTAATAAATATTATTTTTCAATTAAACGTATTCTTGGGTCAAGGATTGCATATAGAATATCGGTCAATATGTTTACAATAATGAAAATAAGGGCAATGAATAATACACCCCCCATTACTACAGGTAAATCGAAATCCTGCAAAGCATTAACCAATAAATAACCCATACCTTTCCAGGAAAAAATATATTCAATAAATACAACCCCCGCCAACATAGAAGCAAACCAGCTACTTAATGAGGTAACGACAGGGTTGAGAGAATTTCTTAAAGCATGACGATATATAACCTGTTTTTCATTAAGGCCTTTGGCTCTGGCTGTTAGTATATAATCCTGACTTAAAACATCTAGCAAAGAATTTCGCATAAGTTGAGTTACTACAGCAATTGGTCGAATCCCCAAAGTTATGGAGGGTAATATAATATTTCGGAGCATGATATGTTGTTCTTCACCCAAATCATCCCATTCTATAAGACTTCCTGCAAGAGGTAAATGTGTTATATCAGCTAATAAAAAAGCAAATATCCACACAAGAAGTATGGCAACAAAAAATGAGGGCATAGCAATACCCAGCGATGATAATCCCAGCATAAATCTATCAATCCAGGTATTTACCTTTAAAGCTGCAATTATTCCAAAAGCTATACAAATTAAACTGGCAACAATGATAGAAAAAAAAGCTAAGACAATAGTGGGAGGTAAAGCCTCCCTTATCATTTCGGAGACATTTCTTTGCTGTTGATAAGAACGACGTAAATATGGATATTTGAGTATAAGCGCAAATGAAGCTATTGAAATGACTTTTATATGAGGTTTATATAAAGTAGAATCGAAATAAAAAAAACTATGTTTTTTATACGAATGTAGCGACAGAGGTGATAAATCATTTAAATATTTCACATATTGTTTCCATAAGGGTTTATCGAGTCCCAAATCACTTCTTACCGCAGCCAGTGAGATACTATCGGTACGTTGCCCCAAGGTCATTCTTGAAATGTCGCCTGGTATTACATGAAAAATAAAAAAAACCAGTGAAGCTACACCCCATAATATACTTAAGGAATAAAAAAACCTTTTTATGATAAACTTAAATAACATTCTATAATTAATGAAATCTAATTTTGTGATTTACAAAAATGCTTTTTTACCAAGTAAAATGCAATAAAATTCATGGTTATTAATAAAGCCAGAACGAAAATAAAATAGTAAATGAGTAATCTTTCACGAATTACTCTATGTTCCTCAACAAGCTGTTTCAATATATCCTTTTGATTATAGTTCCATTTAAACTGTTTATAATGCCATTTCTTTAAAACAGTGCCATTATGTAGAAGCATAATACCCGGATTCGAACGTATCATGGTCTTCAATAAAGTTTCATCGGCAGTTAAAAAATTATAAGTTAAATGATACTGATTAAGAATCCTATGAATGGTATGAGTTGGTGAGGCGGTAACAGCATAAAATCTGGCATTATCAAATTGCCGAACATATTGGTTTAAGGTATCGAAACGAAGAAGTATTTGAGGATCGACTTTATTTAGTTTGGTTGATATAAAAAGAAAAACAAATGCATCCGATAAAATACTATCTGTTACATTGTTACCCTCGAGAGTGTAAAATGCAAAATCATGTATTTCTGGCACATACCCTTTTTTTACCAATATGGATTTTGTTTCATGCCACTGCCAATTAATAGTATCCTGCCAGGGGTAATTATCGAGACTAAAAGCTTTAATTTCACCTGTTTTTTTATTTTTATACAAAAGCTGAGTAGCATATTCATCCTTAGGGGCATCGGATGGAATAGAACTTTTTTCAATTATATTACTACCTTCCCTGAATGGCATAAAATCAATTATTGGAAGATGGTTATAGGAATAAATAGAAAAATAGAAATAAACTAATGCTCCTAAAAGGGTAACAGCCAGTTCATATCCTTTATAAAATTTTGATTCAATTTTTTTTGAATAAATAAAAATAAAAACAATAATACCCAAAAGTACGATGTTTTTGTAAAAGGTTTCCCAATTGGTAAGCTTAATAGCATCTCCAAAACATCCACAATCGGATATTGGATTAAAAACTGCCAGCAAAAATGTAACGATAGTAAAAAAAATCATAAAAATTAATGCCATAATAGATGTAAAACGAGGAAATATACCCATAACAAGGGCAATACCTATTAAAAACTCAGCTCCACTTAAAAGAAAAGAAAGAATTAAGGATAATTCTTCCATGCGCGACAAATGCATGGCAGTAAAATAATCACTAAATTTATAGGCAGTGCCCCAGGGGTCTATTCCTTTTACAAAGCCCGAAAAAATAAATATTGCACCTGCTAATAAACGAACTAATATAAATAGATATTTTAAAGACTTCTTCATATGTTTATCATTATTTAAATGTTTATCCTTTACTTCAAAGTATAAAAAATTAAATTATTTTTTCTATAAGTGTTAATAGATGGGAGAATATTTCATCAGGAGATAACATTTCATTATCCTTATAACAGTGAATAATCCGCATAGTAGGTTCGGTTTGTGCTAACCAATGATAAATTGCACGAACTTTTTCTTGAAATTTAATATCCATCTCATGAATATCTTTTGCTCCCTTCAAATAGTTACGATCACTGCCCTGACGGCGAGCTAGATTTTTTTCAACAAAATCGATGGGGACATCGAAATATATGTTGAGGTGGGGACGTGGAATATTAAAATATTCATATTCGAGTTTTATAATCCATTCCCTCAGGTCTTGTTTTAATTTATCATCGTTGAGTTTGGCACACTGATATGCGATGTTGGAAAAAACATATCTGTCGGCAATAACAGTATAATTTTCTTTTAAATATTTTTCTATAATTTTGGCTGCGTCTCTACGATCACCTGCATATAACAAAGCCACCAGATAGGGGTCTACCTTATCATTTTCTCCCAACTCACCTCTTAAAAATCGGGCAATTAGTTCTCCAAAAAAAGGTGTATCGGTTCGTGGAAAATGAATATAATGAAATAACCTGTTGTGCTTTATTAAATATTCCTGCAATAATTTTAATTGTGTTGATTTTCCACTACCATCAAGACCTTCTAAAACAATAAACATTTTTTAAAATTTTTGTTTTTATAAAACTTACTATTTTTGACATGGGCTAAGTTATTATTTCCTGGTTAATTTTTGCAATGCTTATTGTTAAAAAGTTGTAAATGGAATTTTTAGTTAATATAAAAGGAGAATTGTACGATCTTTCAATTCCTAGAATAATGGGTATAATTAATGTTACCCCAGATTCATTTTATTCAAAAAGTCGATATACAGAAATATCGGAGATAGAGAATATTATACAGTACATGATTCGTGAGGAAGTAGATATCATAGATATAGGAGGGTTTTCATCACGACCTGGGGCTGAGGTTATTGATGAGGATGAAGAGAAAGAACGTCTAAAACCTGCTTTAGAGTTAATCAAAGAAAAATTTTCAAATTGTATTGTATCAATAGATACCTGTAAATCATCAATAGCGGGTTGGGCTATAGAAAACTATGGTGTAAACATTATAAACGATATTTCAGCTGGAAAAGCCGACAGTAATATGTTTAGTACCATAGCTGAATTTCAAGTACCCTATGTGCTCATGCACATGCGAGGCACCCCCTTGGATATGCAAAAATATGCTATATACAACAATATTACCCAAGAGGTAATATACGAAATATCCGAACGCATATATTATGCACGTAGTAGTGGAATTAACGATATTATTATCGATCCTGGCTTTGGATTTGCAAAAACACCGGAACAAAATTTTGAGCTGTTAGCCAATCTCGAATGCTTGAATATATTTAAATTACCCTTACTGGTAGGAATATCACGTAAATCAATGATATACCGAGTCTTACAAATAACCCCTGAAGAGGCTTTACATGGCACTACTGCCCTACATATGGTTGCCCTTTCGAAAGGAGCACATATCCTCCGTGTCCACGATGTAAGAGAAGCTCGTCAGGTTGTCAAACTTTTTAGTCTATTGAAAAATGCTAAAAGTATAAACCATGAAAAGTAACCTCCTTAAAAAAACCATTATATGGTTAATGGAACAAATTGTTTTTTTCCGTTTTATTATGCTTACCACCCTTTGCTATGGATTACTGGTTGTTACACTCAATTATTTTCACTACCCAATTGGAAAATTCACCGATATATTTTCAATTTTTGCTCACTGGTTACTAATTACATTTGCATCGGGTATGATTATTTATCTTCTTTCCCTGAATAGAATAATCTTTAATATTCTTTTTCCTATTTTTTTTATTTGTACAGGCATAATAGGATACTACATTTTTCAATACGACATAACGATAAATACTGCAATAATAGAATCGACCTTTAATACCAATAGTAGTGAAGTGATGAGTCAGATTTCATGGAGGCTAACAGTTTATGTTATAATATTGGTTTTCTTCACAATTTGGTTAATAAAAAAAAGAAAGCCCATCTCAATTTCAGGGAAAGTATGGATTCATTTGTTTTTTATAATTCTGGGATTTTTCTTAATAAGTAAAATAAATCAATGGCGTTTTAATACAATTTATCAACGCAATCCATTCTGTATTTTCCTTGGTTTTAAAAATTATTTTTCTGAAAGGAGTGACCTTAAAAAAGAACGTAAAATCATTACAGAAGGAGCACAATGCCATATAGACACTCTAACTATAGTAGTGGTAATTGGAGAAGCGGTAAGAGCCGATCATGTAAATTTAAATGGTTATGATAGAAAGACTTTCCCATATCTTGAGAATGAAAATGTGATCTCTTTCAAAAAAATCTATTCCGAATGGACTCATACTTTAAAAAGTATTCCCCATATCCTCACACGTGCCGATAGTGCAAATCATGCACCTGCTAATGAGGAACATTCCTTTATTTCTTTATTTAAAGTCTGCAACTTTTCTACCTGGTGGTTGGGTAATCAGGACCTAAATAAGGTTTTCAAACCTTTTGCACTTGAATGCGATACCATTTTCATAAATCAACCCTTCAAATCTGACTATAACTTCACAGGAAAATATGACGAAGAATTACTACCCCATCTCGAAAAAGCATTAGCATCTTCCAATCCTAAAAAGTTTATTCTTTTCCATCAGGTAGGAAGTCACTGGTTTTATCCTTCCTATTACCCCCCTACTTTTGAATATTTTAAACCCGCACAAAAAAGTAAATCTTTTAATCAATCCGATAAAGATAAAATCATCAATGCATACGACAATTCACTTAGATATACCGATTATATTCTCTGGCAAATTATTCAACGAATAAAAAAGGAAAAATCAATTATGATCTACCTTTCCGATCATGGAGAATTACTGGGCGAAAATGGAAAATGGATCCATGCTCAAGATACCGAATATGAAAAAAATCCAGCTTGTTTTGTCTGGTTTTCCGATAAATATAAAAAATCATATCCCGAAAAAGTAAAAGCTGCAGAAAATAATAAAAACAAATACTTTAGAAGCGACTTTTTATTTCATTCGGTCCTCGATGCTGCAGAAATTTACACCCCCTATCGTTCCGATGATTTAAGTATTTTTAAAACAAATACGCCATGAAATATTATACTTTTTAATTAAAAATTTTTAAGAACACATCAGAGAAATAGGCTGGAGGTAATTAGGTTAAAACATTCATAATATTCATTTAAAAACATAAAAAATATGGAATTATATAATTTAATTTTATAAATTTGAAAAAAAGAATTTAGCTATGAAAACGATAGGCAAGCTTAGAATCCCCAATAAACAGACGGAAAAGAAATTAATGAGCAAAAAATATCATGTACCAGTTATAGGACATTTTGCCAACAAAAGCGTTGAATTTAGAAGCATAATTGAGGCTTCAGCTGCTACAGGAATACATTATTCACTCATTTTTGAAGCATGCATTGGAAAAATATATACCGCCAGAAATGTTATATGGGAATTTAAGAAAGGTAATCATTACATCAAATACAAAGCATTTTACATTAATGCTGCCACCAACTATAAACGTAAAGTTGGTTTCAACGGGTAAGAGCTTTCAAATATTCTTTTGCAAATTCATTACCTACATAGTTATCGTAACTCAAACAAACGTTTGTTGCAAAATCAATTCCCGTTTGTAAAAGACGATTAACATTTTTTTCATCTATAGCATGTAGCTGTTCCCTAACGATGTTATTTTTATACAAATAGGTTATAATTCCTGCACTAAAACTATCTCCTGCTCCAATGGTACTTAGAGGAGTAATATCTTTTGCAGGTAGGGTTATTTCAAATATACTATTCATAAATGCACAACCCTCTGAACCCTTCGTATAAATAAAATTGGAACAGTACTTTTTTATAACATCGTAGCTTTCTTGTAAACCAGTAGTGTTAAATATCATTTTCATATCTTCATCGGATGCTTTTATTATCGATGCCATTTTCATGTTTTCAATTATCATGGGCAATAAATCTGATAACTCATGCAAATGTGCTTTCCGAAAATTAGGATCGTAAATTATTGTCGCTCCTGCATCATTGGCTTTTTCAATTATAGCTTTTACTTCTTTTCTAATTTCTGCATTTATGGAATAAAATGAACCAAATAAAATATAATCATCATGCCTAAAAAGAGGAATCTCAATCTTAAGACGCTGAGAGGGCAAATCTTTATAAAAAGAATACCTTGCATTATTCTTCTCATCAAGTAAAGCAATGGCTATTGATGTCTTACCCATATGGTAGCGAAAAACATAAGATGTATCTACCCCGTTTAATTTAATAAATTCATCAATTATGTCTCCTAAATTATCCCAACCAAATTCACTTATAAAAAAAACTGGCAATTGCATTCTTCCCAAAGAGATGGCCGAATTAAGCATGGAACCTCCTGGTTTGGCGGCTACAGGCTGATTGTTCTTAAAAATAATATCCATCACAGTTTCCCCAATACAATATATTCTTCCCATATTTCTATGTATTTTAATAATTTAGTAAATGCAATATTAATTGGGTTTTAATTTTATTTACAAATGTATTTTTTAATTCAAGATTCTTAAAATTCTGACTTATCAAATTATACCCATTCTTATGATTTTTTAATAAAAAAGGGTGCCCTCTATGACACCCCTTTTTAATCTACGAAACGAAAAATTTACTTTTTAATTATTTTATGAGTTGATATAGAATTTTCGGTGTATATTTTCACAATATACGTTCCCTCTTTAAGTAATGAAAGATCAATGTTAATATTTGAGACCATAGGTTTAAGCCTATAGCTCAACCTTCCAGAAATATCATATACTTGTATTTCATGTATGATCTCCTTTGATGTTACGTTTAGCAGATCCTTAAATGGAACCGGAAATAGACTAATAGATTCTGTTAAAGTTTTATTGTCGATAGCAAGATAGGATTGCGAACTAAGCGTGCCATAGACCTCAAGTTCAAAAATGGAGTAGCCCCATTGGGTTCCACGTGCAGTACCGTATATTCTAACATATCTTCCCGTAGCATTCAGCCCTGTATGATCGTTTACCAGAGAAGTATTTCCGGTAACCGTCTTTATTGTTGTCCATGTGCTGGCGTTGGCCGAAACTTGAATCTGATAATCACGACCATAGGCTGTTTCCCACGTTATCTTCACCTGTGAAATATTATAATTAGCCCCCAGATCGACATATATCCATTGAGGATCGCTAAAAGCACTCGACCATCGTGTAGTAGCATTTCCATCTACAGCCGCACTTCCAGGATAAGCCGCCGACTCAGTGGAGGAAACAATAACAGGCTTATTCAAAGCTAAGTTAGAGGAATTATTACTTGAACTACCTGCCACATATTTATATAAAGTACGGGCGGGTACATTAAACGAGACTATTTGCGTTCCATTACGATACACCGTACAGGTTTGAGCAGTAGTAGAAGGATTATATACCACGTAGGTAGTCACACCGGTTGAAGCATTATAGAAGGTAGCACTGGTAGGAATAGACATATAGTAATCAGCCTGATAGAGACCTAAGTTCTGAAGGGCATGAGAAAAGTAATAGGTTTGTCCAGCTTCAAAATTTTGCTTCATAAAATTACTTTCCTCAGTATTAGAGGAATTCCAGTAAACATCCATCTTTTGAGTTACATAAGCTGGATCGAATAGAGCTCGCCAGGCAAGTAAAACATGACCCCAATCGCCTATTTCTGCCTCAGTGGTTTCTCCTCCATCCGAAATACTCGTATTCCCATTAGCAACATAAAATGTTTGCATTTCATTTTTTAAATTATTATAAAAATTTACTGCTCTATCGCGATTAAACCCAAGGTTAAAATAATGGAAACCCGGACTAATTGGGAGCATCTGAATACCAGCAATCCATTGAGGATCTACTCCAAAGTAGGTACCATATACATATCCCCCAGGCCAAAGTATTCCCACAACTTGATGAGCATTACGATAAGCAGCTGGCCAAACATCATTATTCACATCGAACCAATACTCAAGAGTAGCAAATGCTTCATATAAATATCCAAAAGCCCCTACATCGCGCATTGCATTATTACCCAGTATACTCCCTAAGAAAAATAAGGCATGCCAGCTCTGCATAGCCTCTGATGTTGATTCCTGATTATTACCCGTTGGAGATGACAAACCTCCTGCATAGGAATGACCCATCCAGGGATCAAATGTTCTTAAAAAAGGAAAATTAGAATCATTTTTATCCCAATTGGCATATTGTTTTGCAATAAGAGTTAACATTCCAGCATATTGCGCAATAAAATCGGGATCGGCCATTGCACATAAGGCTGCAGCTTGAATAAAGTATCCATAATGAAAATGATTGTCGGTAAACATTCCGGAATAATAACTTTCATTAAAACCTATCAAACCTTTCCACTTAGGATACCATGCAAAATAACGTTCAGTCTCACCCGGAGAATATGTAAACCAATTACTCAAGGAGTTTTTTAAAGTATTAAGTAAAAAAGTGTATTCACTATGACCTGTTTCTTTCGCAAAAAGCATCATTTTGGCAAGTCGAACAAGATCTTTTCCTCCCCAGTAAGTATCGGCGGCACCATACGAAGTTGATTGGTTTCTTATATTATTGGCATAATTAGTAATTATGGTACTCATCTTAGCAGGATCGTAAGTGTTTGCAACACCTTGTTGTACGACAGGAGCAGGATAATTTGGAAGTATCCCATTCATTCTATAGGTAAAAGAAAAAGTATTTCCTGCAGCCAATTTTAATAAACCACGAGATTGTGTATAGGTTATTCCATTATAAGTCACATTAGAAGTTAATGCTTTTCTATAATGATGAGGTAGAAATCCTTGTAAAACAGTATTTTGTGAGACACCACGTAAATTGGTAGTAGTTACATTCCAGGATGTTGAAAGCGTACCCAGTGAAGGGTTATAGTTCCATGTTACGGAAGTATTCGTAGGCTTGACGTAAGCATATGGATGAAAGGTAGAAACTGCTGCTGCATTGGGTAGTGCAGAAATTATAAGGTAGTTTACTCCAGAGGGTAAATTAATGGTTAATAAATTACCTGTTGTTCCTCCTTGTGTTACAGTACTCCCAGGAGGTAAATGTACTCCATAGTAAGTATCCCAATAACGAATTACAAAATATTCACCTGTAAAAGGAAAACTTATATTAGAACCATTACTATTTAGATAGGCTGCACCATGATAACATTCCACTTGTGGCGTAAAACCTACACAACTGAACCATACAAATGGAATTCCATGTGCAAGTGTATAATAAACATATTTATTATTAATATCTTGATATGTTTTTACCTCTACAGCCCAATCGCTCCAGTTAGTAGCAATAGAACGTACAGGATTAAATCCACTCCCTTTTAATACTACTGGATAGTCGATAAGCATATCATTTCCAGCAGCATTCCATTTCCAGGGATAATAAACATTTATTCCTTCATTTGTAGGATCAATAACCAAAGGCATTGCCCATAAACGTCCTCCATATGGATCGTTTTCATCATAAATAATATTAGTCCACCAATCATTGGTGGGGATAGGTCTTGTTTCTCCAGGAGCTACCCTAATGTCAGCATTCTGCGCAAAATTGTTAAAAAAACCATTATTCTCATGTGTGGGAGGATACGAAGCATAACTACCCGACCCAACACTAATAACGCTTTGGGCAATTATTACATATTGAGAGATTAATGTACCTACTATTATCCATAAGGTACGGTAAAGATGTGAGGGAAGTAATTTTTTCATAACATAAGAATTTAATTGGTTAGTAGGTGTAAAAATACCTCTATACCAGTGAATTATAAATTTAGCCCATCTCAATTTTTTACTACAGAATTACTATTTTTATACCACAAATAGGGTATAATTATTTTGCTGACTAATTATAATTATTTGATA
>FWPV01003274.1_pt1 | contig 33612 bp, 23 predicted proteins | sample 2228371 | NCBI WGS metagenome assembly FWPV01 (sample SAMEA103939776, study PRJEB20133) | metagenome
GAAGCCCCGGTAAACGGCGGCCGTAACTATAACGGTCCTAAGGTAGCGAAATTCCTTGTCGGGTAAGTTCCGACCTGCACGAATGGTGTAACGACTTGGGCGCTGTCTCGACCGGAGGCTCGGCGAAATTGTAGTACCGGTGAAGATGCCGGTTACCCGCGACGGGACGGAAAGACCCCGTGAACCTTTACTATACCCTGGCATTGGGTTTTGGCATTGCATGTGTAGGATAGGTGGGAGACTGAGAAGTCTCGACGCCAGTCGGGACGGAGTCGGCGTTGAAATACCACCCTTGTTCTGTTGGGATCCTAACTTGGTGCCGTAAGCCGGCATAAGGACAATGTCAGGCGGGTAGTTTGACTGGGGCGGTCGCCTCCTAAAGCGTAACGGAGGCTCTCAAAGGTTCCCTCAGCACGGACGGTAATCGTGCGTAGAGTGTAAAGGCATAAGGGAGCTTAACTGCGAGACGGACATGTCGAGCAGATGGGAAACCAGGACTTAGTGATCCGGCGGCAGAGGATGGAATTGCCGTCGCTCAAAGGATAAAAGGTACTCCGGGGATAACAGGCTGATCGGGCCCAAGAGTTCATATCGACGGCCCGGTTTGGCACCTCGATGTCGGCTCATCGCATCCTGGGGCTGTACAAGGTCCCAAGGGTTTGGCTGTTCGCCAATTAAAGCGGTACGTGAGCTGGGTTTAGAACGTCGTGAGACAGTTCGGTCCCTATCTGTCGCGGGCGTAGGATATTTGAGGGAAGCTGCTCCCAGTACGAGAGGACCGGAGTGGACGGACCGCCGGTGAACCAGTTGTCGCTCCAGCGGCACGGCTGGGCAGCCGAGTCCGGATGGGATAAGCGCTGAAAGCATCTAAGCGCGAAGCCCTGCCCGAGAATAGATATCCCTGCTTTTAAGAGCACTGAAGGGCCCTTGGAGATGACGAGGTAGATAGGCCGCAGGTGTAAGCGCGGCGACGCGTTGAGCCGGGCGGTACTAATAGCCCGAGAGACTTGTCCGATAATTTTAACCGTTCATCGGGCGGTTTTGGGTTTGATTGCGGATCCGTCCGCGTTGCGAAGGAGCGAAAGGCAGTTTCGGCGGTCATGGCGGAGGGGAAACACCCGATCCCATTCCGAACTCGGAAGTTAAGCCCTCCTGCGCCGATGGTACTGCTCGGGCGACCGTGCGGGAGAGTAGGGCGCCGCCGATTCTTTACCCCTTAAGGGCCTCTTTGTAAAAGAGGCCCTTTTTTATTTTTCAACCTGAAAAGCGGAAAGCGGCCTATGGGCGGCCGATACTACAAATTCAGCGACTTTCTGCAACAAACGTTCGGCGAAAAAGTTAGAAAAATCAGCCTCGACGCCGGATTCTCCTGCCCCAACAAACAAAACGGGAGACGCGGCTGCGTTTTCTGCCGAAATGACTCGTTTTCCCCCAACTACGGATCCTTTTTATCCCTCGAAGAGCAACTGAAAAAGGGCATGGAAGAGGGGCGCAGAAAAGGAATCAACAAATTTATCGCTTATTTTCAAGCAGGCAGCAACACCTTCGCCCCTGTGGAACGACTGCGGCAGCTCTTTACCGCTGCACTTTGCGATCCCGCAATCGTCGGTATTTCCATCGCCACAAGGCCGGACTGCCTGCAGGACGATGTGATCTCTTTGCTGAAGGAGTTGGCTTCAAAAACCGTCGTGTGGGTCGAACTGGGCCTGCAATCGAATGATGACGCCGTCCTGCAGGCAATCGGACGCGGCCATTCCACAGCCGATTACATCAACGCCGTCGAGCGGCTCGCTGCTCTGCCGGTTCGCATTTGCGCTCATCTCATGTTCGGATTGCCGCTGGAAAGAGAAACGGCACCTCGTGAAACCGCCCGCCTTATCGCGCAAACTAAAACCCATGAAGTCAAGGTTCACCCCCTGCTGATTCTCAAGGATACGCCGTTGGAGGAAATGTACCGACGCGGCGATGCCAAGGAGCTCGAAATGAGTGAATATGTCCGCCGCGTTTGTGATTTTCTGGAACACGTGCCGCCGTCGTTGGTCATCCAAAGGCTGACGGCGGAAGCGCCGCGCGAGGTCCTCATTTCCCCCAAGTGGGCGCTTCAAAAACTGACTGTTTTACAGTCCATCGACCGCGAACTGGCCGAACGCGGCAGTTGCCAAGGAAGCCGATTTACCAAAGTCTTTTAAAAGAGCGGTTGTTCGAAACGCTCTTTGAATTCAAAGACGGCCTTGCACAAGGCTTCGGCCAGCTTCTTCTGATAATAGGGATCGGTCAAGTTACGGCGGTCTGCGCCGTTGCTCATAAAGCCGCATTCGACGAGAATGTTGGGCATCGAAGCGCCGTAAAGCACATAGAAACCGGCCTGGCGTACGCCGATGTTGTGCGATCCGGTCTCGCGGGCGATCGCCTCCGCAGCCAAGGCCGCCAATTCCTGGCTTTCGCGATTGAAGGAGTTCTGCGCGTTTGCCGCCAAAATAAACGCGGCGTCCGAAATCCCTTCGTAAGAATGGGGCGAATCCTCAAAACGAATTACCGAGTTTTCGAACTGTGCCGCCTCTCTGGCTTCATCCGTTTTGGCCGGTCCCATGAAATAAACGGTGTGCCCCCTTAAACTTTTCACCCGATTGGCGTCGATATGAATGCTGATGAAAAGTTTGCCGCCCGATCGGTTGGCAATCTGCGTCCGTTTTTTCAAAGGTACGAATTCATCCCGATCGCGGGTCATCACCACCTTGACATTGAGCCGTTTCTGCAGTTCGTCGCGCAATGCGCGGGCGATAGACAACGTCAGATGTTTCTCATAGATGCCGTTCTCGCCGACGCATCCCGGGTCTTTGCCGCCGTGACCGGGGTCGATGACGATGGTGTCGATGCGCCACTTTTCCTTTTCATGTTCCAGCTCTTTGAGAACGGCAATATTGTTACCGCTTTTCCTCAGCCGAATGCGGATGCGGTCGGCCGCCGTTTCGATGCGTTCGAACGTCATTCCGGGCGCAGGGTGCAGCCTGAGGCGACACCCTTCCTTGCCGAGGTTTTCAGGAACGGACTCAAAAACTTCTTCCGGCAGGCGTACGGACAGCCCAGCGGCGAACACACCGCCGCGGACGGTTATCGTCACCCATTCCCCCTGCACCGCTGCGGTTAATTCCGATGCGGAGAAGGGCCGCGTGCTTTTGATCGTAACGACTGTTCCCCCCGGCCAGGGTTCGCTCTCTACGGCGATCAAGTTGGGCGTCAACAGCCTCATCGAAAGACGGCGGTTGCGCGAATCGTAAGCAATGCCTTCCACCCCGGCGCGCTGAAGCGCTTCAACCCATTCTTTGATCGGGATGAGCATGACGCCGTGCCTCATGGCGACGTCGCGCGTGAGCTGGATCCATTTGTCATCGACTTGAATAAAGGGGGTAAAAGCGACGAAGGAAATTTTGCGGCCGTTATATCTGAGGACCGCCTTGTTTTCCAAAGAATAATATTCGGTCGGCAGCGATAAGGACGTGAATTCGTCGAAAGGGAAAAAGAGTGCACCGTGCTCTGAATAGACGGAAAGCCGCCCGATCGCCGTTCCGCTGCTGATGTCGTTGACCTCTATGGTCTGCGCCGCAGAAGGAGGGATCGAAAAGAGAAGCAAGAGATAAAGTGCCGGAACAACGGCGAAGGCTTTCTTCATCTGGATTGATCGGTTTCTTTGGAAAGCAGTTTTCCCGCCTTTTTCAAAAAGTCTTTTTCATCTGCTGAAATGCGGTCATAGCCGACTTCATTGATGCGGTCGAGCACGGCGTCGATACGACGGCGGATCTCGTCGATTCTTTGCCGGCGGAGGAGCTCCTGCTCAATCTGCCGTCGGCGTCGCCTTTCGCTTACGGTGTTACAAAACTGTTTCAGGTAGAAGGATCCTCGCAGCATAACGAAAGCGGTGACCGCGCCGCCCAGATGCGCGAAATGGGCGATGCGGTCGACGCTGCCGAACAGCCGGCCCTGCAGACCGAAGAGGAGTGAAGCGCCGACGAACAGAAAGGCCAGCGTTCGCGCGCGCATCTGAATCGGAATGATGAAAAAAAGCAGCAGCGTAATGAGCCTTTCAGGGAAGAGTACCGCAAAAGCGACGAGAACGCCGTACACTGCAGCGGACGCTCCGATCACGGCAGTCGAGCTGCCCCAGTTCAGCGCCAACTGCAGCAGGCCGCCGCCGACACCGCTCAAAAAATATAGTCGCAGAAAGAAGGAACGTCCCAACAGCCGTTCTACATCACCGCCGAACATCCACAGCGTGAAGAGGTTGAAGAAAAGATGCAGCAGCGAGCCGTGCAGGAACATATAGCTCAAAAGCTGCCAGACTTTCCACTCGGCTATGATTTGATCGGGATGAAGGGCAAAGTGTTCCATTAAAAACGGGTTGAAGAGCTGCTGCGCCAGAAATCCTGCGCTTTCGGCGATCAGCAGGCCGCGTACGGCAGGCGTCAGCCCCGGGCTGCGGAGACGCAGAGTATGATCCGCATATTCCATTTCAGCGCAAATCTAACTCGACTCCCGCGCGAATTCCAAAGCCGGAGAGATTGACGCGTTCGCTCACCGGCAGAGATTCGGTCGGCGTGCTCACGTTTCGCGTTACCACGCAACTGTTCAGCAACCCTTCGCCGAAAAGCGTAGAACGCGAGCCGATCCGGTAGAAAAGCCCCGCGCCTGCCTGCCACCCTAAGCCTTTATAGTTGCGGGTGTCGCTTTTATCTTCTAAATAGTTCACCTCTTTGCTGATCAGGAATTGATAGCTTAGGTTGGCACGGAAGAAATAGCCGAAAAGACGCGAGCGAACGGTAGGAATCTTGATTTTGAGCGTCAGATACAGCGGTATGGCGGTGCGCGTATAGTCGACCGAGGTTCGGTGGGTGACTATCGTGGTGCCGCCGGCATAACTTTGAAAGACATCGGCCTCATCGGCATAAGATTTTTGAAAGACGTCGAAACCGAAGCCGAGGTCCACGGCCTCGTCAAAGTCGGTGATCAGCATGGCGCCGAACATCATGCCGCTGGAGGTGTCTTTGGGTTTCAGGTAGCCCGCATGAAGGGAAAGCTGGCTTCTTCCTTGTGCATGCAGACCGGCCGCCGTAATGAGCAGCAAAACGACCGCAAAGGTCTTTCTTTGCATGTTGTCGTTCCTCTCAATCGTTGTTTTTTCGGTAAATCAGTTTAGAAAAAGTGTATCTAAAATGCAAGCGAAAAAACCCGCGGCGCCGCTGCAGAACCCGGACGGCCGCTACATCGTGAAGGAGGCGTATTCTTTGTAAAGCCGCTGAATGGAAGGAATGTAGTGCTGCGTTTCCTGCGCCAGAACCCCGCCCATTTTGCCGTTTTTGATCCACAGCGCCGCACGGTATTCTCCGCCGTTGTAAGCCGCAAGCCCTCCGTCCACACCGTAAAGCTCGATCAGCGCCGAAAGATAGCGGGCCCCTAAACGGATGTTGTAGATCGGGTCGGTGAGAATTTCCTGGGCCGAGGTACACGGAATTCCCTCCTGGGTTGCCAACAGCATGCCGGTCGCCGGCAGGATCTGCATCAGCCCGATAGCTCCGGCAGGCGATTTGATCGAAGGATTCCAGGTGCCGGCGCTCTCATGGGTGATGGTTGCACACAAAAGATCGACGTTGAGGTTGGGGTATTTCAACGTCATGTTGTAGATTTCCTGGGCGATGTCGTACTTTTTGTTTGCAGGCATCACCGTGTTGTATTGATCGATGATGGCGATGATTTTTCGAATGTTGAGCTGGCGGATGGCGTCCACGGCCACGGCGCCGCGTGTCTCCTGCAGCGTCTGCTCCAAGGCGGCGATTTTCTTTTCATTTTTATCGTTGATCACGTATCTTACGCTGACCGCCAAGAACGCCGTGCTCAGCAGTAAAACGGAAGCGTTTCGTACCCACGGTGAAACGTTTGATCGCTTTGATCGGGTCGTCATATTCCTCCAATAGTTGGTTCGAAGAGTCCGGCGGCAGAACCGCCGGAATAAGTGCGTCTTTTAAAATTTACGGTTTTTTTAGGCTAACTCATAGTCATTTATGGTCATAACAGCCGGTTACATCCTGGTGTTTTCGGTGAGCGCTGTTTACGCGGCCGTCGTTGCGGCGATGTATGCAGGCCTGCGGCAGGCGCAGAAGGCGGAACGGAGCCGCCGCCGACCGATGGTGTCGGTCATCGTCGCCGTGCGAAACGGCGAGGCGACCATCGATGATTGTTTGGAACACCTGTTCCGCCAAACCTATCCTGCTGAACGGCTCGAGATCATCGTCGTCGACGATCATTCGAGCGATGCTACGCCGCAACGGTTACAGGAACTGCAACAGCGCCGAGCGTTCACCGTTTTGCGGCTTTTAACGAACGACATTTTTGCAAGTTCCAAAAAGGCGGCGCTGCGAAAAGGCGTCGAGGCCGCCGTAGGCGAGGTCCTACTGTTTACGGACGCGGACTGCACGCCGCCGCCCCGATGGGTCGAAGCTATGGTTTCCTATTTCACCGAAGAGGTCGGTTTGACAGCGGGTTTTTCGCCGCAGCGGAGCGCCTCCGTCTTTTGGAGCAACGTTCTGCTGATCGACGCCGCCGCGGCGGCTTTTGCGGCGGCCGGCGGCATCGGCCACGGCAAAGGCTTTACCTGCACCGGCCGCAATTTGGCCGTCAGCAGAGCCGCCTACGAGGCCGTCGGCGGCTACGAGGCACTGCCCGATACCCTTTCCGGCGATGATGATTTCATGCTGCAGAAAATCTCGGATCATCCCCTCCTGCAGGTTCGTTATGCCTTCGACCCGAACTCGGTGGTGGCCGCCGAAGGGCCCGCGAATGTGCGAATGCTGCTGCGCCAAAAGCAACGCCATATTTCCGCGGGCCGCTATTATCAACGAGCAAAAAGCGGCTATGCCTTGTTTCAAGCCGCCAATGCCGTGCTTTGGTCGGCCGCCGCTTACGGCATCTTTGCAAATCCTGCTCTCCTTCTCCCCTTTGCACTCAAGCTGCTCATCGACGGGATCGCTCTGCAAGCTTTCCTGCGGCCGTTTCATTTGCGGTTGCCGCTGAAGGCGCTGCTGTGTTGGGAGCCTCTTTTTCTTTTCTATCATGCGGTCGCGGGATTCCGTGCATGGACGGGCAAAACAAAGTGGCAATGAGCCGGAGAAATGCTGGAACAACTCAATCGTCGTTTGTGGGAAAACTATGAGGACTATGCAACGGCTCGCGGCGAGTCCGCGGCCGCCGTGTTGAGCCGCCTCATCGATTTGCAGGGCGCCCGAATTCTCGATTTCGGCGCAGGCACCGGCGGCGTCAGCCATGTCCTGGCCCAGCGGGGAGCCTTTGTGACGGCGGTCGAAATCAACGAAAAAAAAGCGGCCGAACTGCGCCGCTTAACCGCAGGGTTACCCGTAACCCTCGTCGCCGATATTCCCCAGGGTGAGTGTTATGACGCCGTGGTGCTGCTCGATGTCATCGAGCACCTTGTCGATTGGCGCGATCGTCTCGCCGCTTTTTACCGCTGCCTGAAACCCGGTGGCGTTGTTTACCTTTCCACGCCCAACAAGCTTTCGCCGTTTAACCTGCTGTGCGACCCTCATTTCAGCCTGCCCTTGGTTTCGCTTCTGCCGCGGCAGGGCGTCCGTGCGGCGGCGAGTCTGTTCGGCTATCGCTCGCGCGGTCGGCGTGACTTTCCGCAACTGCTGACGTTAAGCGAATTGCTCAAAGGCGTTCGCCGGGCGGGCTTTCGTGCGCGACTCGTCAATCGCGCGGTCGTCGCCTTTGCGATGCAGCGGCCGGAATCGTTGTGGAATCGGCCGCTGCATCTGCAGTTGGTAAAACGTCTGCCGACCGGCGCACGGCGACTGCTGCTCCGCCTTCTTTCGGATCGGTTCGACGCCTTCAACGCGCTGATCAACCCGACGTGGTACATGCTGCTGGTGAAGCCTATGGGGCTTCGCGGGAGCGTTTAAAGCAGGCTTTTTGCCTTGGCCGCAACTTGATCGGCCGTGAGGCCCAAATGGGCGTAGACCTTTTTGTACGGGCCGCTGACGCCGAATCGGTCGATGCCCACAACAAGTCCGCTCTCGCCGACGAATTCGCGCCATCCCATGGTCGATCCCGCTTCGACGGAAATGCGCGCCTTTACAGCCGAGGGCAACACGCTCTCACGGTATTCAGCCGGCTGTCGACGGAAAAGCTCCCAGCTCGGCAGGCTCACGATGCGGACGTCGATGCCTTCCGTCGCCAGTTTTTCCTGCGCTTCAACCGCGATCTGCACCTCGGACCCCGAGGCGATCAAGATAAGATCCGGCGACGCTCCCTTTTCCTTCAACAAAACATAGCCGCCCTTCAAAACGCCCTCGGGCGAGGCGAACCGGCTGCGGTCCAGGGTGGGCACCGCCTGCCGCGTGAGCACCAGCATGGTCGGGCCTTCGCGGCTCAGCAGGGCCGCCCGCCAGGCGTAGGCGGTCTCGTTGGCGTCCGCCGGACGGATGATCGTAAGGCCGGGGATGGCCCGCAGAGAGGCCAGGTGTTCGACCGGCTGATGTGTGGGGCCGTCTTCGCCCACGCCGATCGAGTCGTGCGTCATCACATAGATCACCGGCAGCTTCATCAGCGCCGCCAGACGAACGGCGGGACGCGCATAGTCGGAAAAGACGAAGAAAGTGGCGCAGAACGGTCGGAGTCCGCCGTGCAGGGCGATGCCGGAGCAGGCGGCCGCCATGCCCAGCTCGCGAACGCCCCAGGCGATGTTGCGCGCCGAGCGGTCGTTTTTGGAATAATAGCCGCTCTCTTTGAGAAGGGTCATGGTGGAAGGCGAAAGGTCGGCCGAGCCGCCGATGAGATACGGCACCTTTGCCGCCGCGGCGTTGAGCACTTTGCCGGAAACGGTGCGCGTGGCCTGCGGACCGTCTTCGGGCTTCCACACGGGAAACGCCGCGTCCCAATTCGGGGGAAGTTCAAGCTTCATGGCCGCTTCGAGCTGCGCCGCCGCTTCGGGGAAAGCGCGGCGATAGTCGTTCCACAGGCGATTCCATTCGGCTTCGGCTTGGGCGCCGGCTGCGGCTGCTTCGGCCATGTGCTCCCGAACTCGCTCGGGAACCAGGAAGTGGGCGTCTTCGGGCCAGCCGTAGGCCTTTTTCGTCAAAGCCGTTTCTTCTTCTCCCAGCGGTGCGCCGTGAGCTTTCGAGGTGTCCTGAAGGTTGGGCGAGCCGTAACCGATGTGGGTGCGCAAAATGATGAGCGACGGCCTGTCGGTCTCGGCCTGCGCCTTCTGCACCGCTTCTTCGATCAGCGGCAGATTGTCGGCGTTGTCGCCCAAGTCGATGACATGCCAATGGTAGCCTTCGAAGCGCTTCTTCACGTCGTCCGAATAGGCCAGGTCGGTGCTTCCTTCGATGGTGATGTGATTGTCGTCGTAGAACCAGATCAGCTTTCCCAAACCGAGATGACCGGCCAGCGCCGCCGCCTCGTGCGAAATGCCTTCCATCAGGTCGCCGTCGCTGCACACGGCGTAGGTGAAATGATCGATCAAATTAAAACCCTCGCGGTTGTAAACGGCCGCCAGATGCGCCTCGGCAATGGCCATGCCCACGCTGTTGGCCAGGCCTTGTCCCAGCGGCCCGGTGGTCGTTTCGACGCCCGGAGTTTCGCCGAACTCCGGATGCCCGGGTGTGCGGCTGCCCAGCTGTCGGAACTGCTGCAGCTCCTCGAGCTTGAGGTCGTAGCCGCAGAGGTGGAGGATGGAATAGAGCAGCATGGAGGCGTGCCCTGCGGAAAGAACGAAGCGGTCGCGATTGAACCACTGCGGGTTGGCCGGATTGTGGCGCATCACCTTTTTGTAGAGCAGATAAGCCAACGGCGCCAGCGCCATCGGCGTGCCGGGGTGACCGGAATTGGCCTTCTGCACGCCGTCGATCGACAGGGTGCGGATGGTCGTGATCGTCAGTTGTTCGATCGGCATCGAGTCGAGAGTGTTCATCTTTTCCTCACCAATTTTACCCAAAACATACCAAAGCCGCCGGATCCGACTGCCGGGCGGGTGACCTTACAGAATGAAAAACGGAGAAGAAAGCTTTTTGTTGAAGAGATGGTATTCGTCGACCGGGCAAATGAAAGTAAAAAAAAACTGTCTTATTTCAAACAGGAAAGGATGCAGAGCTTCGGCTTACGAAATAGACCTTTTATTTGAGAGGAAAATTTTCTAAATTTTGGCGAAACGATGAAGACAGGGACGTTCAAATAGAGGACAGCATGGCATTACAGTTGGAAAAGTTGAAAAAATTCAGCGGCCGCAAAGGGCCGCTGTTGTTGATCATCATGGACGGCGTCGGCTTGGGCAAAGAATATGAAGGCAATGCCGTATATATGGCCGAAACGCCGGTATTGGATCGTCTGCTCGCCGGTCCCCTGGCTTTTCGGCTCAAGGCGCACGGCCCGGCGGTCGGCCTGCCTTCCGAAGACGACATGGGCAACAGCGAAGTCGGCCACAACGCCATCGGCGCGGGGCGGGTGTTCGCTCAGGGCGCCAAGCTGGTCGATCAGTCGATTGCCTCGGGCGCGATTTTTCAGACCGAAGTGTGGAAGAGGATTGTGGAGCGGGGCAAAAAGGGCGGTGCCGTGCACTTTATCGGCCTGCTTTCGGACGGCAACGTTCACTCGCACATCAATCAGCTCTTTGCGCTGATCAGGCGCCTGGCCGAAGAGGGCGTGGCGCGCGTCCGCATTCATGCGCTGTGCGACGGCCGCGACGTCGGCGAGAAATCGGCGCTGGATTACATCCGGCCGACGCAGGCGCTGCTCGACGGCATCAATCGCGACAAGGGGTTCGACTATGTAATCGCCTCGGGCGGCGGCCGCATGGTGACCACCATGGACCGCTACGAGGCGGACTGGCGGATCGTGGAGCGCGGCTGGAATGCCCACGTGCACGGTAAGGCGCGGCCCTTCCGATCCGCCGAAATGGCGATTCGCACTTTTTACGACGAAGATCCCAAGATCACCGATCAGTACCTCGGCCAGTTCGTGGTCGTGAACGAAAAAGGAGAACCGGTGGGCCGCATCGAGGACGGCGATTCGGTGATCAATTTTAACTTTCGCGGCGATCGCGCCATCGAAATCTCGCGCGCCTTTACCGAAAAGAACTTTGACAAATTCGACCGCGGCCGCGTGCCCGACGTGCTTTACGCCGGTATGATGGAATATGACGGCGACCTCCACATTCCGCCGCTCTACCTGGTGAACCCGCCGGCCATCGACAGAACGGTTTCCGAATACCTCTGCGCCGCGGGCGTCACCATGTTTGCCATCAGCGAAACGCAGAAATTCGGACACGTCACCTATTTCTGGAACGGAAACCGTTCGGGCTACATCGATCCGAACCTGGAAACCTATGTGGAAATCCCTTCGGACAAAATCCCCTTCGACCAGGCGCCGCGCATGAAGGCTCACGAAATCACGGAAAAGACCATCGAGCTGCTGCGGAGCGGCCGCTATCGCTTCGGCCGGCTCAATTTCGCCAACGGCGACATGGTCGGCCACACGGGCGTTATGGCGGCTGCGATAGAGGCCATGGAGACCGTCGACGCCTGCGTCGGTCGGCTGCTGCAAGTTGTCGATGAGCTCGACGGCATCGCCGTGGTCACCGCCGATCACGGCAACCTCGATGAAATGTGGACGGAAAAGAACGGCGTGCGCTCCGTGAAAACGTCGCACACCCTGAATCCGGTGCCGTTCATCATTGTCGACAAGGCTTATCGCGGCGAGTACAAACCGGCGGAGGTTGAGAAACCCGGCCTGAGCAACATCGCCGCAACGCTGCTCAACCTCCTCGGTTATGAAAAGCCGGCAGATTATGATGCATCGCTGATCACCTTCGACTGAGCCCTTGAGCATTATTTGAACAGGCAAAAAAGGGCGATCATCGGTCGCCCTTTTTTTATCACGGCCGCAGCAAAGCCGAAGAGCGAGGAGGCCCGTTCAAAAGCCGCGACGGCCGGTCATTCACGTTTCAGCCCTTGTTAAGGCGCGCCGTCCGCATGTCGCGTCGGCGGAACGAGGGTGGATGTTTTTTGCCGAACATTAGGATGACAGGAGCAGGATATGCGAAGACAAATCGTACATGAGGGTGCCGAACAGCTCAGCTACGAAATCCGCGAGATCGTTTCCGTGGCCAAAGAGTTCGAGGCTCTCGGCGTGGAGATTACGTGGGAAAACATCGGCGATCCAATTCAAAAGGGTGAAAAGCTTCCCGATTGGATCAAGCAGATCGTTGCCGACCTGGCGTGGCGCGACGAGAGTTACGCTTATTGCCACACTCAAGGCATTCCGGAAACGCGCAGGTTTCTGGCCGAACAGGTGAACCGTCGCGGCGGCTGCCAAATTACGCCCGATGACATTCTGTTTTTCAACGGTCTGGGAGACGCCGTGGCGCGCATTTTCGGCGCCCTCCGGCGCGAGGCGCGCGTCATCGGCCCGTCGCCGGCCTATTCGACCCACTCCTCCGCCGAGGCCGCTCATTCCGGCTATGAGCACCTGACCTACAACCTCGATCCGCACAACCGCTGGATGCCCGACCTCGAGGACTTGGCGAACAAGGTCAAATACAACGATTCGATCGCAGGCATTCTGCTCATCAACCCCGACAATCCCACCGGCACGGTCTATCCGCGCGAATTCTTGGAAAAGATCGTCGCCATTGCGCGTGAAAACCGCGTGTTCGTGATGTGCGATGAGATTTACGCCCACATCGTCTACAACGGTGCGGAAACGGTTCATTTGAGCGAGGTGATCGGCGACGTGCCCGGTATTGCGCTGCGCGGCATTTCTAAAGAATATCCCTGGCCCGGCGCCCGCTGCGGCTGGATCGAGGTTTTCAATCAGGATAAATACCCCGATTTCAAACGTTATATCAACAGCCTGATCAACGCCAAGCGGCTGGAAGTCTGTTCGACGACGCTGCCGCAGTACACCATACCGCGGGTGATCGGCGACCCGCGCTATGCGCCCCATTTGGAGGCGCGGCGAAAGCTCTTTGAAGCGCGCGCCAACGAGGCCGTCGACATCCTGTCCCAGGTCGACGAGGTGTTCGTCAACCGGCCGCAGGGTGCCTTTTACCTCTCGGTTCTTTTCTGCGACGGGCTGCTGAACCATCAGCAGACGCTGCCGATCGCCAACCATGCGGTGCGGCGCGCCGTGGAGGAAAAGGTCAAGAATGTGGCCGTCGACAAGCGGTTCGTCTACTATCTGCTGGGGGCCACAGGCATTTGCGTGGTGCCGCTCACCGGCTTTTGCACCAAACGCCACGGCTTCCGCGTGACCCTGCTCGAAAGCGACGACGCCAAGCGCCGCTGGACCTGGGAGACGCTGGTTGATGCGATCAGGCGCTACATCGCTTCCGCTTGAACGGTTGCCTTGTACCATGAGCGAGCTGGACTTTGAAATCATCGACCACACGGCGGACATCGGCATTCGCCTGAAACGGTCGACGCGCGAGGCGCTCTTTCGCGACGCTGCCCTGGCCATGTTTCGTCTCGTCATTCCCGAAGGCGGAATACAACCTGCCGTCGAACGGCGCCTGCGGGTCCGCGGCCAAGACGACGAACAACTGATGGTCGAGTGGCTGTCGCGCTTGAACTTTTTGTTCCAAACGCGGCTTTTCGTGCCTGCTGAAATCGATCTTTGCTTTTACGGAAACGAACTGCGGGCGCTTCTGCGCGGCGAGACCGTCGATCCCCGTGTGCAACCGCCGGCCTTGGAGATCAAAGCCGTCACTTTTCACAACCTTGAGGTCAAGCGGAACGGCGACGGTTGGTCGGCTCAGGTGATTTTCGACGTATGAACGGCGCTGCTGCTCAAACGGCGCCGGGGAGGCAGCAATGAAACACGACGTTCAAAAGATTCACGACTATCTCTATGAGATTCCGCGCCGCGGCAAAATGCGGACGGCGGCGCGCATTTATGCTTCGGCCAAGATGCTGGATCAGATTTTCGCCGACGAGGCGCCGAACCAGGCGGCCAATGTGGCGTGCCTGCCCGGCATCGTCGGCTGCTCCATGGCCATGCCGGACATCCATTGGGGATACGGCTTTCCCATCGGCGGCGTGGCGGCTTTCGACTATGACGAGGGCGTGGTTTCGCCGGGCGGCGTCGGCTACGACATCAACTGCGGCGTAAGACTGCTGCGCACCGATCTGCAGCGGCAGGAGGTCGAGCCGAAGCTGCAGAAGCTGGTGGACGAACTCTTTGCCCGCATTCCCAGCGGCGTGGGCTCGAAGGGCCCGATCAAGCTTTCCAACAAACAGGAAGAGCAGGTGATGACCGAGGGGGCGCACTGGGCGGCTTCGGCGGGTTTCGGCGAAGCGCTCGAGCTGGATCGCATCGAGGAGAACGGCCGCATGGCCGGCGCCGACCCGTCGCTGGTCAGCGCTCACGCCCGCGAGCGCGGCCGGCCTCAGCTCGGCACTCTCGGTTCAGGCAACCATTTTGTCGAAGTCGGCGTGGTGGATGAGGTGTTCGACCCAAAGGCGGCCGAGGTCCTGGGGCTGAGAAAAGGGCAGATCACGGTCACCATTCACACCGGCTCGCGCGGCCTTGGCCATCAAATCTGCGAGGAAGCCATCGGCGCCATGCTCAAAGCGGCGCAAAAGTACGGCATCGAACTGCCCGACCGTCAACTCTGCTGCGCTCCGATCACTTCGCCCGAAGGGCAGCGCTATTTGGCGCAAATGGCCTGCGCCGTCAACTTTGCCTTCGCCAACCGCCAGATGATCAGCCATTGGATTCAGGAGGCGTTCATCGCCGCTCTGGGTCTTACGCCGAGACAGCTCAACCTGCAGATCGTTTACGAGGTGGCTCATAATATCGCCAAGATCGAAGAGCACGACGTAGGCGGCAAAAAGCGGCGTCTTTGCGTCCATCGCAAAGGGGCCACTCGTGCCTTTGCGCCCAACCATCCGGCTTTGCCGGAGGTTTACCGTGCCGTCGGGCAACCGGTGCTCATTCCCGGCGACATGGGCCGTTCGTCGTACGTGCTGCTCGGGACCGAGCGCGCCATGGAGGAGACCTTCGGCTCCACCTGCCACGGGGCCGGCCGCATGAAGAGCCGCACGCAGGCGCTCAAGGCGAGCAAGGGGCGCGACATTCGACGCGAGCTGGCGCAGGACGGCATCATCGTGCGCGCGGTGAGCTATTCTACGCTGGCTGAGGAGATGCCCGAAGCCTACAAGGATGTGGGCGACGTGGTCGAGGCGGTGAACGGCGCCGGTATTTCGAAAAAAGTGGTGCGCCTGAGGCCGCTGGGTGTGATCAAAGGTTAGCGAACCTTGAGGTTCACGGCCGTGCTTTTAAGATCGCCGCAGGTTTTGCCGAAGGTCGGTCGAGCCGGTGAAGCGGCGGCCGGGCCGCCTTTCCCGGCTGAAAAGCGGCGAAAACAGGCCTCTGTCGGTGATCGGCGGTTGATTGCTCCTACGGCTCTTGGAAATGGGTCATCGCCTCTTTGAAGGTGGTGAACAGCAGCCGCTTTCGGGAGCGGAGCGCTGCCGGCAGCAGTCTTCGTCGGCTTCGCTTTCGATCATTTGTGCGGCGGCAAGCATTCCCGCCTTAACGATCAGTTCCTTGGGTACGGCTTCATAGCTCCTGCCCTCGACGATGATCGTGCGGCAGTCCGCGTCGCCGCACGCCGAGCAGCAGGGACTCTGTCCGCTCGAGGCCGAAAGCCAAGCCTCCAGCGGCACGCCTGCAATCCAAATGCGGTTCGATTCGAGCGGCTCTTTGGAAAATTCCGCTTCGCCGAGCGGCTCTTTTTTTAGGATCACCCTGATTCCGAGGCGGCTCAGTGATCGATTTAGTTCATCGGCCGCTTCTTCAACCGCTTTTCCCGTGGCGCTGCAGCGGTCGCAGGTGAGGCCGTCTTTGTTGACCAAACGCTGCCACTTTATTTCCAAAACGCTCATCGGCTCTCCTCGTAAAGCGTCCACGCGGCGGTTGTAACTTTCCCCGCTTGGTTTTGAAAAAGTTCAAAAAACTGCGGCATTCAAGAGCCGGCACCTTTTCCTGCCGAGGACGAGCATCGTAGGGCGGCTTCGACTGCCCTCGAACAATTGGTCGGCTTTTGGAGAATCGACCGCATGTCGAAAAGGTGCGGCCGAAAGAACGCCGGCCGCTTCATCGGCTCTTCCGCCTCCGAAAACGGCGGGTTCTCGATCGGTGTTGCCGGTGGAAAAGATAGCAAAGTTTTAGATCGGCACAAGCCTTTTCTGAAGTGCGAGCGGCGTCCCCGCTTTGTCGGGCGCCTTGTTTAATTTGCAAAATTCTCGTATTATAGGCCGAAACAAGAGAGGGATTATGAAGGTTGAACTGGACGAAACCATCCGCTATACCTGTATCCGAAACAAGGTGATCATTCGGCTGCGCGACCGCGTTTGCGAATCTCCGGACGAGCTGCTCGGCAGCGGACTGTTCCGCGAAATGCTCACCCGTTTTGTGAGGGACCTGGAGCGCAAGAACTCGCCGCTCTTGGCGCTGTTCAGCAGCGCTCCCGTAGGTGAAGAGGAAATCGATCGACTGATTTTCGTCTTTGTTCATCTGGAAAAATTGACGGCCGCCAAGACCGCCAAGCTGATGGGGCAAGACGATCGGCTGCTCGAGCAGCCCGAGCTGCTCTTCGATTTCGTCGAGCGTTTTTATGACTATTGGCGCTCGTTCGAGCGCTTCATCGTGTGCGATTCCGAGGGCGACCGTCTTGATAAGCGGCCCTACCGCACCTTCAACAGCACGATCGAGGCGTTGACCCACCTGGTGCGCAAGGTCTACCGCAACATTCAGGAAAACCTGACCGGCAGACACCCGGCGGTGTACCGACAGGTGAGCGCCGGGGCGGAGGTGGCGGTGATCGCCCTGCCCCTATCCTTCGATCTGCCGCCCTCCTACGGCGCCAAGCTGAATCAGGTGCCGGTCATCCGTCAGGTCATGCTTTATCCGCCTTTGCTGCTCAACCCGCCGATGAACAAGCGGACCGGCAAATTCGAGCGGGTGTACCGCAATCCGCTGGAAAGCGTGGAACTCGAAAAAGAGGAATGGCTTTGCTATCCCGCCAAGGTGGGCGAGCTGCTGATCGCCGTCTACTTTCACCAAAGCTTTTACGAGCTGGGGCTTTCGCTGAGCAACCTTTTTGAAGTGGCTGAAGACGAGCTGCTCGAACGTAGGCCGGACGCCGTTTACCTCTTCGGCGTTCCGCCGGAATCGCTTCAGGACGCTCCGCCGCTGCCGACGGTATTTTACGACGACGAGGAAAACGACCTGCTCGTCGGCGCCGTGCCCCGCGGCGATCAATTCGGCTATTTCGGCTATCTGAAAAAGATGATCCTGACGTTGCACAACATCAAGATGCTTAAACGCGGTCGTTTGCCCGTTCACGGCGCCATGGTGAACATTCTATTGAAAGGGGGGCGTTCCGCCAACATTCTGCTCATCGGCGATACCGGCGCGGGCAAGTCCGAAACGCTCGAAGCCTTCCGCTCGCTGGCCGGCGATCTGATCGAGGAATTGACCATTATTGCCGACGACATGGGGTCGCTGCAGATCGACGCGCATGGCCGAATCATCGGCTACGGCACCGAAATCGGCGCCTTTGTGCGCCTCGACGATCTGCAGCCGGGCTTCGCCTTCGGCCAACTCGACCGCACCATCATCATGAACCCCGACCAGGTGAACGCCCGCGTCGTGCTGCCGGTCACGCGCTTCGAACATGTGGTGCGCGGCTATCCGGTTCACATGGTGCTTTACGCCAACAACTATGAGAGCATCGATGAAGACCACCCCATCATCGAGGGTTTCTCGTCGCCGGAAGAAGCCCTGCATGTTTTCCGCGAAGGCACGGCCATGAGCAAGGGAACCACGACGTCGACCGGCCTGGTGCACACCTATTTTGTCAACATTTTCGGCGCGGTGCAGTACCGGCCGCTGCACGAGGAGATCGCCCGTCAATTCTTCAACGCCTTTTTCAGCGCCGGCGTGTTCGTCGGACAACTGCGTACGCGGCTCGGCATCCCCGGCTGGGAAAGACGCGGCCCCGAAGAGGCGGCTCAGGCGTTGCTGGAGGCCATAATGCGGCGCCCTGCCGATATATCTCCCGGTCATTCCCCGGAAGAGAGCGGAAGCCGAACATGACGCCGGCAAAAAGAGAGGAAGACGAACTCCGCGCGCGGATGTCGTCCTACAAATTCTATCACATCATCCCGCTGACCGAAACGCTCAGCACGCCAGGAAATCCGCTCTACCTGCCGGCGCAGCAGGCCGCCATGCGGCAGCTTCGGGCGCTCGACCTGCGGGGCAAGCGCGTCCTCGACATCGGCTGCCGCGACGGCCTCTTTTCTTTTATAGCGGAAAAACTGGGCGCCGGCGAAGTGATCGGCATCGACAACGACCTTTCCCGCCCGGCCGTCGAGTTCCTCATCCCTTATTTCCGATCGCAGGTCAAAATGGTTCAACTGAACCTCCTCGATCTGACGCCGCAGAGCTTCGGCCGCTTCGATGTCGTGCTTTTCCTCGGCGTGCTCTATCATCTGCGTTACCCTTTTTGTGCGCTGCGCATTATTCGCGACGTCATGAACCCGGGCGGTATTCTTCTCACCGAAACCGCCGTATGGAACCAAGAAAACGACAATGCGCTCCTCTTCTGTCCCACCGGCGGCGACAGTCCCTACGAGCCGAGCAGTTGTTCCTTTTTCAACGTGAAGGGACTGAAGGATACGCTGGATGTGATGGGCTTTGAGACCTATTATTCGGAACTGCTGCCCGAATCGCCGGCGGCGCGGCGGCGAAGACCGGCGGAACGACTGCGGACCTTCATTCGCGGCCGACGGCCGCCGATCCGCCATGTGACGCGCGGCGTGTTCGTCAGCCGTTTCTGCGGCATCGATGCGGATTCGCGCTATTGGCGCTATTGGGAAGGCGAACACCGCATCCACACCGAGATCGGCGGCTGAAGAGAGCAGCGGAATCCGCGGATGAGGTTTGCTGTTGCAGGGTTCAAACTTGCGGCTTTACGGGAGTTCGATGATGAAAAGACTCACAATGCTGCTGCTGTGGCTGACAACGGTTCTTACGGCTCAGGAGACCCGTTTCTACGTTTCGCCGTCGGGCGATGACCGTTGGTCGGGCCGTTGCCCCGAACCGACGGGCGACGACGGCCCTTTCGCAACCGTCGAGCGGGCACAGCTGGCGATCCGCGAACTCAAGGCGACCCAAGGATTGGCGGCGCCGATAACCGTGCTGCTGCGCGGCGGGGTCTACTTTTTACAGACGCCGATCGTCTTTACTCCCGATGACTCGGGTTCGCCCGAGGCGCCGATCACCTTTCGAAGCTATGAAGGCGAAAAGGCGGTGATTTCGGGCGGCCGCATCGTCTCGGGATGGCGGCAGGAAGGAAACCTCTGGGTCGCCGATCTCCCGGCCGCGCGCGACGCCGGCTTCCGCTTTCAGCAATTGTTTGTCAACGGCGAACGACGCTATCGAGCCCGAACCCCCAACAACGGCTATTTTCGCGTTCGCGACCCCATGGAAGCTTCGGGGCGCCCTTTCCACACCTACCGTTACCGCTTCGGCTTTTTCTCCGGCGACTTGAGTCCTGACTGGCGCAACCTGCGCGACGTCGAAATCGTGCTGCTCCATTTTTGGTCCGATGCTCACTGCCCTATCGAAAGCATCGATGCCAAAACGCTGACGGTTACCCTGGCCACACCGGCCTGGCGGCCGTTTACCGACGACTACAGCCGAAGAGGCGCCCGCTACTTTGTCGACAACCACTTCGAAGGACTCGATGCTCCGGGCGAGTGGTATCTCGATCGGTCGGAAGGTAAACTCTATTACATGCCGCTGCCCGGCGAAGACCTGCGCACGGCCGAGGTCATCGCGCCGGACCTCGATCAGCTCGTGCTCTTTGAAGGACGGCCGCTGTTCGGGGAGCTGGTCCACGACATTCGGCTTTGCGGCCTCGTGTTTACCCACACCGACTGGTTTCTGCCGCCGGGCGACCCCGGAGACCATTTCGCCGCCGACACCGTGCCCGGTGCAGTGAAAATCGTCGGCGGCAGGCGATTGATCGTTGAGGATTGTCTTTTCGCTCACCTCGGCACCTACGCCGTCGAAGTGCGCGACGGCAGCCGCGAGATCGATTTCAGCCGTAACCGCATCGTCGACATCGGCGCCGGCGGCTTTCTCATCACCGGCGGCCGCGCCGGCTCCGATTCGCTGCTGAAAACCGCTCGCATCCGCGTCGTCGACAACCGCCTGGAACAGTTGGGCCGAATTTATTTCGCCGGCATCGGCATCCTTTCCATGCACGCTTCCGAAAACCTCATCACTCACAACGAGCTCCGCGACCTCTATTACACCGGCATATCGGTCGGCTTGGAGTGGGGGTACAAGCCGAGCGCCGCCTACGGCAATGTCGTCGAGTACAATCTCATCGAAAAGGCGGGACAGGGCATCCTTTCGGACATGGGCGGTATTTACACCCTCGGCATTTCGCCGGGAACCATCGTGCGCAACAATCTGGTGCACGATGTTTACACCCACGGCTACGGCGGCTGGGGAATCTACACCGATGAAGGAAGTTCCGGCATTCTGATCGAAAAGAACATTGTCTACGACACCAAAAGCGCCGGCTTTCACCAACATTACGGCCGCGACAACCTCATCCGCAACAACGTGTTTGCCTTTGGAAAAACGGCGCAGCTCATGCGCTCACGAAACGAGGAACACCGCTCCTTCATCTTTGAGCGCAATATTGTTTTGTGGACGGGGGCAGACCTGCTCGGCAAGTTCTGGCGCGGCGACACGACGAACTTTCTTTTCCGCAACAACCTTTATTACCGCACGGACGGCAAAGCCGTTCGCTTCGGAAGGCTCTCTTCGAAAAGGTGGCAAAAGCGCGGGCAGGATCGCGGCTCCCTCTTTGCCGATCCCCGTTTCGAAGCCCCCGAGCGCGGGGACTTTAACCTGCGCGAAGACTCGCCGGCCTTCCAAATCGGCTTCGAACCCATCGACATCACGGCCGTCGGCGCGCGCCTTTGGCCCGAGGATGTGCGTCAAGTTACCTTCCGCAGCCCTGCCGATACGACCACTTGCGCCGCGCTTTATTACGATTCCGGCTCTCCGATCACAAAGCCGTTGTTGGTGGTCCTGAACGAAGGCTTGAGCGATCACTACGCCCCTCAAGGAGTGCCTTTTGTGCGCTGGTGCGCGCTCAAGGACTGGGTTTTTATTGCGCCTCAGTTCCGCCGTCCTGCCGCTCCCGACGACAACGCCGCAGCCGAACTCATGATCGCCGATATTCTCGCTTCCGTTGCCTACGCCGAGGCCCATGCCCTGATCGACACGACGCGCATCTACCTCGTCGGAAGTTTCGCCGCCGGCGGTGCGGCCCTTCAGACCGCCCTTCGAATGCCGCAAAAATGGGCCGGCGTGTCCGTATGGTCGCCTCTTTTCGAAACCTTCTCCCGTGGTGAAAAAGAACCTTCAGAAGAATCGGCCGATGCAGCCGACGCCCCAAAAGAGGAGTCCCGCCTGCGGCATCTCATCTCGGATTTCGGCCAAAGGGCCGCCTCCCCGCCGATCGACATCAACGTCGGTCTCAACCGCGCGGCCGACCGCCTTTTCGCGGCGCATGCTCTCGACGCTTACAACGCGCTCGTTTCACCCCAGGACGGCGTAGATACAGAGACCGTTTCGCGGATCGTGAATTCGCTCCGCGTTCCCGAAGCGATAAGGAGTGACGTTGGTGAGCCGTATTACGAAAAGCCCGTGCTGCTGCGCCGCTCGGCCGGTCAGGTACGGCTGACGATTTACAGCGGCGATCAGCAAACGATGCCCAACGCCGCGCTCCATTGGCTTAAAAAGCAGATGAAAAAGTAGAAAGGACTGTCGTTCTTTTAGAGGGAATCGCGGGCGGCCAGCATGGCATAGACGCTGTCGGCGACCCGTGCCGCCAGCAGGGGAGGCACGGCATTGCCGATCTGCTTCGCCACTTCGGCCTTGGAGCCCGCAAAGCGGAACGAATCGGGGAAGGACTGCAGCCGGGCCGCCTCGCGATGAGTGAGGGGTCGGTGCTGCGAAGGATGCAGGTAGCGCCCTTTTTCCGGTTTGAAGAACTCGGTTCGTATGGTGAAGGCCGGCTTGTCCCACCACAAACGGCCGAAGAGATCGGTGCCGCCGCGGGTCTTTTTGATCCAGCAGGCCGGCGTCAGCTCCGGTGCCCGCTTCTGCAGATCAAAGCGGTTCATGCCTTCTTCGGGAATGGCTTGGTAGCGTTGTATGCTCAACGGCGTCGGCTTGCGGCCGAAATGGAGGTCGAGCGGCGGCGGTTCGCTGCGAAAGTGCGTCCCCTCCGGCGGCGGCAGATCGGCGATGGCGTCCCTGACCGTTTGCCAAGGCAAGGGATCCGCGACGTAAAGGTCGAACTCGTCCGAAAGGGGACGGCCGGTTTCATCGCCGGCAGGGCGACGGTGGGTTTTTTTCGGCGGGAAAAAGGCGGCGGGGTGAATGAACTTGCAGCCGACGATGAAGGCGCGGCGCCGTGTTTGCGGAACGCCGTAATCGGCCGCGCACAGCACGGCAAAAGCGGTCTTGAATCCCAAAGCTTGGGCGGCCTTTAAAATTTCTGCGTGCTCCGCCGAACCCAACAGTTGCGGCACGTTTTCCATCACAAAGATTTCAGCGCCGGCGTGCTCGACGATCTTGAGAAAGGGCCGCCAGAGCTGCTTGCGCGGATCGCCGCGACGGTTTCTATTCAGCAGGCTAAAGCCCTGGCACGGCGGCCCGCCGATAACCACGTCGGCTCGGGGAATTTCCTCGATTCGATTCTCCACTACTTCCAAAATGTCGTCGGTGGAGCATAGATCGCCGAAATTCGCTCGGTAGGTTTCGGCGGCCCATCGATTGAAATCGTTGGCCCAAACGGTCTTGAACACATGACCGAAGTGAGGCGTGAAGCCGAGGGTCAGGCCGCCGGCGCCGCAAAAGAGATCGATCAGCGTGAAAGTACGCCGGCTCTCCCGCAGCAATCGTCCGCTTTGCCGGAGACGGTAAATCGCTTCATCGTTGATCGAATAGCTGCTCTGCGTCATGGTTTCGTCAGACATGTTCTTTGAAGAAGCTCTGCTTTCCGTCGGCGCCATCGTCTCCTGTTTGCTCATCACATGGGTTCGTCATTCGTCCTACCGCGTCTAATCGACGCGAATTTTGCCCGGGAACTCGGCCGTAGCCTCACCGATGATCGGGTGAAGAACGCCCGCCTCGGCCAAGCGGTTCTGAAGCTCCGCGGCGCGTTCGAGCGGTACCGCGATCAGAAGTCCTCCCGAGGTCTGGGGGTCGTTGAGCAGGAGCTGCTGTTCGCGATTCAGATGCGGCCCGTATTCCACGTGCGGCGACGTGAAAAGGTGGTTGGCCTTGGTGCCGCCGGGAACCAACCCGGCCGCTGTCGTTTCAAAGGCGGCGGACAAGATAGGAACGGAATCGAAATGCAGAATCAAGCCGACGCCGCTTGCCTGTGCCATTTCGAGGGCATGGCCTAAAAGGCCGAACCCGGTAATGTCCGTGACGGCATGAACGCCTGTCGCCAGGGCTGCCTCGGACGCCGCTTTGTTGAGGGCGGCCATTTGCCGAGCAGCCTCGTCGATCCATTCGGGCCGCGCTTTCCCCGCCTTGAGTGCCGTCGTCACCGTGCCGACGCCCAACGCTTTGGTCAGAATCAGAACATCGCCCGGACGAGCTCCTGAATTGGTCAGGATCCGTTTTGGATGGACAACACCGGTCACTGCAAGCCCGTATTTGAGCTCGTCGTCTCCGATGGTGTGCCCGCCGAGAATGACGACCCCCGCTTCTGCGGCTTTTTCCTGGCCGCCGCGCAGAATTTCCGCCAGAACGTGGAGCGGAAATATATTTTTGGGAAAACCGACGATGTTCAACGCCGTAAGCGGCCGCCCGCCCATGGCATAAACGTCGCTCAATGAATTGGCTGCCGAAATGCAGCCGTAGGTATAAGGGTCGTCGACGATGGGCGTGAAAAAGTCGACGGTCTGCACCAACGCCAGCTCCTCAGAGAGCTGGTAAACGCCTGCATCGTCGGCCGTATTATAGCCGACCAATACGCGGGGATCGAAAGGTTGCGGAGGCAGCTTTTCCAAAGCTGCGGCCAATTCATTCGGCGCCAGCTTGGACGCTCAACCGGCGCACTTGACCGATTCCGTCAGTCTCGGATGCGTCTTGATAAATTGTCTCGACATCTCTCTTGACCTTTTTCATGGTTCTTTGCAGAGAATATAGTATTTTTAGGGACAAAAATCTTGACAAAGATGGAGATAATGTCTACATTGACGCGCCATGAACAGGAAAAAGACGGACAAAAAACCTGCTCGAATCGAAGCGGTCAAAAAAACAGCACCGGTTTTGACGCGCGGCAATTTTTTGTTGATGGCCCTGGGCGGTTTGCTTTTGGTCATCGGTTATCTGTTGATGTCGATCGGGCCGGCGGACAGCTTTTGGTCATTGACGCTGTCGCCCATCCTATTGGTTTTCACTTACTGCGTGGTTTTCCCGCTTGCCATCCTCCGGAAGCCGAAATCCCGATAGACAAAGTTGAAATCATGATCCGAGAAAAGCTGCCGATGTCCTTCGGCAGTGCCGAGATTAAATGTCGGGCGGTTAGCTCAGTTGGTTCAGAGCACCTGCCTTACAAGCAGGGGGTCACAGGTTCGAATCCTGTACCGCCCACTCATTGGTCTTTACTGTGCCGCTTAAATAACGTCTTTTCGAGTTTTACAATTGTCTTGCCATTAAGTCGGAGAGATGCGACCATTGCCGACGGCGCGGGCGATGGAACCTGCCTACAAATACCATCCGATTCGAAAGCTGTAGCCCCCAACCTGCTGTTCCCCCCTTTGCCTTACGCCGGATTTGTTAAGGAGGCATGCCGATTCGATCGGCCGCGACGCTCTCGGCCGCGGTTTGTTGCCCTCTGCGGCCGGTCGAAATTACGGAAAAGTTTGAACGAATGAGTTTGAAAGCAATTTCGCTCGCCTTTCCCATTGCGGCCGGCTTGATTGGATTTGTGGCCGCTATCCCCATCGGGCCGGTCAATCTTGAAATCGTTCGCCGTGTGTTGAATCGGCGAATTTTCTCGGCGATGATTTTTGCCGCCGGCGCCGCCATCGGCGACGGCCTTTGGCCGGTCATTGCGTTTCTTGGCTTTTCGCCGCTGTTGGACATTCGTTGGGTGGCGGCTCTCTTTTGGGGCTTTGCATCGTTGCTGCTGCTTTTCTTGGGTATGTCTTTCATGCGTGACGCCCGCGCTCCCCATCATGCCGCAGCTTTGCCCGCATTTTTGTTGAAAAGGCGGTGGGCATTGATCGGCGGCTTGCTCCTGGTCATCACCAATCCGACGGCCCTCGTGACCTGGATCACCCTTATGGGGATCTTTGACCATCTCGGCATGTTGCCGAATACTTCGTACTCCGCCGCCTCAGCGCTCGGCTTTTCGGTCTTTGCAGGCTCTATAGCTTACTTTACCGCCCTCATCGTCATCGTCAATCGGCACCATCACCTCTTGATTGAGCCGACACGCATGCGTCGAATAAAGACTTTCTTCGGGGCGATAGTCTTAGCCACGGGTGCCTATTTCTGTTGGAATTTCCTTCGACTTTTCGTTTTTTGACGGCTCTTTTTGAGCAACACTTCTATTAGAAAAAATTGCTTGCTTCTTTAGGGAAAATTCCGTAAAATTCTCCGCTTAAGAATGAGCCCCGGAACAATCTCGGGGTCGTGGTGCAGCTGGTCGGCACACTCCGCTGGAAGCGGAGAGGTCGCGAAACAGGCACCGCGGCAGAAAAAATCTCGGGGTCGTGGTGCAGTTGGTTAGCACATCGGCCTGTCAAGCCGAAGGTCGCGGGTTCGAGCCCCGTCGGCCCCGCGGGAAGAAGGACTGTCGGGATGGGCAGTCCTTTTTTATTTTGGAGTGGGAAAAGTGTTTACGGTTTACATATTGGAGAATACCTGCGGTCGATATTACATTGGACAGGCCTCAAATCTTGAGGATCGGTTGAGGCGTCATAACGGGGGTCGTTCGCGGTATACGCGGGGGAGGGGGCCATGGCGGCTGGTTTATTGGGAGGAGTACGAGACGCGGGGGGAGGCTTGTCGGCGGGAGGCCGAGCTGAAGGGTTGGAAGAGTGCGGAGCGGTTGCGGCGGTTGATCGGCGGCGGAGAGCACACCCCGTGAAGCGGGGAGGTCGCGGGTTCGAGCCCCGTCGGCCCCGCGGGAAGAAGGACTGTCGGGATGGGCAGTCCTTTTTTATTTTGGAGTGGGAAAAGTGTTTACGGTTTACATATTGGAGAATACCTGCGGTCGATATTACATTGGACAGGCCTCAAATCTTGAGGATCGGTTGAGGCGTCATAACGGGGGTCGTTCGCGGTATACGCGGGGGAGGGGGCCATGGCGGCTGGTTTATTGGGAGGAGTACGAGACGCGGGGGGAGGCTTGTCGGCGGGAGGCCGAGCTGAAGGGTTGGAAGAGTGCGGAGCGGTTGCGGCGGTTGATCGGCGGCGGAGAGCACACCCCGTGAAGCGGGGAGGACACGGGTATCCTGCTTGTGAAATTGATCACGCCTACGAAAGACCTTTTCAAAAGGACATTCCTTTTTACCGAAACCCAGCTTTATGTGAAAATGATTTGCATTTCTTGGCGCGACGTCTTATTTTTCGAAAAAAATTAGAGAACCGATCGGTATCTCTTCTGAAAACTGAAGCGATGCTTGATAATAATGAGGGGCAGTTTTGGAACGCTTTATTCATAGTGTTCTGCGTAACAACAACGATCGGAACTTGAATTAATGAAAGAGTGTTCTGGAGAGACAGCGCCATGAAAACAATCATCTCAAAAGCTTTGTTGTCGGTCTGCCTTCTTCTGCTCTCGGCCTTTGCAAAAGAACGCGTCATTATCCTGACGGATATTTCCAATGAACCGGACGACAAAATGTCGATGGTCAGGCTCATGCTCTATGCCAACGAGCTTGATTTGGAGGGACTTGTTGCAACGACAAGCTGTTGGTTGAAAGCCAACCCCAAACCCTCAGAGATCGAAGAGGTCGTCAACGCCTATTCTCAGGTCAGGGACAATCTGCTTCTCCATGCACCGGGGTATCCTACAGCCGAATACTTGAAAAGCCTGATTAAAAAGGGAAATACCGGCTACAGCATGGATGATGTCGGCGACGGTAAAAGTTCAGACGGCTCCCGGCACATCATCTCTGTGGTTGACCGCGAAGACCCTCGACCCGTATGGATATGCATTTGGGGAGGCGCCAATACCCTTGCGCAAGCCTTGTGGGACGTCCGTAAAACCAGGACCCCGGAAGAAACGGATCGCTTTGTGTCAAAGCTCAGAGTCTACGAACTGGCAGGACAGGACGAAGCCGGCTCTTGGATGACGCACAACTTTCCCTATTTATTTTTCATCCGCAGCGTCGTCCAATGGCAGGGCATCTCTTATCGCGTAGACGGCAACGTTTGGCCTGAATCACGCGGCGGAGACGAGAGCGTTTTCAGTCCTGAGTGGGTCCGTAAAAATGTGCAGCGCGACCACGGCCCCCTCGGCGCTGTTTATCCCGATGCCGCTTACCTGCATGAAGGAGATACGCCGACCTTTTTATATTTGCTGCCGACCGGCCTAAGTGACCCCTATCAACCCTCATGGGGGTGTTGGGGAGGGCGGTTTACTGCTGAACCGCAAATAAATCCCCGCTCCGCAAACCCTCCCGGCGAGGTGGAATACATGTATGAAGATTTCTGGATGTACAAAGAAACGGCCGACCGGTGGAAATGGAAAAACGTCGTCTACAACAACGTCTATTGCCCTGTTTTCCGCTGGAGGGTCGATTTCCAGAATGACTTTGCCGCGCGTATGGATTGGTGCGTCCAACCTTTCGATCGCGCCAATCATAACCCCGTGGTCATCGTCGACGATGATTCCACGAAAGATGTACTCATACGGCATGTGAACCCGGGCGATCAAATCGCGCTGGATGCCTCAAAGACGTTTGATGTCGACGGCGATTCTCTTTTCTTCAGTTGGTGGATCTATAAGGAGCCGAGCACCTACCCCAATACCCTGTACCTGAAAGAAACGGACCGACCGATCTTTAACTTTCAAATTCCTGAAGATGCTGCCGGAAAGACGATCCACCTGGTCTTGACGGTCAAAGACACCGGCGACCCCCCGCTCTATGCTTATCGCCGTGTGGTCTTTAAAGTTGAGCCCTATCAAGAAGCCGTCGATCTGAAACCGCCCGCCATCATCAATGCGCCCGAAAGCCCTTTTGTCGACTACCGGCTTCAGGTACCGATCGCCGTCACGACGGATGAGCGGGCCTTCTGCCGATATGATGTGGACGATAAACCTTACGGAGATATGGCCTTCGATTTTACTGAAGGACAAGGAGGAGTCCGCCACCTGGTCTTCGTTCCGGCCGAACAGGGGCAGAACCGAACGATCTATGTGCGCGCCAAAGATCTCGCGGGCAACGAAACGCCCCATTCGCTTTTGATCAGCTTTTCGGTCGATACGATGCAGACGCCGATCACCTGGAAGGACGCTCGTTACCCGGCCAAATGGCCGAGAGCAACGGCACCGATCGGCAAAGGGGTCGAGGGCATTCGGACGTCCATTTCCAACGTAAACACCTTCTATGTTCGTTCGACCGTTCGCATCGAAAACATCCAAGAGGTGAAGCAGATCAAAATGCGTATCCGCTTTAAGGACGGCATTGTGATCTATGTGAACGGAAAGGAATTGCGCCGAATCGGCATGCCGATCGGAAGGGTTGATTACCATACCAACGCCGCACGATCGAACAGCCTCAGCGGTGCCAGTTCCGTATACATACGCGACGATGACCTTGCCTTGCTGACCGCCGGAGAAAACCAGTTGGCTTTCGAGATCCACAAAGCCTCGGTATCACAAGAAGAATGCTATTTCGACGCGGAAATCAGCATCAATAACGCAATCGTTCGCCCCTTAGGCAGTGAATGGTTCTATTCCGATGCCGGCGAGGAGCCCCCTTCAGTGCCTTTGCGGGACGTTCTGGCGGACGTTTCACAAGAAAAAATTCCGCTCGCGATGGAAGTGGCGCAAAGCTTTCCGAACCCTTTCAACAGTTCAACGGTCATTCCCTTCCAGCTTCCCGACGACTCGGAAGTGACGATCAAGATCTATGATCTGCTCGGACGAGAGGTTTTCAAAAAGACCGAAGATTTTCTTCCGGCAGGGGAGCACCGGTTGACCTGGAACGGCACCGATAACAGCGGCAAACCGCTCCCCGGCGGCGTCTTCTTTTATCAGGTGACCAGCCGATTCGGCAAAGAAACACGAAAGATGATTTTAATCCGCTGACGGATCATCCGTTCGGCCTCCTATTCCCCTAGGAAAAAACCGGAGGAGGGCTCGACCCTCCTCCGGTTTTTTGTATTCTTTGCAGCGGGCGAGGTGGTTTGATGTTCGTGCCTCCGTCCCGTTGCAGCCATGTTGGTGTCCTTCGGCGCATTGCACCGCCAACCGCTTCACAAAAGACCGCCGCCGCATTCGTCTTTCAGTAGATAGTTGTTTGGGAATCGTTTTCAACGATTGGGCTTTTTTCTGTTCAGCGGCCCAAACTCATCCATTGAAAGATCCTTCCTTTTGACATCCGTTGCTTTACACTGGATCACGGATAAGCTACTTTCCACCCCTCCCCAGCTCCTGCGCCGCACGCGCCAAAAAGATGTAATCGGCGCAGATGTCGATGACGCACTCATTCTCCCCCCACATAAACGGCCAGTCCAGCATGTGCTCGGGAAAATCGGGTTTTAGAACCAGAATGCCCGGAACCACGCCGCCGGCGATAAAGGAGAAATCGGCGCGGTTGTTTCCATAGACCTGTTCCTTCGAGCGAACGCCCACACCGGCCACGAACGAGACGTTCGAGGCGGGATGGCAGCCGTAAATGTAATCCAGGCCGCGATAAACACCCTCGGGACCGATGATCTCCGGATAGGCTTTGTGCAGCAGATAATTGGTGACCGCCCAGCGGATGATGCCCGCGTTGCCCGCCCAGCCGCCGGTCGAAATGGTGACCCCGTAGGGGTTTTGTTTCAGCATTTCGTCGTTTTCCTGCTTGAAGCGAAGGACGTACGGCCGCAGCTTTTCCCGAAAGGCGCCGTCGAAATAGGGCAGCGCTTTGACCGCCGTGCGCATCAGGAAGGCGTGTCCGCGCTCCATGGCCGGCCACAGCCCTTTTTCGAATTCCTCGGCATAGGACTTTTCCCGCGTGCAGATGTAAAGCTGCAGCGCGGCTTCCAAGCGGCCGGTGGCGAAGCGACCGCCGGGGCCCTCGGGCGCGGGCGCGTTCTGCTCGTCGTTCCACGCCTTCCGTGCCGAGGCCAAACACTCTTCCGCCAATTCGTCGTTGTAACCGCGCAGCGCGCGCGAAGCCGCGGCTAACGCCGCGATCGAGCTGTAATTCTGCCAAGGCGATTTGTTGGTGAACGCCCAACGGTCGTCCGGCGTGCCGCTGCTGAATCCGTCCGATTCGTACGGCTTCAGGTTGGGATTAAAGATCAGATTGTCGGTGATGTTGACGGCGTCGCCCAGATGGTGATACTGGTGAAGGTGCGGCTCGATGATGCCGGGTATGGCGCGGCCGAAGGCGCGGTGCTGGGCGATCAGCGCCAGCGTGCCGTGCTCGAGCTGCTGCAAAAGATCCGGCTTGCCGTCCGGATGATGAATGTCCACGTATCGCTGCGCCTGATCCACCAGCGTCTCGTCGCGATCGATGGCGAACTGTTCCCACGCCTCCGCCATTGAAATAACCGTGGCGCAATGCGAACCGGTACGGATGTCAAAGTCGCCGGCGTCGAACCAGCCGCCGATGTTCAGCCCCGGAATATGCTCGCCGGGTTGGTACGGCGATTCGGTGCTTTCGCCCAAACGGTAGCCGTCAAAGTGCTGATGATTGACCGGCGCCTGGCGCGCGTCGTCGAGGTGGGCGGCGCCGTGCCACACGCGGTAGGCCTCGTTGACGAACATGTGATCCATCTGGACCGGAAACCATACGTCGAGCGTTTTCTGCCAGGTGTCGTCATAAACGTGGGGCGCGATCGGAAAGGGGCCGCTCTGGGTTCGGCCGTATTGAAGGGCATAAAGCCCCTGTTCCCGAACATCGGAAAAATCGAAGCGCAGGTACTGATAGCGGAGATACGTTCCCCAAGGCACCGCTTTGCCTTTGTAAATTTCGACCCACCTGCCTTTATCACCGAGTTTGAGAAGCGAAGCGGTCGCAAGCGGCTTGTCGTTTTTGTCCAGCTCGATCACCGCGACCTTCGGTTGGCTGGGAACATAGCCCACCTGCGAATGGCCGATGACCGGCGGCCTGATCCAGTCGGGAAGGGTATTCGGCGTAATCGTCCATTCGGCCGCCGTTCCGGTCTTTTGGGCCGGAAGCAGCGTCCGCACCACGAACCAGCCGTTCTGCGCCACGTTGCGGCCGTCCAACAGCATCAGCTCACCCTCCCGCGCTTCGATCTTGATGCGGCGTTCCGGGTCCTCGGGCGCCAAAATCAGGGTTTTCCCCTGCGCAATCGGCTTCGGCTCGACAAATTCGCCCCGGCCGCGGTCATCGAAGGTGGAATGACCGGCAAACTGCGGCAGCCGCTCCTCCATCGGCCGCGCCTGCATCGGCCCGGTGGGATAGAGCGGGAAAATGCCGCTTCGACCGTCCATCAGATAGGTCTTTCGAAAGTAGGCCGAAGGCAGAAACTCGATGTTGAGCCCGGCGCGGCCTTGCAGCCGTTTCGGCACGGGCTTGTCGAGTATCACTCGAAGGGTGAAGCTTTCCCCTGCCGCATGAACCCGCAGCAGCGCATCGAAATCATAATCCTTGTAGCGCAACAGCACGTCGATTGTGTTGCTCGCCTTATCGACCTTGCGTTCGACCACGGCAGGGATCGGGTCCCACTGTTCCGGCGTCGGGTTGAGCCGAACCGCGCCGCCCGTGGCCGTGCGCGCCCCGTGATGGATGAACATCACACCGGCCGTCTTTTCGTCGAAGAACATGCCGGTGTATTCGTTTTCGAACACCAGCACGTTAAAGCCGCGCGCTTCGAAATAGCCCTTGTCGTTGAGCCTGAGCCTGTTCTCGGCCGAAAAAAGCTGCGCCCATAACACGATCAGCAAAAGCTGCGTCATCGCAAGCTTGAAATTCATGTCGTTTGCTCCCTTTGTTTTGTTGATGGTTTGATTCCTGATGTCCCTCTGTCTTCATTCATCGGCCGAGGAAACGCTCTTTCCGCTGCCGTTTCCACGCCGTTGCGGTATGGACGAGCGCAACCCCGGCTGCGAGACGGTTTTCGCGAAAGCGGCGCCGACGGCACGTTTCGCCGGAGACGTTGCGGCATTGTCGCCCGTCGGCTGCTTCACGGTCCGCGGCAATCGCTGCGGCGCACCGGCGTCCGCAAAGCGGCTCCTTCGTCCTCGAACTCGCCCGAGGAATTGGACGGCTCATTCCGCCGGCTTTTCCGTTTTGCTCAAAACCTCCCGACCCAGCGCCAGGCAGTCGCTTCTCTTCAAATGATCGTACTCACCCATGCGGCTGAACATTTCGCGAAACTGCGGTTCCAACAGCGCCGGCGTCATTCGGCCTAAAAAGACATTCGCCGGCACCTCCGTTACGCCGCAGAGCGGCGCCAAATAGCGCGTAATGTGCCTTTCGAACACCTCCGGCGTTATCGGCTGCTGCATGTTACCGCAAACAATAAAGAGCCCGCGGACCTTGTCCTTCAACCACGCCTGATTGTTGCGGATGTACTCCTCGAGCTCCGGCCTGACCTTGCCGTAACGAAGGGCCCCGCCGATGACCAGATGGTCGAACCCGCTCAAATCCGCCTTTTCCCGCACGTCGAACACGTCGGCGATGCCGCCCATCCCCTCGGAAATCCAGACCGCGGCGTCGCGCGCCGTGCCGCACCAGGTGCCGTACAGCACCGCCCACTTTTTTTCCGAAGGGTTCGGATAGTATTCGAGCGCCCGAGCCCTGCCGGCCGTCAGCAAGGCCGCGGCACCGGCCGCACTCCACTTGAAAAAGCTTCGCCTCTCCATCTTTATCCTCCTGATTAGCCCTTTGGAGCCGTCGTTCTTTTGCCTTGCGGCGTTTCTTCACACAAGTCGTGCCGTACGTTCAGCCGGACGATCGAGCAGGAACAGCGGAGCGCCCTCGGCAGCCGGACGGACGGTTTTTTTCCCATGCTTTCACGAAACTGCGGCGCTCGATGGATCGCTGCGCCCTTTGAAAAAGCGGCTGCGATGAACCTGCGACCGTTCGGCGAAAAGAGCACGGCCTTTGAAAGGGACGAATGAGGCGGCAAAATGATTCCGCCCGCGGCAATGCTTCAGCAAAAGAAAACGACAGGCACGGCCGAGCCCGAAGCGCAGCGTTCGTCCGGCCGTTTTCACCGGCGACTCAAACCTGCCACAAGTAGGTGAGCTTGATCATGAAAATGCGGTCCGTCGGCCGGTGCGAAAGTGTGTCCTGA